>Ga0193699_10000055_pt1 | contig 61300 bp, 62 predicted proteins | sample L3c2metaG_FD_160095 | JGI IMG/M metagenome (GOLD analysis project Ga0193699, IMG submission 160095) | Soil microbial communities from a riparian zone of the East river system, Colorado, United States - L3c2 | ecosystem: Environmental > Terrestrial > Soil > Riparian zone | place: USA: East...
GCGCGGCTTTCTCGCTTGCCAGAGCTCGCGTTCCTTCTTGATCGTGGCGCGTAGGGCTGTGCGTTCCGCCGGCAGCTTGAAGGTTTGTCCTTCCGCGGCGAAAACGCCGGCGCCGGCGGTGTCCTTGAAAAGCGGGATGACGCTGGCGTCCGTGATTGTGACAGTGACCGGGACGAGGACGCGGACGGTGTCTCTGGTTTCCCGACGAACGTCCGCATTGCGCTGGACGGGCGGTTTCTTGTGACAGGCGACTGAAAAGACGCCGAGCACCAACAAGCCGGAGAAGCGCGCAAATCTGTGCTTGGCCATTCTCGGACCTCGATGAGAAAATCGCTGGCTCAACAAGGACTATTGACAAGAATATAAGCTTCCTATATACTGAACCATATGGTTCAGTATTCACCTAAGCTCAATTCAGCATTCGGGGCCTTGGCCGATCCGACCCGCCGCGGAATTCTCGAGCGCCTCGGGCGCTCGGACGCCGGGATCAGCGAACTGGCCGAGGCCTTCGACATCACCCTGACGGGCATCAAAAAGCACGTCGGAGTTCTCGAAGCGGCCGGGTTGGTGACTACTGAGAAAATCGGACGGGTACGCCGCTGCCGGCTCGGCCCGCGCCGACTCGATGACGAGACCGCGTGGATCGCGGCTTACCGGCGGAATCTAGAGGGCCGCCTCAACAGGCTCGGGGAATTCCTCGAGCGAACAAGGGAGAAGCAATGACTACCACTACGGAGCAGGAACCAATGGCAAAGGCGACGATAACCACCCCCGGCGATCGCGATGTCCGCATCGAGCGAATCTTCAATGCGCCGCGCGATCGCGTGTGGCAAGCGATGACCGACCCCAAGCTGGTCGCGCAGTGGTGGGGCCGCGGCAACAAGCTCGTGATCGAGAAGATGGAAGTAGAGCGCGGCGGCCACTGGCGATTTGTCGAGCACAGTCCCCATGGAGCGCACGGTTTTGAGGGGCGTTATGCCGAAGTCGCCCCGCCGGAGAGGGTCGTTCAGACCTTCGAGTGGGACGGCATGCCTGGCCACGTGGCGCTCGAGACCATGACGCTCGAGGATCTTGGCGATGGCCGGACACGGCTCGTTACCACATCTCTATTCATGACGGCAGAGGATCGGGACGGCATGCTCCAGTCGGGAATGGAAGGCGGATTGAACGAGAGCTACGCGGCTCTGGACAAGGTGCTCGCAAAACTGTAGTAGAATTGTGGCCATGTCCGCATTCAAAGTTTTGTGCATTGCAGCGCTCGGCCTCGGTTGCGCGAGCGCTGCCACGAAGAAGAGCGAGCCGGAATTCAGGGTCATTGCGTTCTTTACCGGCAAAAAGGATGCGGCGCATATCAGCTTTCTGCGTGAAGCCGAGCGATGGTTTCCGGAGATGGCGGCGAAATACAATTTCGGCTATGACACCACGTCAAACTGGAACAATCTGAATTCGGGTTTTCTTTCCAAATATCAGGTGGTGGTGTTTCTCGACACGCGTCCCGAGGAACCGGCGCAGCGAGCAGCGTTTCAGACGTACATGGAGCACGGCGGAGCGTGGATGGGATTTCACTTCGCCGGTTTTGCGCTGACGCCTTCAGTGTATCCCGCAAACTGGGACTGGTATCACAACACATTTCTCGGTGCTGGATCTTACGTCAGTAACACGTGGAGACCTGTGTCGGCCATTCTGCGTGTCGAAGACCGCAAGCATCCGGCGACTCGACATCTCCCCGAGACTTTCAAGTCATCACCAAGCGAGTGGTATCGATGGGAAAAGGATCTGAGACAGAATCCTGACATCGACATTCTGCTCTCCATCGACTCGACCAGCTTTCCGCTCGGCACCGGACCGAAGCCGCACGAGATCTGGCACAGCGGATACTATCCCGTAGTTTGGACGAACAGGAATTACAGAATGATCTACCTGAACATGGGTCACAACGACATCGACTACGAGCACAAGTACGACTCGACTAACAAGACGTTGTCGTATACGCTGTACAACCCGATTCAGGATCGACTGATCATCGACGGGTTGTTGTGGCTGGGCCACCGCTAGAGAAAAAGCGGCTCGCGTAGGCCCTGGTATCACGGCGCGAGGCCCACTTTCCGGACAAGGGCCACGAAGCGCGGATCGGAGCGAAGTCCGTCGAACGCAGGATCGTGCTTGAGCAGGATCATGGGCCAGTCGCGCACGACGAATCCTTTCTCCAGCTCGCGGATCGCCTCGTCCTTGTTTCCCAGGCCCGACAGAATCATGGCCTGCGCGTAGTGGTACGAGTATTTCCCGGCAATTGTCCGGGCGCGGAAACGATCGAGCTCGGCTAATGCCTGTGGCCGACGACCGCACTTCGCAGAGATATAGCCGACTACGCCGAAAAGCTCTCGATCCATACTCTTCGGCGGTATCTGGTCCACTACCGCCAGCGCCTCGTTGCACTTTCCGAGATACAAGTACACTCGAGCGAGTTCCGACTTCATGCCCGGAAAGGTCGGATCCCGCTCCGAGGTTCGTCGCGCCTGGTCGAGCGCCTCTGTGTATCGGTGGCCGTAGAACAGAAAGCTGACCAGTCTCAGGTTGTCGAGGCTCGAAAAAGGGTCGAGCTCGACTGCGCGGCGACTTTCACGGATGGCCGCCGGCATGCTGTCGTTCGCGGTGAAGTACCATGCGTAGAACAGGTGCGCCGGCGCATAGCTCGGATTGAGGCTTGTCGCCTTCTGAAACTCGGTGCCGGCTGTCGACAGGTCCCAATCATAGAACAATGAGATGAACGCCAGCGAGTTGTGCACCTCCGCCAGCGTGGAATCGAGAGCGAGCGCGCGGGCCGCGTACACTTTGGCTTTCGGGAAGCTGACGCGCGGGAATACGTAGCCCCACACGGACTGATGACTGTATGCGTCGCTCAAACCGGCGTAGGCGAGCGCATACATCGTGTCCTTGCTGATCGCGCGCTCGAAGTAACGCTGCGCCGTTGTCAGGCCTGCCGAGTCGCGCTTCTCGAGGAAGTAGCGACCCTGAAGGTACAGGTCGTGAGCCTCGGCGCTCTCGGTGCCGTGCTTAGCCGCAATCACTGACCGCGAAATGTGCGGAAGAAGCTGTCGCACGATCGACCGCACGATCGAATCCTCCACGGCGAATACGTCACGATTCAAGGCATCGTTTTCAAAATTATCCGACCAGATTTCCTTCCCGCTGGCTACGTCGATCAGATCGGCTCTGACTCGCCGCCGATTGGTTGCTCTCCGCACACTCCCTTCCAGCACGTATTGGACGCGGAGCTGACGCCCGATCTCTCGTGCATCGAGGCCCTTCCGCCTGAGGCTGAACGCGGAGGTCCGCGCCACGACACTCAGCTGATCGACTTTGCCCAACGCGGTCGTCAACTCATCGGCGATTCCATCACTGAACGGCTCGTTCGTTGAATCTCCCCCGACATTTGTGAAGGGCAAAATCGCGATCGAGCGAGGCGAGTCAGCGACGGCTGCCGCTGCGCGATTGGCCGGCTCGCGCACCGACCGCACAACCAGATATCCTGCTGCGAGTGCCGTAACACCGAATAGCAAACGCGCCGCTGCTGGTCGAAGCACACCCGAAAGCGTGCGCCTGGTTCGACGCCAGCGTGTTCGCAGCAGCCCGGCGGTTCCGTCGGCGAGCGTCCCGATTCGCGCGAGGTCGCGGAGCACATCTGCCGCGATCGCATAACGCCTGGCTGGATCCTTCTGCAGCAGCCGGAGCACGACACCTTCGAGCGCTGCCGAGATATCACGTCGATGCATTGATGGCAGCTCGGGCTCATCGTGAAGAATCGCGTGCGCAATCGCGACCTCCTCATCCCCACGAAATGGCTTTCGTCCCGTGAGCATCTCGTAGAGCACGACCCCGAGCGCCCATAAGTCTGCGCGTCCGTCAACCGTCTCACCCCTGATCTGCTCTGGTGACATGTAGGAGACCGTTCCGAAGCGGGCGCCGGTTTCGCTGAGACTCTGATCCCGCGCTTTCGCCAATCCGAAGTCGAGGATTCGCACCGTGCCGTCGGGCAGCAGCATGACGTTCCCGGGCTTCAAGTCGCGGTGCACGATTCCGGCGGTGTGGGCGGCTTGCAGTCCTTCGGCGATCTGTCGCGCGATTCCCAGAGCCTCTTGCACGGGAACGACACCGTCGCGGGTCAGCCGCGCCCGGAGTGTCTCTCCTTCGTAGAGCGCCATGGCGAGGAAGAGCCAACCATCATCGCTCGCCCCGATCTCGTAGATGGCAGAGAGATTCGGGTGATCGAGCGCCGCAGCGGCGTGAGCTTCGCGAAGGAAGCGCGCCTTTGCAGAGGCGTCGAGGTTGTAGTGTGGCAGAAGAAATTTGAGGGCAACCGCGCGACCCAGGCGCGTGTCGTTGGCGCGGTAGACGACGCCCATGCCTCCGGTGCCGAGCGGCTCACGCACGTCGAAGTGAGAGATGCTGCGTCCGGTAAGGCCGAGTGGATCTGGGTTGGTGTCAGACGGAGGCAGGAATGCGGCGTCGATTGGCTCGAGTTGCGCGCTAGCTGCCGCGTCGGCTTCCAGCAACGACTCGAGTGCCCGATGCAGCTCCGGGTCCGTGCGCGCAAACGTCGCGAGGCGACTCGCGCGCTCGCCCTCGTCCAGCTCTACGAGCTCGTCGAAGCTGGCCTGGATTTCTTCCCAGCGTTGCGCGTTCACGCGAGCTCAAGCGGAGCGCAGCTCTCGCTCGCCATTTCCTACCGCCCTTGGTTAGGCATCAATATCCATGATGGGTGTTCTGCGGACGCCCGGCAAGCCGGATGAGCAGCGTGAGCCGGTTGGAGGTGGGATTCCGTTCCAAGAAGAAAGAAGGATTCTTTCTGATCTGAGAACGGGGGTTCCATGTCGGTCTTCATTTCTCATGGCAGGCGTGCGCGTGTCGTGGCGGGCCCTAGCCATACGAGGGCACGCGGAGTAAGTCCAATGTTGGGCCGTCAGCTGACGACTCGCCCATTTCCACCCAGTGAGGCACCTATGCGGTTAGCGACAAGCCTTCGGCGCACGAGAGAGTTACTCCTCGCCAGTCTCCTGCTCAGCGTCATTGCATTCGACGGTCGAATCGTGTCGGCGCAGGGATGCGTGCCGAGTCGGTTCACCAGTCCGGCCCTCGGCGCGCTGGGCGGGACCGGGGGCGATATCTATCTGAGCGCCCGCACCTGGCAGCTGGGATTTGCGTATCGCGATTTTCACTCGAATCAACTCATCGTGGGTCGTCAAGCGCGAAACGATCTCGCACCAGGAGGAGTTCCCTCGTTCGTGCGTGTGCAGTCGCTGAGTGTCAGTCTCGTGTATGGGGTCACGGATCGATTGTCAGTGACTCTCAACGCGCCGGTGTCGCGGGGAAGTCTCGAGCTGACCTACCCCGACGGACAGCGCCACGAGAATACCTCCTCGGGTTTGGGGGAGATGTCGGTCTCCATGAGCTACTGGCTGAGAAACGCGCAGCCCCTGCAGCCGGGCGGGAACGTCGCAATCGGGTTTGGGGTGAAGGCGCCGACGGGAAGGAATGACGTCGGAGGGTCATTTTGGAGAGCAGACGGTACCTCGGTTCCATTCCCGGTGGCTCCGGCGATCGAGCTGGGCGACGGCGGCTGGGGATTCGCGGTGAGCACCAAAGGCTTTCGTCCTGTGATGGAGCGCAGCTACGTGTACGCCGGTGGCTCGTACGTGTTCAATCCGAGGAAGACGACGGATGTCGTCCGCTCTCCCGGCTCGACAGTGCACTGGGCAGCGCCGGACACGTGGGACGCGAACGCGGGCGTGAGCACGCTGATTTCCTCGGCGCTCGGTTTGTCGGCGAATCTGGGTGTGCTGGCGTACGGAACGCCGCGACGTGACGTGTTCGGCGGGCGTGACGACGGGCAACGGTTGCCGGCCACCGTGGGGTACGTGACGCCCGGCATCGGGATCACGCGGGGCGCGCACACAGTCACGTTCAGTGTGCCGGTGCGGGCGTACATGAATTTTCGTCCGAGTTTTCTCGATGAGGCGGCGGGAGCGACGGGCGGCGGCGGGCTCGCTCGGCGTCTGCTCCTCAGCAGCTACACGGTGCGTTTTTAGGCCTCGTCGGACTCGTGCCCCGCGCTGCCGTTAAGGCGCGGGGCCAACCTTCCGGACAAGGGCCACGAAGCGCGGATCGGAGCGAAGTCCGTCGAACTCGGGCTCCTGCTTGAGATTGATCATCATGGGCCAGTCGCGCGCGACGAATGCTTTCTCCAGCTCGCCGATCGCCTCGTCCTTGTTCCCCAAACCTGACTGAATCATGGCCTGCGCGTAGTGCGACGCGTATTTCCCAGCCATTGCCCGGGCGCGGATACGATTGAGCTCGGCTAATGCCTGTGTCCGACGCCCGCATTTCGCGTTGACATAGCCGACTACGCCGTAGATCTCTCGATCCAATCCGCTCGGCGATATCTGGTCCAACGCCGCCAGGGCCTCCTCGCACCTTCCGAGATACAAGTACTCTCGAGCGAGCTCGGACTTCATGTGCGGGTAGTTCGGATCTCGCTCGAAGGTTCGTCGCGCCTGGTCGAGCGCCTCTGTGTACCGCCGGCTATAAAACAGAACGCTGGCGAGTCTCATGTTGTCGATGCTCGAAAAGGGGTCCAGCTCGACCGCGCGGCGAACCTCACGGATCGCGGCCGCCATGCTGTCGCTCGCTGTGAAATACCATGCGTAATACAAGTGTACGGGCGCATAGTTCGGATTCAGACTTATCGCTTTCTGAAATTCCGCGCGGGCTGCTGGCAGGTTCCAATCATAGAAAAGTGAGATGAACGCCAGCGAGCTGTGCACTTCCGCCAGTGTGGAGTCGAGCGCGAGCGCGCGCGCTGCGTACACTTTGGCCTTCGGGAAGTTGACGCGGGGGAATACGAAGCCAAATACGGCCTGAAGACTGTATGCGTCGCTCAAACCGGCGTAAGCGAGCGCATACGTCGTGTCCTTACTGATGGCGCGCTCGAAGTAACGCTGCGCCGTTGTGAGCCCCGCCGGGTTGCGCTTCTCGAAGAAGTAGCGACCCTGAAGGTACAGAACGTGAGCCTCGGGACTCTCGGTGCCGTGCTTCGCCGCCGATGTAATCACTCGGTGCGGAATGTGTGGGAGGAGCCGTCGCACGATCGATCGCGCGATCGAATCCTCCACGGCGAACACGTCACGATTCAACGCATCGTTTTCAAAATTATCCGACCACACTTCCTTCCCGGTTGCAACGTCGATCAGGTCCGCTCTGACTCTCTGCCGATTTGTGGCTCTCCGCACACTTCCTTCAAGCACATATTGGACGTGGAGCTGACGCCCGATCTCTCGTGCATCGAGGCCCTTCCGTTTGAGGCTGAACGCGGAGGTCCGCGCCATGACACTCAATTGGTCGACTTTGCCCAACGCAGTCGTCAGCTCGTCGGCGATCCCATCGCTGAACGGCGCGTTCGTCGAATCCCCGCCGACATTCGTGAATGGGAGAATGGCGATCGACCGAGGCGAATCGGCTGCCGCCACCGCTGCGCGATTGGCCGGTTCGCGCACCGAATGGACAACCAGATATCCTGCCGCCAGTGCCGTAACGCCGAATAACAAACGTGCTCCTGCTGCCGGCCGCCGCACACCGGAAAGCGCGCGGCTGGTTCGACGCCAGCGCGTCCGCAGCAACCCGAACTTCCCATCGGCAAGCATTGAGACTCGACCGATGTCGCGGAGCAAATCCCCCGCGCCCGGATACCGCCTGGCTGGATCCTTTTGCAGCAGTCGGAGGACAATGCCTTCGAGGGCTGCCGAGACATTGCTTCGATGCGTCGACGGCAGCTCGGGCTCACCGTGAAGAATCGCGTGGACAATCGCGACATCTTCATCCCCGCCGAAAGGCTTTCGTCCGGTGAGCATTTCGTAAAGCACGACGCCGAGCGCCCACAGATCCGCGCGCCCATCCACTCTTTCGCCGCGAACTTGCTCCGGTGACATGTAGGATACCGTTCCGAGGCGTGCGCCGGTTTCGCTGAGACTCTGATCCCGCGCTTTCGCCAATCCAAAGTCTAGAATCCGTACCGTGCCGTCGGGAAGCAGCATGATGTTTCCTGGCTTCAGGTCGCGGTGCACGATTCCGGCGGCGTGCGCGGCTTCCAGTCCTTCCGCGATCTGCCGCGCGATATGCAGAACTTCGGGCACGGGAAGCGCACCGTCGCGAGTCAGCCGGGCCCGGAGCGTTTCGCCCTCGTAAAACGCCATGGCGAGGAAGAGCCAACCATCATCGCTCGTCCCGATTTCGTGGACGGCACAGAGATTTGGGTGATCGAGCGCGGCGGCGGCGTGAGCTTCGCGAAGAAACCGCGCTTTGGCGGAGCTGTCGACGTTGTAGTGGGGCAGGAGAAACTTGAGTGCAACGGCTCGGCCCAGGCGTGTGTCTTCGGCGCGATAGACGACTCCCATTCCTCCGGCACCGAGTGCTTCACGAAGATCGAAGTGGGAGATCGTGCGTCCAGTGAGGCCGAGTGGATCCGGGCTGGAGTCAGACGGAGGCAGGAATGCTGCGTCGATTGAGCCGAGTTGCGCGCTCGCTGACGCGTCAGCGTCCAGCAACGACTCGAGCGCCCGATGCAGCTCGGGGTCCGTGCGCGCCAACGTCACGAGACGGCTAGCGCGCTCCTTCGCATTCAACTCGACGAGCTCGTCGAAGCTGGCCTGGATTTCTTCCCAGCGCTGGGGGTTCACGCTAGCGGTTCACCCCTAAGGTCGAGTGCGAGCCACGCCCGAGCGGAGCGCAGCTCGCGTTTCGCAGTGGCGAGCGACACTCCTATTGCCGCGGCGCTCTCCTCGAGAGTCAAGCCGCCAAAGTAGCGATGCTGCAGCAGCTTGCTTTGACGGGGACTCAACTGCTCGAGCCGCTTGAGCGCATCATCCAGATCAGCGACAGTCTCGAGATTCTCGTCGGAGACCCATTCAAACTCGTCGAGGTCCAGTGGTCTCACGCCGCCTCCGCGTTTTGTCGCGAGACGTGAGCGAGCTCTGTCGACGAGCAGATTCCGCATGATCTCGGAGGCGAGCCCCAGAAAGTGGGCCCGGTCCGGGAGGTCGACGCGGGGACCATCAACGAGTTTGATGTACGCCTCGTGAACGAGCTCGGTCGTGTTGAGCGAGTTCTCAACTGGCGAGCGACCCAATCGCCGGTGCGCCAGCTCGCGCAGCCGATCGTACACGAGGGGGATGAGCCGATCGCGAGCGTTTTCGTCCCCTGCGCTCCACTGCCGCAAGAGGCCTGTGACTTCAGACGGGGCAGCTGCCATCCCTTCCTCCGCGGTATGGCATGGGCATCCCACCATACGCGTTCGGCGCACGCCCGGCAAGCAGTGTGAGCCGGTTCGACGGGTGATCTCGTTTCAATGGGTGAAGAAAAGAACAAATCCTCATCCCGCACCTGGAGTCACTATGTCGGTATCACAGCGCAGTGTTCGGCCCCTTGCAGCCAACGTTTTGGTTGCTGCGGCAGTCGTCTTCTCGACCGGCGCCTGCTTCCACGCCACGTCTGGATCATCTCAACTGGCAGCGCTCGAGCCACCGACACCGAGACAGCAATCGACGTACGAAGCGCGGCAGCGGCGCTTTCCCGGTGCCGAAATAGTTCCGATGGGCCAGTCAGCGTTCGTGATCAAGATCCACAGTGGGCTGGTCGGTTTCGGCGAGCCGCTCTACGTGATCGATGGAGCGCCCGCGATGATCTCCCCCAGCCGTGGCATTGATTGGTTCAAGCCAGAGGACATCGCACAGGTCAAAGTGCTGAAGCGCCCGGACGAATTGGCGATCTACGGGCCGGCAGGCGTCAATGGCGTTATCCTGATCACAACGAAGCAGGCGGCGGGACGGTCGGGTTCAGCGTACTGAGGACGGCCCATCTAGGCCAGCTTAGAGCTTCGAGGCGCATCGCTCTGGCGCGCTGGTCTGAAGGCGACACGTATGGATCTCGGCGCTTCGGTGAGATCGACAATACCAAAGCAGGGAGCCCTCAGCTTTGCAGCTTGTCGTAGCTGGGAGCTTTTCCGGTGGCGTTCTGGGACGGCAGACTGGCCGCTCGTCCGAATGCGAGTATGAAAGCTCCCAGCTTAGAGGCTGCAAAGCTGTCAGCTCCCTGCTTTGGTATTCGTGTGGTCAGAGGGCCAGTAGAACTCTGAGTGTCGCTTTCAGGCTTAACCGTCCACCCGACGCGGCTCAAAGCTCTCAACTAGCCTGGGATCTAAATTGAGTAGTAGAATCGTTGCAACGGAGGAACCATCATGAAACGCATTCTACTCCTCGGATTGTTCGCGCTGCTCAGTCCTGGTCTTGTCCACGCGCAAGCTTACCCATACCGCGTCGTGTTCGATCTCACCAGTCGAGATAGTCTCGAACAGAAAGCGGTGCTGCGGTGGCTGAGAGAGGTGGGCACGTCGAGTCCCAAAGCGCAAATGGAAGTCGTCATGTACGCAAAGGGTTTCGAGCTCGTCATGCCGGAACGGTCAGCGTATCTCGCTGACGTGAAAGAGGCGATGAAGAATCCGAACGTGACGTTCAAGGTCTGCGCGATCGCGCTCAAGAACAACAACGTCGACAAGAGCCAGCTGCTTCCGGGCGTAGGGGTAGTCCCGGACGGCATCTACGAGCTCGTTGCGAAGCAGCAGGATCACTGGGGCTACATCAAGGTCATGCACTGACCTCGCCAGCCCCATCACGCCTCTCCATCGGACCCCGCGGCGCGCGAACTTGACAATACTCCTCGCGAGGAGTAATTTCAGTTCATGTCAGTTCCAACGCCCGCTGCCGCAATGGCGATCCATGATTCACTCGAAGAGGAAGTGCTTATCGCCTTGGTGCGCGCGGCGTGGCTGGCCGCGGAACGGTCCACTGCGATCACTACCGCGGCTGGTCTCTCGCCTTCGCAATACAACGTGCTTCGCATTCTCCGCGCGGCGGGGCGGGGCGGATTATCCTGCACCGAAATCGGAGAGCGGATGGTCACGCGCGACTCCGATCTAACTCGGCTGGTCTCGGGTCTCGAGCGCGAAGGACTTGTGGTGCGAGAGACCGACGCCAACGATCGACGTCGAAGCATCAACCGGATCACAGCAGCGGGAAAGGCCCTACTGAGTCGTCTCGATCGCGATGTAGCCGAAGCCGCGAGGCAGACCATGGGTCACCTCGGCCGCAAACGACTCACCGCTCTTCTGGACTTGCTGGTTGAGTTTGCACCGCCCCCGCTGTCATGACCTCAAACCCTCGTGTCCATCTCACCCATCACCATCAAGCTCTCGGAACTCCCATGACACATCGCTCTCGCTTCTCCGCATTGCTGTTGCCGTTTGCCCTTTTCGCCTCGATCCCGGTTGCCACCGCCGGAGCGCAGAACGCGGCTGAGAAAAAGCTTCACGCGTTGTTGGCCGCATATGAAACATCCCTGAACGCCGGGGACGCAGCTCGGATCGAACAGCTCTATACCGAGGACGGCGTCTTCATCCCCGCTGGCTTCCCAACCGCCTCTGGTCGGCCGGCGGTTCGAGGCGCCTACGAGGCGGTTTTCAAGAACATTCGTATCGCGATCCACTTCACCGTCGACGAGTTGAAGGTGAAGGGCGATTTCGCATACGCGCGGACCCACTCGGATGGTACGTCCACCGTTGTTGCTACTGGAACGAGCGGGCCGGAGGTGAACCGGGAACTCTTCATTTTTGCTCGGACCGCGGACGGCTGGAAGATCGCTCGCTATCTGTTCAACAAAGGCAAGTGACGAAGAGAATTCGCGTCGGCATCATTGGCGCCAATCCGGATCGCGGCTGGGCGGCGCAGGCGCACATCCCCGCCTTGAAGTCGCTACCGGATGATTTCGAGATCACGGCCCTGTCCACCAGCCGACGCGAATCCGCAGATGCCGCCAGCAAGCGATTCGGTGTGCCTCTCGCCTTCGACAATCACCAGGATCTCGTTGACAGCGCTGAAGTGGACGTCGTTGCGATCACCGTTAAGGTGCCGCATCACTTCGAGCTGGCGAGCGCGGCGCTAGATGCCGGCAAGGCCGTGTATTGCGAATGGCCACTCGGCAACGGCTTGAAGGAGGCGGAGATCCTGGCCGCGTTGGCGAAGAAGAAACGCGTGCTCGCCGTGGCGGGGTTGCAGGCGCGCTCCGCGCCGCCAGTCGCTTACGTGCACGACCTGATCAGGCAAGGGTACGTCGGCGAGGTGCTGTCCACCACTTTGATCGGCTCGGGAATGGGTTGGGGACCGACAGTAGAACCCTACAACGTCTATATGAACGACAGGAAATACGGCGCAACCATGCTCGCGATTGCGGTCGGCCACGCCGCGGACGCGCTGTGTTACTGCCTCGGCGAAGTGCGAGAGCTCTCGGCCACGATGGCCGTACGACGAAAGTCTTTTACGATTGCGAAGACGAGCGAAAGCAAGCCCATGACCGCTGAGGACCAGGTGGCCGTCACTGGACTGCTCGAGGGCGGGGCTGCTTTCTCGATTCACTATCGTGGCGGGCATTCGCGCGGGACGAATCTGCTGTGGGAGATCAACGGTACCGAAGGCGATCTGCAACTCACCGCCGCCGGCGGCCAGGCCCAGATCTTCGAGATGACCGTTCGCGGTGGCAAGGGCGCTCAGACCTCAATCGAGGTCCTGCCCGTCCCGGAGCAGTATCGGTGGTCGCCGCCGCAAGGCCCGGGTACCAACGTCGCCCAGGCGTACGCGCGTTTCGCTCGCGACTATCGCGAGGGAACGCATTTCTGCCCCACGTTCGACGACGGGGTCACGCGCCATCGCATGCTGGATGCGATCGAGACGGCCGCAACAACCGGTCAGCGTCAATCGCCTGGTTGATGGCTTATTGTGGCTCGGGGAGGTAAGGAACTTCCGGATCAGCGAAACTCCTCTAATCCGATCGGAGCGTTGATGCTGTAGCTAGTCACCTTCGCCACTGCTACCAGCCGTCTCGATCCGTCAGACAGCATCTCGGTGACTCGCCATCCGCTGGGGATCCAACCCCATCGCGCGTCCTGTACGTAGTCGATGTCGATGTCCACGATGTGGTTCTGCTCGAACGACACCATGTACCTGCTGACCAGGAAATTCCGCTCCGGCTCGATCCAAAGAATGGTCTTCCAGCCTGATGGATCGTGTCGTTCTTCGAGGAGGAATGTTGACTTCCCCCTGTAGAACGTTCGCGACTCGTTGGTGACCGCGCGATCGATGAGCCGATGTCCCATCACCGCATCGAGCGGTCGAAACGCCATCAGAATCGGTCGAGCATCCAGGTTTTGGGCGTCGACGTTCGCTGTCGTTTGAAGCATTGTCGCCGGGGGATGGTCTAGGAAGGAGCTGAGGCGCGTCGTTCCGACCTGGCCGTCAAATACGCTGACGTATGAATAGTGCCGCCTCACTCCCAGCCCTCGATTCCCCCCTTGTCGCGCAACAACGTCGACGCCATCGGGTTCTTCCTTGCGATCGAGCTCGAAGCTGTAGCGCATCTTGTTGCCGGCCACCGCGAGAGTTTTGGCGACGACGTAGCTCCGGTCGACGAGCAATCCGGGTATCGCGGACCGTTCGCGCTCCGGATACCTCGGATTGGAGAGCCAGCCCCTTGGATGCGTTTGTTCTTCCGTCCAGGCGAACCGGAACGTGTTGATTGCGCTCTGACGTTTCTGCCAAGCTGCGAGGACCTCGGATTTCGCTGGAACCCGCCTGCTCCGATCGCGCGGCCCGAGCTGCATTCGCTCAGCTGGGCCTTGTTGTGCAACTGCGGCTGCCGCGGGGAAGGCGAGCGCGATGATGGCAGCGTTTCTAATCGATGGCATATCCCCTCCACAGCCATTCAAGCGCTTCCGGAAGTGTTTGTTGTTTCACACCACGATCGACGTGCAGGGCATTGCGGGCAAACACGAACTGGTAGTGATAGCCTTTGGCGGCCAGAACTTTCGCCATGTTCTCGCTGGCGACAACCCAGTCGTGCATGCCGTCGCGCATGACGTTTGGATTCAGGAAGTCTTTGTCGCCGACTTCCATCCAGACTCGGATCGGCTTGACCGGACTGTTCGGGATGAGGCGCTCGTGAAATTCCCACGCGCCGTGCGGAGTCTCGTCGCTATGCGGCCACTGCTGGTTGATCGCTGTGATCGAATACGCCAGCACGCGGTGATAGAGATCAGGGCGATACCACGCCATGATGAACGCCGCCGAGCCGCCTGAGCTGCCGCCCATCGTCGCTCGGCCTTCAGGATCCTTGGTCAGCTTCAGGTTGTAGTGCCGTTCAACCAACGGTAGCACTTCTGTCTCGACGAACCGCGCGTAGCGGTCCGACATCGTGTCGTATTCGAGGCTTCGCTCGCTTCCTTGCGCGTCGCCGCCACCGTTGCCGATCGAGATGGCGATCATCACGGGCACGCGCTTCTGCGCGATGAGATTGTCCAGCGCCGCGAACAACGACTGGTCAGGTCCGTCCGCCCCAACAATGAAGGGCGCGATCGTACCGGGGACGTATTGTGCCGGAACGTAGACGGCGACCGTGCGTGTGTAAGGAGCCGGGTGGCTCGTCGTCACGATCAACGTGGCTGGATCGGATGGACTTGGAGTGCCGAACGTGCCGGAATCGCGGGCGATGCCCGGAAAGATCTTGCTGTCCTCTGATCTCATCGTGAAGGTGTGAATCGTTCCGCGCGGCACACCTTCGTGCACGATCATTTCAGGCGCAGGCGTGTGCGTCGGCCCGATGATGAAATTTCCGTCTACATCTGTCGGCGGAACGGCGCCGTCAGGCAGCTCCTTTGCGGTGACATATCCCGGAGTGTTCGGATCGCGGGTGGGAGGCGTTGGACGCGTTTGCGCCGACAAGGAATTGGCGGCGGCGAACAGGCCGAGCAAGAGGGCGATGCGCATATCAGATCTGGGAGTAGGCAGTAGGCTGAAGGATGATGTCCGAGATGGCCGAGACGTTGTCGCGATATTGCGGGTCGGCGGAGAGAGACTTCCAGTCGGGGTCCTGGCCGAACCTGGCCCACGCCGCGTCGCGCGCCGACATGTCAGCGAAGGTGAGCATGTACGTCAGGCTGGGCATCTTCGCGCCGATAAGAGTCTCGCCAAAAAAGATGGGGGTGAGGCCCGCCCTGCGAAAAATCGGTACCTCGCCCGCGTTGAACATCTTCAGCTTGTTGAGCGCGGCGCGATCGCTGTGACTCTCGTACGTCCGGAGCTCGAAGATCCGACGTGTTGCCCCGGCAGCCCCCGCCGAGGGTTCGAGTGTCGGCATCGCGTCGAAGGCGCGCAACAGCGTGCTTTCGACGCGCACGAAGGCCGGGTCGGACATTGGCGCGTCGAGAATCGCGGCGCCCGCGCGCGCGTACACCGCGTCGGCGGCGAGGCGGTCGCGTAGGGAGACGACGGAATCGAGTGACTGGTGTGTAAGAACGAGGAGGAGCGACGGCTCGTTCTCGCCGTAGACGACAGTAAATGCCCCGACCCGCGAAACTCCCGCCCGATTCATAGCAGGGATTGCTGCGTCACCGACGAATGCGATGAATGCGCGCTGCTTCATGCCGGGCAGCAGGTGGTAGCGCCGCAATTCGAAATACTGGCGGGGCGCGGATTGGCCGAGTGTGTTGCGGTGGGCTTGGGGTGACACGGCGGCAACGGCCGCAGCCGCGAGAAATTCACGTCGGTCCACGAGTACCTCGTCGAAGATCGTCAACGATTGTGTGTCACGGAAAAAGTCCCTGTCTGCCGCAACGTAACGCCTTTGTTCAACTTTAAGCACATGAGACAGCAGATATTCGTCGTGAGCGCGATGATCACGTTGTGGGTGAGCGTGACACAATTTGCCGCGGCGCAGGCGGCGCAGCCACTAACCTTCTCGGCCGACCTCACGCGTCCGGCGGTGCAGCGCGTGATGACGGCTGCGGCGGATTGGCAGCTAGCGCATCCATCGGAACACGCGCCTTACGACTGGACGGTGGCGGCCTTCTACACGGGAATGATGGCGTTTTCAAAAGTGTCTGACTCGCCGAAGTACTACGACGCGATGAAGGCGATGGGGGAGCGCAATCAATGGCGTCCGGGGCTCAGGCCAGCGCACGCCGATGACTACGCAGTGATCGCGACTTACGCGAAGATCTTCCAGCGAGAGAAAGACAAGCAGATGCTCGCCCCGTCGCTGGCGCTGTTCGACTTTCTCGTAACGCGCCCCTACAACGAGCCGCTGACGTGGGGGAACGGGATCGAGACGCGCGAGTGGGCGTGGTGCGATGCGCTCTTCATGGCACCACCTGCGCTTGCCGCTGTGTCGACGGTCACGGGTGACCGCAAATACCTTGATCTCGCGAATCGCTTGTGGTGGAAGACCACCGACTTCTTATACGACAAGAGCGAACACCTCTACTTCCGTGACAGCCGGTTCTTTGACCAGCGGGAGCCAAACGGCAGGAAGGTGTTCTGGAGTCGCGGCAACGGATGGGTGTTCGCCGGAACTGCGCGCATGCTCGAGGAGCTGCCCGCGGACCATCCCGATCGCGCGCGATACGTAGCGCTTTTCCGCGAGATGGCCGAGAGGATCGCGGCGGTTCAGGGCGCGGATGGTTACTGGCGAGCGAGCTTGCTCGACCCGGGCAGCCGCCCAAACCCGGAGACGAGCGGGACCGGATTCTTTATCTATGGTTTAGCCTGGGGCATCAACCACGGATTGCTCGATCGCGCGCGCTATGAACCTGCCGTCACGCGCGGCTGGTCCGCGATGGTCAAGGCCGTGCATCCCGACGGAATGCTCGGGTGGGTGCAGCGGATTGGAGATCAGCCGGGAGCGACGACCGCGGAGACGACCGAGGTTTACGGCGTCGGCGCGCTGCTGCTGGCGGGAAGCGAGGTCTACACGCTGGCCAAGTAAGTGGCGCGCTCTTCCTTTGTCAGGTCGGGCACGACTCGGCACCCCTCTGCCTCGGAGCGCAAAGCTGCTTCGATGATTGTCATCACAGTCGCGCCTTGCTCCGGCGGCACAGGGTTCGGCGCTCGGCCGAGCAACGCCTCGCGCAGCGCGACGTAGTAGCCGCGCTGATCACCGCGCGCCGTCTTCAACGTGCGTGTATCACCAGTGACGCCTTCATATAGTGTTGCGTCGTCCGGATCGGCTCCCCAATCCGGAGAGCCAGGCAATACTCCAGTGCGGAGCTGATCCTCCTGGATGTCAGGCTTCTGCTTGACTACGCTCGCCCGATCGCCATGCACCGCGAAGCGCGCGCTGCCACCGGACACGAGCGAGCTTGCCCCGAGCGTAGCGACCATTTCGCCGTAGCGCAGCACGAGCTGGAAGAAGTCGTCGGTTCTCGCACCGCGGCGTTGCTTCGCGACCGTCGCCTGCACGGTGTCGGGAATTCCGAACAGCAACAGCGTCTGATCGATGAGGTGCGGGCCGAGATCGTAGAGAAGTCCCGCACCGGGACCGGGAACTTCGCGCCAACGGTCACGGACATCCGGGCGATAACGATCGATGCGGGATTCGAACAGAACGATTTTTCCCAGGAGATCGCGGCGTATCGCGTCCTGGACGGTGAGAAAATCGCTGTCCCAGCGCCGATTCTGGAAAACCGAGAGCAAGACTTTTTTCTCCCGCGCAACAGCCGCGAGATGTCTCGCCTCCTCGACGGTAATGGTGAACGGCTTGTCGACCACGACATTGTGACCGGCACCCATCGCCAGCTCGGCGAGCGGCGCGTGCGTTTCATTGGGGCTCGCGATTACGACGAGATCGAGATCCGGATGCGTCGCCAGCGCCTTTGCGTCGGACACGACTTCTACGCCGGCGAGCATGGCTGATACATCGGCCGGCCGACTCGATGACACGGCAGTGATCTTGTAGCCGTCTGTCGCCTGGAGCAGGGGCACGTGAAACGTCTTCGATACGAAACCGAAGCCAATCACGCCGACTCGAATCGGTGACTTAATCATCGTCGCTGTCGCTGTACTAGAAGAGACCGACCTTGCCCTTCACCGATTCGATCAGCTTCGCGGGATCGTACCCGATGCCTTGCTTGAACACGATCTGCACGTTTCGCACATCGCCAATGCGCGTCGCAGGATCACCGGCGACCACCACGAGGTCCGCGTCCTTTCCGACGACGATCGATCCCGCGCGATCGGCGCGCCCGAGAAATGTCGCGCCATTCAATGTGCCGATGCGGATCGCCTCCAACGGCGTGAAGCCGCTCTCGACCAACAGCTCCAGCGCGCGCTGGTTCGAGTAGCCCGCGACGACACCGCCGCCACCGGTTGGGTCCGTCCCCACGAGCAACAGTCCACCGGCACGAGCGAATGCCACCTCCATTGCTCGCGCTTTTGCGAACAGCGCAGGATAAGGCGAGCTCGCATTGGCCGCCGTCGCCGCATGACGCTGCTCGAACTGCGCGCGGAGCTGCGGGTCGAGGACCTCCAACCCCGGCGGCATCGGTCGACCCGGCACGAAAGTCTCAAAGACAGTGAGCGTCGATGTGAGGGCAACGCGGCGCTTTACGAGCTCCGCAATCAGTGCTCGCACGGCATCACCGTTTGGATCGACGGCGGCGAACGCTCTTTGCCCAGCCGCCTGGCCCGGACACTCGTCAGGCTTCTTGTCCGCGACGAAATCGGTGGACACGAAGAATCCGTGTTCGAGGTCGTCGATGCCGAGAGCGGCCGCCTCGCGATAGGTCACCGAGCAGAGATGACCGGTCAACTTCATCCCACGCTTGTGGGCTTCCTCGATCGCCGCGCCGAGCTCGGCGCGCGTGATGTGCATGTACGCCTTGAACGACGTCGCGCCGGCATCGGCCCAGAAATTCACCATGCGCCGGGCGTCGTCGGGTCCCGTGAGCTCGTGCACCTGATCGAGACCGAGTCCGGGACCCTCGAGATACGGCGCGGTCGCATCAATCCACGGACCCGGCTTCTTTCCGGAATCGATGTCGCGCTTGATTCCGAAATCGCCGAAGCCGTTCAGGTTGCCGGCGGTGCGCATCGACGTCACGCCACCCGCGAGATAAAGCCGCGTGAAGCTCTCGGCCAGGTTCGCGTAGACGCCCGGGCCGGTCGGGTAGTAGAGGTGCTCGTGCACCATCACCAGTCCGGGCATCACCGTTTTGCCCATCAGGTCGATGACCTGCGCGCCGGCGGGTACGGCGACCGACCGTGAGGCGCCGAGTGCGGCGATGCGGCCGTCGCGGATGATGAGAGTCTGATCATCACGCGCCGGCGCGCCGGTTCCGTCGATCACACGGACATGCGTGAGTGCGACGATGGGAGAGTCGACGGCGACATAAGAGCGGACAGCCGCGGACAGTGTGGGCCGCTGGGCGCCGAGCTCCGATGAGACAAGAAGCGCGAGTGACGCGAGTACGGCTTCGAGAGAGAAATAGCGCATCGAGCGAATCTAGCTTGGGTTTGGCGGCGCGACGAATCGCCGCGACTCCAAACTACACTGCGGTCCGCTGCCCGCTAAACGCTGAGCGCCGCGCGCTCAAGCCGATGGACCGTTCTTGTGGCGTTATGGAAGGACAACTAAGTGCAGTTGCCATAGGATGGAGGAGATCGGTCCCATAGTAGGCAGCGGGTAGCGTTTAGCGATCAGCGGGTAGCGGGAAGCAGTGTGGTATGCCGTTGGATCCAATAACTAGAAACTAAGTTATTACTCATCCCGTAGTGACCAGGGATCGGGATCAGTAGCCCGCGATCGGCGTTCGACCGCTGCCTGCCCGAATCTCTTTTTCACACCCGAGGCTCTCATGCGAATCACCACTCAACTGCTCGTGCTCCCATTGCTCATCGTTCACCCGGGGCGCGCGGTACTCAGCGCCCCTGTCGACCCTGTGCACACCACCGCGCGGACATCAGCAGACACCATCCCTGTTACCGTCCGCTGGAACCGGCTCGTCCCCAGACTAGTCGATGAAGCTGCCGCCAGCCGGCGAGCGGCCAGGCGCGCCGCGACCGCGGCCGGCGACTCCGCCGGGTTGCGCCGAATCGCGCAGAGCCAGCCGCCGTTCCTCTTTCGTGTATACACTCTTCTCAGCGTTGCGCAGTACGGGGCGGCGAATTCCCCGCGAAACCCCGACGTCTCCTCCGACGCAGCGATCGCCAGCGCATCGGCCGCCGTCCTCACGACGCTGTTCACGGACTCGACAGTCCGCGCATCGATCGCCCGGGAACTGGATCGAGATCTCGAGAAGGCACGAACCGGATCGCGCGGAGCGGAGCGGGCGATGGCCGGCAAGCGTCTGGGTGAGGATGTCGCCCGTCGCGTCGTTGCTTGGGCGCCGCCGCCGCCCAGCCTGATCGGACCCTGGAAAGGCACCATCCCGACGGGGCCTGGAATGTGGTACAGCGCTCCGGGCATCCCTCCGATAGGAGTCCTCATGGCGCAAGCGCGCACCTGGTTGCTTGACTCGTCGTCCCAGTTCCGCCCGGGGCCGCCTCTGGTCTACGGTTCGCCGGCGCACCAGGCCGCACTCGAAGAGGTACGACGGGTCGCTCGAGACCGGACCACTGAGCAAACGAAGCTGGCGCAAAAATGGAATGATGTGGACCCGTGGGCGCCCTGGAACCAGACCGCATCCGACGCGATTGTACGCCACCACTTGTCGGACGCCGACGCCGCGCGCGTGTTTGCAGTGCTGAACGCTGCGTCATCGGATGCCGTCATCGCTTGCTTCGAGGCCAAGTACCACTACTGGTCGATCCGACCTTCGCAGGCCGACACGACCATCGTGCTCGCTGACAGCGTGAGTTTGCCGAACTTCCCGTCCTATCCCTCGGGCCACGCCTGCAGCGCCGGCGCGTTCGACGCTGTGCTCGGGCACTTCTTCCCAAAGGAGCGCACTGAGTTCACTCGGATCGCTGAGGAGCAGGCCATGTCTCGGCTCTACGGAGGGATTCACTATCGCTTCGACGATGACGCAGGGCTGGCGCTAGGCCGGGTCGTGGCCCGCAACGCGGTGGAGCGGGAACGGCGCGGAGCGTTGAACGCATGGCGTACCGCGCGGGCGGAGCCCAAACGGTAGCGCCTCTTAGAGGCGGGTCAGGGACCTACGCGATCGCTGCGCCCTGTACCCGCCGCTTTCGGCTCAGCGCTACGGCCGTGATGAGTGTGAAAAGGATTCCGACCGGCAACGGCTCGAGGAAGACAAGCGCGATGTTCACCAACGGCTTCTTGAGCATCTGATTCATCTCCGTCATTTCTTTCGTCTTCGCGGCGATTTGCGCGTCAGTGGCGCCTGACTTTTTCGCCTTCTCGACGGCGTATGCCGCGTACTTGTCGCCGAAGTCGGGAACGAGGCGATAGTAGACAAACTGCCAGGTGGCCACGTAGCAGACACTGGCGACGAGGGTGATCAACAAGCCCACCGCGAAGGCACGGCCAAATGTCACGCTTCCACCCGCGACGTTGTCGCGGTACGACCTGACCCCGAAGAACACCATCAGGAAGGCGAGCACCATCGTGGTGTAGCCAATGATTGCGCCCTCATCGAAGCCGATCTGGAACTGAAACTGTATCACCATCATCACGGACAGAATGGCGCCGGCGATGAGCCCAAAGGTCAGTACGATCTTTCGCATAACGACTCCGAAGTGGTTGAGGAGGGCCGATTCTACCAGCGGATCCCTCTGCCCGCGTCACCCGAACGGATGATTTTCGACAATTCAGCGCAAAATCATACGAAAGTGTGGGCTCAAGGGATCAAACCAAGCTCCTTTCCCAGCTGCACTGCCTGTGTCCGCCGCCGCGCGCCGAGTTTGTCGAAGACTCGGCTCGAATGCGTTTTTACAGTGTTTTCGCTCACGTACACTCGCGCGGCGATCTCCTTGTTGCTCAGGCCTGCGGCGATCAGTTCCAGAATTTCCAGCTCGCGGGGCGTGATGCCGAGTGATTCGAGCTTGCTCTGATCGCGCACGAAGTTGACCGGTGCCGGAACCATGACCTCTCGCACCACGATTGTTTGAGTGCGCCGCGTGAGCTTGAGACCGAGCCAGATGCCCACGCTCGCGAAGACCGCGGCGACGAGACCGCCATAGATCTCTACCGAATGCTCCACCACCAGCCAGCGGTACTCGATGAGCTGGAGCGCGGCAATGAGGACGCCGAGGAGGAGTCCGTAGAGAAGGACGTGTTTGCGCATCACGCCGGCCGTGGCGGCGCGACGAATCGCTTCGACCGCCGCTCGTACGAATGCGCCAACGCGAGCAGTCGCGCATCACTTCCCGGAAGGCCGACGAACGAGATGTTGCCCGTCGGCATCCCGTCGGCGCCCACGCCCGTGGGAACGGAGACTTCCGGCAGGCCCAGCCAATTTCCGTAGCCAAGAGTGGTGCGGATGTCCGGCCAAGGGTCGACGGCGCGAGGTGCGGGGAAGGGCATCGTCGGGTAGATCATCGCGTCGATGCGCTGCGCGTGGAACTCACGCGCGAGCCGCGCGGTCACGGCCGCACGAGAGCGCGCAAACGATATGCTGGCGGGATCGCTTTCGTATGGCTGCGTGATCAGCTTTGACATTTCCTCCCACTCTTTCGGCAGCACGTCGTAGAACGCGCGGAATGCTGCGAGGCCGCGCTCGACATCATGGCGGGCATCATCACCGGCGTGCGTGCCGAAATATCTGTAGAGCGCGTTCGCCGTCGCCGCCGGCGAATTGTGATTGACTGCGACGTCGCCCCGCGCCTTTGCCGCCTCGGCGAAGAGGGCCCGGACGTTGGCGCGCGTGACAGTCGGCGCGAAGAGCTCCACGTTCGCTCCAGCGGACCTGAGGTCCGCGACAGCGCGATCGAACACCGACAATGATTCGGCTGTCATCTGCGCGCGCGGCACGTGCGCTTCGACGAGGCCGAGTCGCGCGTTGTGGAGAGCATCATTACGGAGATGAGCGAGTGCGCCTCGCGACCGCGGCGTGACGAGCGCCAGGCCATCCGATGAATCAGGTCCAGCGATCGCATCGAGCAGCAGCGCGGCATCGGCGACGCAGCGCGCGAGCGGACCGTGCGTGTCGAGATACGGCCAGGTCGGAATCACTCCGGTGCGGGGCACGAGTCCGAACGTCGGCTTCATGCCGACGATGCCGCAGAATTGCGCCGGAATACGATTGGATCCTCCGTCGTCGGTGCCCAGCGCGGCAAATGCAATCCCGCATGCGACCGACACCGCGGAGCCGGCGCTCGAGCCGCCCGGTGTCTTCACGCCCGTGGGATCGTACGGATTGCGCACTTGCCCTGTGAGGGAGCTCGTGCCGTTGCCGTGGTACGCAAAGTCATCGGCGGCGGTCTTGCCCAGCACGATCGCGCCCGCCGCGCGCATCCGCGCGACCTCGATCGCGTCACGACGCAGCGTCTCCGGAAACAATCGCGCCCACTCGGCGCTCGACGCAGTCGTCGGAAGGCCATTCATGTCGTAGATCGATTTCGCGAATACGGGAACGCCATCGAGCGGTCCACGCAGCCGGGCACGCCGAGCACGCGCGTCGGAGTCCCGGGCTTCGTCCAGCGCCGTCGCGGACCAGAGATCGATCGCGTGCAAGGCGCCGTTCAACGCATGGCTGCGGTCGAGCGCTTCTTTCGTCACTTGCGCGGCGCTCCAATCACCACGCGCGCGTCCGGCTTGGTACTCGATGATCGTGCCGGCGAGAGGATCGGTGAGTCGCTCCGGCCATCGAAACAACGGAACGGCGAACAGCGCGCCTAAGTCACGGAGCGCTTCGCGGCGGGAAATTCGGCGGATCATAGGCCCAAAAAGTTATTGTCGCGCTCAGAATTCGTTAGGCATCAGCAGCAGTTTCGGCGCAGGGAGCGGCGTGCTACTATCTGGTCGGTTGGACCAACAAAAACTGCGGAGGTGCCTGATGCGGCTGCACACGATTCTGCTGATTGCCATATCGATCGCGGGTCTGCCCCGAAACGTCTTACCGCAAGCCCAGCCTTCCTCCCACACCTCAGTGATCATTCTTGGTGATGGATCACCGGTTTTATCCGCAGACCGATCGGGCACGAGTATCGGAGTTCTGGTGCGCGGGACGCTGTACATCTTCGACGCCGGACCAGGAGTGTTGCGGCGCGTTTTTGAAGCCGAGCGGTTGCGGCCTGATATCAGGGGACTGGGGCCGGTCTTCATAACCCATCTCCACTCAGATCATACGCTAGGTCTGCCGGAACTCCTCTATTACCCAGGCTCGGAGTTCCTCCGCGTGTTCGGACCGCCAGGTTTGCGCGCGATGATGAGCAGTATCGCCGCAGCATGGGCCGAAGATCGGCAGACACGGGCTAATAGCTCGATGCCCAGGGACAATGCTCTCGCATCGCGTGTGAATGCCGCCCAGTCGACTGAGATCACGAGCGGTGTTGCGTACCAGGACTCCAACGTGAAGGTCATATCACTCGAAGTTCCGCACGGCGACTGGCGTCACGCCCTTGGCTACAGGATTGAAACCCCGGACCGTGTGATAACGATTTCAGGTGATACACGTCCCTCCGATGCGCTGATCAATGCCTGCAATGGGTGCGACATTCTGCTTCACGCTGTATACGACGCCGAAACCCCGCTCTCGGGAGGAACGGCAGCATACTTCCATAGCTTCCACACAAGCGGGCTGGAGCTCGGAGTAATTGCGAGTAAGGCCCGACCCAAGCTGCTCGTGATGTACCATCAACTGTTCATGGGCAAGCTTCCGGCTGATCTCCTTCGACAAGTCGCCGTGAATTTTCGAGGTCCCGTAATCTCAGCCAAAGACCTCGACGTCTACTAGGAGGGCGGCATCGAAGTTCATACCTGTCGTTCTTCGCGTTTGCGGAACGACGTGAGAATGCCTGCGGCAAGTATGAGGTTGACCACCGCGATACTGGCCAGCGTGAGCGTTCCTGCACCAACTGCCGTTGGAGGAAACGCCGGAGCGAACAGGGATGCCGCGCTCGTGCGCAATCCCGAAGCATCCTGAACAATGTTGGTGGCCACGTGGAATCCGAGAGCGAGCGGCACGCTGCGCCAACGGGCAAAGATCACTGCGAAGATCAACCCGGAGCTGAAGACACCGGCGAGAACGCTGAGCCACGGGATACCCATCTGCAGATGCAACAGCGCGAATAGAGCGGTCGTGGACAGGGCAGCGACGTAAGGACCAAAGCGATCCGCCAGGCGAACGAACGCGTAGCCGCGATAGACCAGTTCTTCGCCGATGTTGTTGAAGAAGGCAAACCCACACGCTCCGATCAGCGTCAAAGCGCGGAACTCGGGATTCGAATGCCACGTGGCGCCGGTTGTCAGGGTGACGATGGCGACCCACACCAGCGTCAGCGCGCTGCCCGCGAGAAACCCGATGCCAAGGCGCGCCAAGCGATGGTCTCCAGCGCCGAGGCCGAGGGCCGACACTGACATCCCATCGAGGCGGAGAAAGCGAAGGTTGAGCCACCACGTGCCCGCGGCAATCGCGAGCACAGGTATGAGGCCCATTGTGGCATTTCGCTGGCCGAGGCCGGGGAAGTTGAGGAGAAAGAGATATATGAGGACGCAGACAGCAGCGCCGACGGCGAACAACAGCAGTCGCTTCCAGAAGAGTGACAACGGCCATCTCCACAGTGAGTGAAACTACTCCCAGGACGCTCGCGTACCTTCAGGCAACGCTATTCCCTTGGTGTAGGACTAAATTTTACGACACGCGAGGGAATCGCGACAAAATTGGAGCGTAAAATGACTGGCATTGGAATCATGAGATTGGCCGCTTTAACAGCGGTGTCGACGGCAATGTCCGGTGTGGCCGGCGCCCAGCGCCTTACAGGTCCGCACCCGACGGGTGACGTGCCCCCTCCTGTCGTGCTCGAGACGCGCGGGCTCTTCCAGGACAAATTCGCCAGCGTCGGCAGCGACGTGTTCATCAGTGGTCAGCCAACGGCGCAAGCACTGCGCGATCTACACGCGCAAGGCGTGACCACTGTCGTCAATCTTCGCAGTCCCGAGGAGATGTCGAAGCGCGTGCCGTTCGATGAGGCCGCACTCGTCAAGGAGCTGGGGATGGAGTACGTCTACCTGCCGATGCGGGGGACGCCGGAATTCCCCTATTCGCCCACCGCTGTGAAGTCATTTGCGGCGGCGATGACCGGCGCCAAGGGAAAAGTGCTGCTGCATTGCACGATTGCCTGGCGAGCCAGTCACCTCTGGGCTGCGTACCTGATCCAGTATCGTGACGTGCCAGTCGCGACCGCGCTCCAGCAGGCGCGCATGATCAACCTGATGGATGATATGCGAATGGACGGAGACAAACAGCCAGTCGAATCGTTCCTCGGCCGAACGCTTCCCGAGGTCGGGCACCCCAAGCAGTAGGGCGCCCGCGCTGGTCGGACTCTAGCGAGTCAGCCGCAGCAGATCTCCGGCCTTCTCGTCGACGATGACGAATAGCGCGCCATCGGATGCCTGAGCGACATCGCGGATGCGTCTACCCATGAACACGCGCTCCTCGATGCCGACGCGCTGCTCACCGTCCAACTGCAGACGGATCAGCGACTGCGTGGCGAGGCCGCCCGCGATGAGACTGCCTCTCCACGCGGGGAACATCGCGCCCGAGTAGAACAGCGCGCCTGATGGCGCGATGACGGGAGTCCACGAGCGCACGGGCGCGGTGAGATCTCGACGCGTCGCGTGGTCGGGAATGGACGGACCGGCGTAGTTGTCGCCATTGCTCACGAACGGCCAGCCGTAGTTCTTGCCGCGCTGAATGAGGTTGAGCTCGTCGCCGCCCAAGGGTCCCATCTCCAGCACCCAGAGCCGGCCGGAAGGATCGAACGCGGCAGCGAGCATGTTGCGGTGACCGTAGCTCCAGATGTCGGCGCGAGCGGTGTCGGTCCCGGCAAACGGGTTGTCGCTCGGAATGGAGCCGTCGGGGTTGATGCGAACGACTTTTCCGAGATTGGATTTCAGACTAGCGGCCGGATCGAAGCGCATACGCTCGCCCGAGGTGAGATACAATTTGCCGTCGGGTCCGAAGACGATTCGCACGCCGAAGTGGCCGCGGCCGATGGTCTTCGGCTCCTGTCGCCAGATCACCTGCACGTCGCGCAGCTCATTGCCTTCGAGACGTCCCCGTGCGACGGCCCCGCCGCGCACGACGCTGTCGGTAAGATCGACGCCGCCGAAGCGTAGCTCGCCAGTTTCCGCCAGCTTGAGTCCGTTCGGGTCGGCCTCGACGTACGAGAGATAGATCAGCCGGTTCGTCGCGAAATTCGGATCCGCCTCTACGTCGAGGAGGCCTCCTTGCTCGCCCGGCTTGAGGTACACAACCGTCGGCACACCCTGCACCGGCTCGGAGAGGCGTCCGTTTTCCCAGACGCGCAGCCGGCCCGGCTTCTCCGTGATCAACAGCCGTCCGCCGGGGAGCACCGCCATTCCCCACGGATACTCCAGCGTCGCGAGGCGCTCGATTTTGATATTGCCGGCACTCGACGAGACAGCGGTGGGCGGTGGGTTTGCGGGTGCCTGCGCTCTTCCAATCGACGTGGCGATTGCGAGCAGCGAAATCAGAAGAGCGGACGAGCGCTGACGTAGAGAATGCATGTGACTGCCTCCGGGTTGGAAAGGGTGTGGCGGCAGGTTTCATACCGGCCTCGTGCGCCTGGGACGTGACTCTCCATGTCATTTCGGGCGTTGCACTTCGCCGCCGGGAGGCGTCCTCAGTTCGACGTCCCCTCCCACCACTGCGACGAGGTTCACCGATGGGCGCGACATCGTCCTCAGTCGGTTCCACCGTTTCACCACGCGCCTTGCAGAGCTACGCGCGTCTGGCTCTCGTAGTGATACTCGCCTGGCTTGCATGGGGCGCGTTCCGCGACGAGCTCGGCTACGTGCCACTCCTGGGCGACATCGATCTCGCCATCCACGAGTTCGGGCACATGCTGTTCATGCCCTTCGGGATCCCTTTCCTTGGCCGGACGATGGTGATCCTCGGCGGATCGCTCACCCAGGTGGCCTTTCCGCTGCTGTTCGTCGGATACTTCCTGCGAAAGGTAGACGGCCGGCGGCGTGACGTGTTCGCGGCCACGATATGCCTCTGGTGGTCCTCGATCAATCTCCTGGACGTCGCGATCTACTGCGCCGACTCCCGCGCGGGCGAGCTCATGCTCCTCGATGGACTGACAGGGAAGGAGAGCGACGGGCACGACTGGAACAACCTCCTCACCGGCTGGGGACTGCTCGACCAGGACACGGTGATTGCGCGGTGGATGCGGGCGACGGCGGCACTGGTGTGCATCGCGAGCCTCGCCGTCGCCGTCTGGAGCGCGCTACAATTACCGCGCGAGCAACCCGTCGAGGCTTTGGAGTCCTGATTTCACGGCAGTCTTCCGGGCAACGACGTCCTGGGGTCCCAGGCGGTCCCCGCATTCCTTGCACTTCAAGCGCTGCCTGACGCGACCGCCGCACCCTTTATGCTCGTAAACGGTGGGGGCACCGTCGGGCGCCGCCCAGCGGTCGCCCCATTCGCTCAGCGCGATAATGACGTGCTTGAAGTCGAGCCCTTTCTTCGTCAGGTGATAGGTCGGACGCCCATCCGGTCCGTCAGACGCAGCCATGATCCCCGTTTCGACGAAGTGTGACAGCCGCGCGGCTAGAACGTTGGGTGCAATGTCGAGGCTCTTCTGGAAATCGGTGAACCGCGTCATTCCGTCGAAAGCCGCGTTCCGAAGGATGAGGAGGCTCCAGCGCTCGCCAACGAGCTCGAGCGCTCGGGCCGCGGAGCAGACTTCCTTTTCGTAGGTTCGACCGAGCATGGCCAGAAGCTAGTTTCGCCGCTTGCATGACGCAAGGGAAGAGTCCACCGGGCCGGGCGTGGCGGCACTTTCATCACGCTAGTGCGTGCTAGCGTCATGAAAGTTGCCTAAGCCCCACTATGAGTCCGTAACACCCCGCAGAAGCTGACAAACAGCGTCGTGGAACCTTGGGCTCGCATGATTCGGCCGGCGATCGAGCCGATGACGATTCCCGTGGCGACCGATACCAATGCCCCGCGATAACCGAGGAAGCGGATGGGACGCACCGCTCCCGAAGGCGGCAACGATGCGGCGACGGCGGACGAACCGCGCCATATTTCCATTTATCCAAACACAACGACTATGAAAATCGATCGCCGTGGTTTCCTGGTAGCCTCGTCTTCGGCATTGGTGTTGGGGAAAAGTGAGCGATTGCTGGCGGCAGACACGCAGCCCTCCGAGACTCCGGAGTCGCCCGATTTCGACGGAAGAATCGACGCGAAGGACGTAACCGTCTACACCACCGCCGACAAAACCAATTACCGCCTCTCCGCCACCGACAAGCTGACATTCAAGCACATGGGCCAGCCTCTCGAGACTCAGATCTGTGTCTTCGTCGATCCCTCGAAGAGAGCTCAAACGATCCTGGGCATCGGCGGGGCGCTCACTGATGCCTCTGCTGAAGTCTTTGCAAAGCTTTCACCAGGCAAACAGCGGGAGTTCATGGATGCCTATTTCGATGCCAACAAAGGCATCGGCTACAACCTGGGACGGACCAATATCCACAGCTGCGATTTCTCATCCGCCAGCTACACCTACGTCAACGAAGGTGACAAGGAGCTGAAGTCGTTCAGCGTCGACCACGACAAGCAGTTCCGCATTCCTTTCATCAAGCAGGCGCTCGCGACGGCCAAGGGGAAATTCACTCTCTTCGGCAGCCCCTGGAGTCCACCGGCGTTCATGAAGACCAACAATGACATGCTTCACGGTGGAAAACTGAGACCTGAGCTCGCTCAGTCCTGGGCCAACTACTACACGAAGTTCATCAAAGCATACGAGCGGGAAGGAATTCCCATCTGGGGCATCAGCATCCAGAACGAGCCCATGGCGACGCAGACGTGGGAGTCGTGCATCTACTCGGCCGAAGAGGAGCGCGACTTCCTGAAGAACTACCTCGGCCCCACGATGAAGAGGGCTGGGCTGGGCGACAAGAAAATCATCGCCTGGGATCACAACCGCGATCTCATCTTCCAGAGAGTCAGCACCATCCTCGCCGACCCCAAAGCCGCCCAATACGTGTGGGGCATCGGGTACCACTGGTACGAGCCGTGGAGCGGTGGCGACCAGATGTTCGACAACGTCCGGCTCGTGCACGAGACTTTCCCCAATAAGTCCCTGATCTTCACCGAAGGCACTGTCGATTCCTTCAAGGCCGCGGATATCAACAACTGGAGATTGGGCGAGCAGTACGCACGGTCGATGATCAATGACTTCAACGATGGCGCTGTCGGCTGGACGGACTGGAACGTTCTGCTGGACGAACGCGGTGGGCCAAATCACGTCGGCAACTTCTGCTTCGCCCCCGTGCACGCCGATACCAAAACGGGTGAGCTGATCTACACAAACTCGTACTACTACATCGGACACTTCTCCAAGTTTGTTCGTCCGGGCGCGAGAAGAATCGCGTGCTCGCCAAGCAGAAGTGCGCTGCTATCCACCGCCTTCATCAATCCCGATGGAAAAGTGTCGGTGGTGGTGATGAACAGAGGCGATCAAAAGATTTCCTGGTATCTCTGGCTGGACGGCAACGCCGCGGAAGTCACCAGCTTGCCGCATTCGATTCAGACACTCGTATTCTGAGGTGCGCATGAGCCGGCCTATCGGCGTCACCGCGAGCGCGGTCGTGGCGATTCTCGGAAGCGTCTTTACGCTCTTGCTCGCGGCCATGTCGATCGCATCCCTGTTCATCAATACGCCGCAGCCCCGACCTCCTAACACTGCTCAGTTTGTTGTCGCCGGCGCTGCGATGTTTGCCACCCTGGCGGGTTTGGGGATTTGGACTTCCGTGGGACTGTTTCGCCTCCGGTCATGGGCGCGCACATCGATCCTGGTCTTCGCCGGCTTCCTTGCGGCGTTTTCCATCTTGACCTTGCTGATGACGAGAGTCGTGCCGATGCCTCCGGAAACAACCGCCGTCACGGAGCACACCGTTCGCCAGACGACGGCGGTGATGTTCGGAATTCCCTTGGCAATTGCCGTCTGGTGGCTCATTCAGTTCAACACGCAATCCACGAAAACCGCCTTTGCGTCACCTGTAACCGAGCCCGCGTCTCCGAGGCCGCTGAGCATCACAATCATCGGATGGGTGTGTATCGTCGGATCCGCATCCCTTCTCCTTTGGATTCCGACACGCCTGCCCGTGTTTTTGTTCGGGGCGATTTTCAAGGGTTGGATCGCGGGGGTCATCTACGCCCTCTTCGCAGCGCTATCGCTGTACATCGGGAAGGGTTTGCTGGATCTACGGGAGCGGGCTCGGATTTTGGCGATCGCGTGGTTCGGATTCGGGCTCGTTCACGGGACTGTTGTTACACTCGTGCCTCCTCTGCGGCAGCGAATGCTCGAGTTACAGCGAACGCTAGCGCAAAATCAGCCGAGCCCGATTCCGTTCGATCAAGGCACGATGATGTACGTGACGGTTGCCTTTACCGCGATAATGGTAACAACCGCCATCTGGTTTCTGATACGAAACCGCGCCGCGTTCGTGCGGGCGGAGAACCCCTAAGCTCCACGACTACAAACAGGTTACCGATATGCTGACCGCACGAAAACTCGGAACACAGGGCCTCAGCGTCTCCTCACTCGGGCTCGGCCTGATGGGAATGACCCAGTCCTACGGGACACCGGAAGAGCGCGACGAGCGCGAATCCATCGCCACCATCCAGCGCGCCATCGAGCTCGGCGTAACGCTGTTCGACACCGCCGAGGCGTACGGCCCGTACGGGAACGAAGAGCTGTTCGCTCGCGCGCTCAAACAGCTCAACGTTCCGCGTGCCAGCATCGTCATCGCAACGAAGTTCGGCTTCAAGTTCGGTGAGAGTGGCATCGCCGGCGTGGACAGCCGGCCCGCACACATCCGCGAGGCCGTCGAAGGCTCGCTGCGCCGGCTCCAGACCGACTACATCGATCTGCTCTACCAGCATAGGGTCGATCCCGCTGCGCCGATCGAGGACGTAGTCGGCGCGATGGCGAACCTCGTGCGAGAGGGGAAAGTTCGCTACCTCGGGTTATCCGAAGCGGGCGAAAAGACGATCCGCCGCGCGCACTCCGTCCATCCCATCTCGGCGCTCCAGAGCGAGTACTCTCTGTGGGAGCGCAACCTCGAGCAGCGCATAATTCCGGTGCTGCGTGAGCTCGGGATCGGTCTGGTGCCGTTCGCGCCGCTCGGCCGCGGATTTCTCACCGGCGCGGTGAGGCGCGCAGAGGAGTCTCCGGAAACCGACTTCCGTCGTAACGATCCGCGCTATCAGGGCGAGAATTTCGACGCGAACATGCGAGCGGCGTCGGCCGTGCGCGATATCGCGAAGCGGAAGGGCGCGACCCCGGGACAGATCGCGCTCGCGTGGTTGCTGCACAAAGGTCCGGACATCGTTCCGATCCCCGGCACAAAGCGCCGGCGCTATCTCGAGGAGAACGTCGGCGCCGCCAACGTGTCACTCAATCCCGGGGAAGTAACAACCCTCGACGCGACTCTTGCACCCGAGAAGATCGCCGGACCGCGCTACAACGAAAAGCAAATGTCGATGGTGGATCGCTGAGCACCGGCATTAACGTCCGCCCGGCAACGCCGGCGGATCTCAAGGCCATCGGCAGACTCGGCGCTCTCCTTGTCCGTCTTCATCACGACTTCGATCCTGAGCGCTTCATTTCGGCGCCTTTGCGGACCGAGGAAGCGTACGGCTCGTTCCTCGGGACGCAGCTCGGTGACCCGAACATCGTCGTCCTTGTCGCCGAGCGGAACGGTGAAGTGCTCGGCTATACGTACGCGGGCGTTGAGGGGAAAGACTACATGGCGCTGAGAGGACCGGCGGGCGTGTTGTACGACATCGTGGTCGATCCCGGCCATCGGCAGCAAGGCGTCGGTCGGATGCTGCTCGACGCGACGCTCGACGCGCTCAAGGCCCGAGGAGCGCCGCGAGTCGTACTTTCGACGGCGGAGAAGAACGACGCAGCGCAGCGCCTGTTCGATCGCGCTGGATTCCGGCGCACGATGATCGAGATGACTCGAGAACTCTAAACGTACTGGAGGGATTGCAGATGAAACCCGTTACGCTCCTCGTCGCCGCCGTGCTGGTGATTGGCATAGCTCCTCGCGAGACGCTGGCGCAGCAGCCGCCGGGACCGCGACCGTTTGTCGTCGGCAATCCTCTCGGCCTGCCCGTCGAGCCGGCGGCCGGCGCGGCCTTCGAACCGATTTCGTCGAACGTCAAAGTCTACGGCGCCATCTACTCAGCGGAGAGCTGTTCCTACGACGCCGAGCGCGGCGTCATCGTCGTACCGAACCGCGGTGTTGCGCAGACCGTTCAGACCAATAATGCCTGGATTTCTTTCATTAACCACGACGGCTCAGTGCACACGGCGCGATGGATCGGCGTGCAAAACGCTCCCGATCGAGCCAGCCTGACGCCGCCGCTGGTATTGAACGACCCATTCGGCAGCGACATCGCGAACGGCATGTTGTACGTCGCCGACCGCGACGGCGGTACGACCGCGACCGAGCCGAGTGTCGCCGTTGTTCGCCGGTTTGACATGAAGACTGGCGCGCCGGCGGGCGAGTTCCGCGTCGAGCGCTCAGCCTGGTTCAACGATATCGAGGTCGCGGATGACGGAACCATCTACGCCACGCAGACGGGTGATCGTAGCGCCAATCCGGATCCCGCGACCTGGCAAGTCTGGAAGATCACACCGGACGGCACGGCGTCGATCTTCTTTCAGGGTGCGCCGCTTCGTCAACCCAACGGCATCGCTTTCGATCCCCAGGGCAACATCGTCGTCGTCAACATCGGCAACGCCGACGTGTTGACGTTCTCTCGGGGGGGCCAGTTGATGAAGACCGAGACCGCTGGGCAGGCGGGCAACGATGGTTTGGTGATCCTGCGGGACGGAACGAAGTACGTGAGCAGCGTTCTAAACGGAGGCGTATCTCGAATTCGTCCCGGTAGGCCCGCCGAGCTCATCGCGCGCAACATTCCAAGCGCTGCGTCGATGTGCTATGACGCGGGTGCGAATCAGCTGGTGATCCCGATGAATGCGAACAACGCCCTCGCATTTATCCGGCTCGAGCAATAGCGCGCGCTCAAGCCGTACAATCCACTTTCGTCTGCTGCAGTTGAATGGTTTTTGAGGAAGTCCCAGGTGGTGGGTTCCAGACAACCAACCTGTACCGGCCCTCCTCTTCAATGCGCACGTCGAATGGGATCGCCGTCCGTGGCGCGCTCTCGAAATACGTTCGCGCCGGCTGATTCTTCATCCAATCCTGGTAAGCGAACTCGGTCATCACCAGCACGACTACCCTCGCGTCGCCTCCGGACAGTCCAACTACCTGACCGCTTAAGACGCAACGCGTTTGCGGTGGACGCACTTCGAACGGCCAGCTTTGAGACCGAGTTGCGCGAATTCTCACTGAGTCAGCACTCCCGATCGTTGTCGTCTTCGGCCCGCTGGCCTCGGTGCTGACCGGCTTTGATCCCGCTGCGCGCGGAGTAGCGAACATCGAAGTGTCCGGTCGAGGGTCGCAGACCACCGGACTCGGCAACTGGTATGTGCAGGTCGTTGACGTCAGCGCATGGGTCGCCTTTGCAACCCACTGATGACCGTCGTCCACTGCGGAGACGGTAATCGTGACATTTGGCGAAGGCGAAAAACCAAACAGCGGTTGGCCTGCCGCCACGATTCCGGCGTAGTAGCCATTGTGGTCCGAGAAGTACGCTTCCTCGACAGTTGCCAGCTGGCGCAGATCGGCCTTCATCGCCGACGCATAATCGCGCTCGGCGGCCGCGGAATTCCTCGCCTGACCATTCAGCGGCGAAATCGGGCCGAGCATCGACACGACGGTAATTAGAATGGCAGGGCAGCTTTTCATGGTGTGTGGTTTGAGGTCTATCAGTGCTTGATAGACGACGAACTGCACCACTCTGGAACAGCTTTAACGCTTACGGGCATAGTGTAAGCCCACTACGCCGGTCGGATATGGCGTCGCGGACGTCAAGCTGAAAGTCGTGTACACCCCGCTCGGCAGTACACGCTTGCCGCTCCCCAAAGCCAGCGGATACACGGTGAGGTGGAGCTCGTCCACCATGTCCGCTTCGATCAAAGCGTGGACAAGCTGACTGCTTCCGTCCGTCAGAATATTTTTGCCCGCCTGAGCCTTCAGCGCGCGCACCGCTTCAATCGGTTTGTCGCTGATGATGGTGGTGTTACGCCACTTTGGTTGCTTGAGCGTCTTGGATACCACGTACTTCTTCGGTGGATTCATGAGATCCCCGAAAGGGTCACCCGGGGGCATTGGCTCAAACGCGTCGGCGTGCGTCACATACGTGCGTCGACCCAGCAGAAATGCATCCACATCTTTCATCAGTGCGAAGAAGCTCTTGCCAATGTCATCGTGCCAGTAGGGCAACGTCCAGCCGCCGTGCTCGAATCCTCCGTCCCGATCCTCATCTTTGCCACCCGGCGCCTGCATCACGCCGTCCAGTGTCACGAACTCGTGAACGATCAGCTTTCTCATGACTCCCTCAATTGATATGTGACGGTCAGCCCTGGTTACTAATGCGTCGAATGAGGCCGGGTGTTTTCGACAAGAGTCAACTAGTGCGTGGTCCGCTCTTCGAGCGGGGCGGCAACTCAACAAAACCAGGGGCGCGCGGAACCTGCGCGAGGACCCCGAGCAACGCCGGCGGTGGGGTGACGAGCTTCCGTGCATGCAGATCGAGCCACCCACCGGTCGAGCGTACCGTCGCCGCGCGCTCGCCTTCAGCGGACCACACCTCGTTCTCCAGCACGAACCGTGCACCGTCTGTACTCATCGCAAGTGCTGCGTAAGTTACAGTAACTGTGTCGTGAAGCCCGACTTCTCTGAAGTACTCGAGCTCTTCCTTCCGTATTACCGGGCCGAGCGCGAGCCGACGGAATTCGCTCGGAGGGAATCCGTGTTCGGCGAAGAACGCCATTCGCACATCGGCTGCCAAGTCCAGGTAGGCCGTGTTCGCCATGTGACCGTTGATGTCCATGGTCGCCCAGCCGGCGAGGAACTCCTTGGAGTAGCGACCGCCGTTCAATGAAAGTCCCTCCTTCGATTCAGACGCGGCGACGATTAGCCGAGATCAACAGCCCAATGCCGAAGAGCACCAGACAGCCGCCGTAAATGGCCCACTTCGTTTGGCCAGTCATGAAGCTGCCCGGAAGGATGTTGATCCCCTGAAGAATCCAAATGCATCCCGCAAGCAAACACAGGACGCCTGTGACATTCAATGCGATGCGCATTCGGTCACCATAAGATGATAGTTGTACATCCTTCCAACCCAGTACTGATTTTGCCGGGTTGGAGTAGTGCCATAGCAACTGACAGTAGTTCTACCCGCTGCGCGCATCATTTGAGGAGTCTCCGCACGAGCGAATCCAGCGTGACGTTGAAACGCACGGGATCTTCAAGCATGAGAAAGTGCCCAGGGCCGGCCATCACGTTTGCGTCCAGCCGGGTCAGGGTCGGGCGGGCGCGCTCAAGCTCGGTGTGACCGGCAGCAGATCTTTGGATCGTGCCCAGCGGAACCCGCAGTGCGGCGAAAGCATTTGCCGAGCGCGTCGAGGCCCAGGGCCCAAGTGATGCGATTGCCGGTATCCCGACCTCGGGCGGAATCTTTGCCATGGCGCTCGTCACTCGTGACGCAAGTGCGGTGTCGCTTTGGGCGTTGAACATTGTGCGGCGCACGAATCCAGTCGTGGCACCAATGAAATCGGCGCGCATGCCCGCGACCCGATTGGCGAACGACGGCGTCGACCACGCATCGAAAAAGGTGTCCACACCAACGACGCCCATGGTCTGATCCGGCAGTTGGAGGGCGGCTTCCACGACGCCCCGTCCACCGAGAGAGTGTCCGATGAGTACCACCTTCGTTGCGCCTGTTGCCCGAACAACGGCGGCAACATCTTCACCGAACCTCTGGATCGACCAGTCGCTTCTGCCGCGGCCCGAACTCCCGTGCCCTGCAAGATCGAGGGTGATTACCAGATGCGTCGGCGCGAAGTAGGACACCTGGTCCCGCCAGTACGACTGGTCGCCCGCCCAGCCATGGACGAACACCATCGCCGGATCACCGTGGCCGGTCACCGCATACGAGATCGGCGTGCCGTCGGCTGACGGAGTCGATTTCGTTTCGACAGCCACACGAGCGGCGTTGACATCGCGATACTTCCTGTTGTCTGGTGACCTCAATTCGCCGACGAGGCTGTCGCCGCGAACTGTGAAACGCCATACGCCATTCGGGATTCTGCACGTGAGGTGCGCGCCCGATGCGTCGACACGGCAGCCGAGGACGCCCATCTCCTCTTCCTGGCCCTTCACGATCTTGCGCGCGTCGATCGACAGGCTGTCGCTCGCGTTCACGCGCGTGATGCGATAGACGACGATCTCGTCGTTGCAGGGCGAAGGACGAACCCGGCACAACGACGTGCCCCGCCAGACGCCGACGGGATTCGACGCGGTCGCGGGTGTTTGGGCAAACGCGCCGCGCGCGAGCAAGCACGCGGCGGCGAGGGCGACGATACTCGTTCGCGGGTTCATAGGCGAGATATTCCTGTTGAGGCGAAGGTTAGGCACGAACCCCCAGTACGTGGCTCACGCCAAGTGCACATAGATAGAGCCCAATTCCGAATACGGTATGCGTCGCCAGGCTCTTCAGCCTTGCCTGCATTGGTTTGGGCGTTCTTGAGGCGGCAATGCCGAGGCCGAGCGACGGCTGCAAGATGAAGAACGGGAACACTACGGTGGCAATGCCGTAGAGCAGCGCGAGCATCAAAGTTGGTCGCGCCAGCCAGTCACGTGGCGCAAAGACGACGAACACAAGCGCGAACACGACACCAATTGAGTAGTGGGCAATCCACCCGACCGTACACTCAAAGCGTTTCTGTGGCGCGGCAGTGATACTCGCGTGCCTGAAAGTGCCGTCCGGAATGTGGCGAAGCCAGCGTCCGAGCAAACAGAGGTTGAGCGATTGAATGCTGAACGCGCGCTTCAGGAACAGATTCCAAAGGTCCATGACCAGAGTTGCGCCAACGCCAATGGCAACTGCAGGAAGGATGTAAGACGCTTCAATGGTCATGCTCTACCTCAGCGCACCGGCGAGCTCGGGCCGTACCACGACCGCCAGTGCCGCCACTATTAGCATCACGCCGGTGATCCGTGCGGTACGCTCGCCGCCCGGCAGCACTTTCTCAGCGAATACTAGCACCGCGATGGCGAGCACCCACGGCAGACTCATCGCCCCGGCCACCACGAGCAGGACCATGAGTGCCCAGCAGCAGCCGATGCAGTACGCCGCGTGCGCGGCGGCGAGCCGCAGTGATGCCGCGTAGCCCGGGCGCCAGCGACGCATCAGGAAATCAACCGGTGACTCGCACTGCCGCAAGCACGCGTGTTTCGCCGGGCTAAGCTGGTAAACGCCGGCGGCGAGCAAAGTGCCAGCGACAGCGTACGGCATTGCGGCTGCAAATGTCGTGGAGCGCGCAGTTATCTCGCCGATTCCGACCCACGCCAGGTAGACGGGCACGCCCGTCAACAACCAGATGGCGACGTAGGTCATCGCAAACATCTCCGCCGGGATCACGCGCTCGCTCGACTTGCCCGGACGCCGGCTGGCACTTCCGTAGAGCAGGATCATCGGCGCGGCCGATGGAAGCATCATCGCTGTCATCATCACGCCCCACTCCAGCGTGAACGCCAGAATCGCCGCACCAGACAGCGGCTGCACCTGAGGCATCCGCATCACCCTCGCGGATCGGATGACGCCGAGCCACGCGAATGCTGTCGCAGCGAGCAGGAGGACTGAGAGCGCAATGCCTCGCCCGCCAGTCAGATTCTGGACTTTCATCAGGAAACTCTGTCGCCGATTGGCGCCTGAATCAACCAGGTGAGCACAGTCGCCCGTCACTTGACACTCCAGCCGTGCCAATCCACTCTTGCGGCAGACGAGGTGTGACATGGCGAATAGCTGGCACCTGAACGGAAAAGTTCTCGTCGCGTGCAACTGCAACTGGGGCTGCCCGTGCAACTTCAACGCGCCCCCGACGAGCGGCAAATGCGAAGGCGGATGGAGCTGGCACGTCGAGGAGGGAGCGTTTGGCGACGTTCGGCTCGACGGATTGAACTTCTCGGTGTTCGTCAATTGGCCCGGGGCGATCCACGAAGGCAACGGCGAGGGACTTGTTTTGATCGACGAGCGCGCGGATGCCGCGCAGCGCACGGCGATTGAGACTCTTGTCGGAGGTAAAGTCGGCGGGCCATGGGGCATTCTGGGCTGGACCTGGCCAAAGGTGCACGGACCCTACGCTGTCGCGTACGATTTGACGTTCGATGGCGTCAATACTCGCATCAAATGCGGCGAGTACCTCGAAGTCGAAGGTGGTCCCATCCGAAATCCCGTCAGCGGTGCCGAATCTCATCCCGGCGTCGTTCTTCCGGAAGGAATCATCTTCAAGCGCGGCGATCTTGGCGCGAGCACCCTTTTCCGAATCTCCAACGGAATAGCGTACGACCATTCAGGGAAGTACCTGGCAGTCGGCCCATTCCATTACGCGTGGCCGTAAGTAGCCGGTCAGCGTTGGTCAATCGGCGCTCGCACCGGCTTACCCGGCGCGACACCTTCGACCGGCCGCCCGTTCGCGACCACCGGTACGCCGTTCACGATCACGTGCTGAATTCCAACCGGCGATAGCGACGGCTCTCGGTACGTCGAGCGATCCACCACCGTCGCTGCGTCGAAGATCGTAATGTCCGCGTCCGCGCCGACACGCACGCGCCCCTTCTCCCTCATCGCCGGCACTCGCGCCTCGAGCCGCTGCGCCGGCATCAACGTCATTTTGCGGATTGCCTCCATCAACGAGAGTGCGTGGGCCTCGCGCACGTAGCGGCCAAGCACCCTCGCGAATGTTCCCGTCGTCCGCGGATGCCCCGTCCCATTCTGCCAGTACGCGTCGCTCGCAACGATGGTGAGTGGACTCTTGATCGCAACCTCGACCATCTGCTCAGTGTTGGTATGGACCACAACCGGTCCTCCGATTTTGCTATACCGCGCAAAGCTCTCGCGATTCAACCTCTCTCCCGTTCGCTGCCATTCCAGCTCGGCCAGGCGCTCATCGGGAGCGGATTTATAAACGTCCTGTATGGTGGCGGATTTAATCTCAGTCATTCCGGCGTCATAGGGATACGCCTCAGTCGTCACGTCGCGTCCGTGAGCTCGCGCATCTCTGATCATCTCGAGCATCACCGGCGTTTCGGCAAGAGCTGCGCTATTGATGTGCACGACGTGCAACGGAGCATTGGTCTCGCCGGCGAGCGAAAGCACTTCCTTCAGACCGGCAACGCCTGGGGTGATGTGCACGTGCATTGGCGTCTTCGTCTTGGCGGCGACACGAAATACGGCCAGCAGCTCATCTCGCGTTGCCGCCGGCGTGTACGGAAACCCCGCGCCGATGTCGACCGCGCCCTCACTGAGACCAATCTCGATGCGCTTCGCGATCTCGCCAATCTGCGCCGGCGATGCGGCGCGGTAAGCTCCGTCGCCCACCGGCATCCAGGTGCCGGCATCGTGCATCACCGCCATCCTGACTTTGATGTGGCCGATGCTGACGCCATAGTTGACTCGCTCGCCGGCACTTCGCTCGCGATACCACGCATCGACGTCCGACGTTCCGAGCTCGAGCTCCAGCGCTGTCGTCACGCCGTCCAGGGAATAGTACCGATACGTCTCGGGGTCCTGTCCGTGGGTGTGAATGTCGATGAAGCCGGGGGCGACGACGAGACCGCGCGCGTCGATCGTGTCTCGGCCGCTTACGGCTTGCGTCGTGATGACGGCGATTCGTCCGTCGAGCAGTCCGATGTTTCGGACCTCATCGAGCCCGGACTCGGGATCCATGACGCGCCCGCCGAGGATCACGCGATCGTAGACGGTGTTCGTTGAACTCTGCGGATGTGCAAGAAACTGCAGGCAGACGGGACTCGGTAACGCAATCCGCTGTCGCGTCGGTGTCAACCGACCGCTCTCCTCGTCGCGACCGAACACTACTATCGAATTGCTCTTCTGATTGGCGACGAGCAGCCACCGCCCAGTCGGATCCAGGCTGAAATTGCGCGGCCAGTCGCCACCGGTGGCGACCACCTGATCGAGCGTGAGCGCTCCGGTCGCCGCCACCGAGAACACGGCGATGCTATTGTGCCCACGGTTCGACACGTACAACGTGCGGCCCGATGGTGCGACGTGGATGTCGGCAGGATAATTCGTCCCGCTCCACCCGGCTGGCAGAGTCGAGTGTGCATCAATCGGAGACAGCGCCCCGCGCACGGCGTCGAAGCGAAGCGTGGCCACCGTGGAATCGAGCTCATTGGTGATGAACACCAGTGGCAGCGTTGGATGGAACGCGATGTGGCGCGGGCCCGCACCCGCGCGCATGACCGCGTCGCCTCCGTCAACGTGGTGCAGCGATTTACCGTCGAGATCGAGGCGGTAAACGAACACGCGGTCGGCGCCCAGGTCTGCGGCGAGCGCGAAACGGTTGGAGGGATCGGCAACGATGCAGTGAGCGTGCGGCTCGCTCTGGCGATCAGCTTTCGGTCCGCTACCAACGTGCCTTACGATCGCCGTCGCCGCCGCGAGTGCTCCGTCGGACTGAATCGGGAGGAGCGCGACGTTTCCGCCATAATAGTTGGCGACGAGCACGACTCGGCCCTCGCGGTCGACGCTTACGAAACAAGGCGCGCTCCCTTCCGACGGCTGTTCGCCTAGTCTCGTGAGCGCGCCGGTGTCGCGCGCGATCCCGAAGGCGCTGACCGCACCGGTCACTCTGCCATTGTACTTCTCGACTTCATTTACCGCGTAGAGAACGCGGCCATTCGGGTGGATGGCGAGGAACGACGGGTTCGGTCCGGCGTCGACCGAGCCAACTTGCTTCAGCTCGCCTGAACGCCGATCCATGTGGACGAGATAGATACCGTCACGCCGGCCATCGCCGGTGTACGTCCCGACGTAGAGAAGTTCAGCGTCCAATTGCGAGTCCTCGCGCCACGCGGGAATCTCCGAGCCACGCGAGAGTCCGACAAGACTGACTATGGAAGTCGCCAGGAATTCGCGCCGCGAAGGCTCGCGAGAGTTTGTCATCGGCGCCTACACTCCGGTGCGGGATTGGACATAGCCGAACCCAAAAGTGCTTGTTCGGCGCCCCCTCTGTCCACCGCGGCGGCGCGGTTGCAGATTCGCGTGCCGCCGTTCGCTGGTCGTCAACCATCGCTCTGGACCGTCAATGCAACGACTCGTCCCCCTCGCGCTTCTACTAGGTTCGCTCTGCGTCCCGGTTGCTGCACGCAGCCAGGATTCTTCCAGGGTGCTCGTCTTCTCCAAGACGGCCGGATTCCGCCACAGCTCCATAGGGGTCGGGCTCGCCGCGATCCGCAAGCTCGGACAGGAAAACGGATTCGCCGTCGACGCGACCGAAGACGCCGGTGCATTTACGTCGAAGAATCTCGGGAGGTACCGCGCGGTCGTCTTCCTGAACACGACCGGCGACGTACTCGACCCCGCGCAGCAGGACGATTTCGAGCGCTATATCCAGGCTGGTGGCGGATACGCGGGAATTCATTCCGCCACGGACACCGAGTATGAATGGCCGTGGTACGGAAGGCTCGCCGGCGCCTGGTTCAATGGCCACCCGAACAACCCCAACGTCCGCACAGCCACGTATCGAGTTCTCGACAAGAGTCACCCTTCCACCGCGGGATTTCCGGACACGTTGGTGCGGGAGGACGAGTTCTACAACTTCAAGTCGATCGATCCCACGATACACGTTCTCATCGAGATCGACGAAAAGAGCTACCAGGGCGGGACGAACGGCGACCACCATCCCATGAGCTGGTATCACGACTTCGATGGCGGCCGAGCGTGGTACACCAACATGGGTCACACCGAGGCGACCTTCTCCGAGCCGCTCTTTCTGAAGCACCTCCTCGGAGGATTGCGCTACGCGATTGGCACAGGAAAGGTCGACTTCAGTCGCGCGCGGCCAGAAGAGAATCGCTTCACCAAAGTCGTTCTCGCCGAAAAGCTGGACGAGCCCGTCGAGCTCGCCGTCCTGCCCGGCGAGCGCGTGTTGTTCATCGAGCGACACGGCTACGTCAACCTGTATTCACCGGCGACCGGTCACGTCACAAGGATCGCGACGATTCCCGTCAGCACCAAATACGCGGATAGCTCTCAGGCGGAAGACGGACTGCTCGGACTCGCCGCCGACCCCAACTTCGCGACGAACGGGTGGGTCTACATGTACTACTCGCCGGCCGGACCCGAGCCGAAGAACGTGCTCGCCCGCTACCAGATGATAGGAGACTCGCTCGACCTCGGCTCGAAGAAAATTCTACTCGAGGTGGGCACGCAACGCCTGAAGTGCTGTCACACCGGTGGCTCGATCGCCTTTGACGGCAAGGGCAATCTCTATATGTCGACCGGCGACAACTCGAACCCATTCGCCTCCGGTTACGCTCCCATCGATGAACGGCCGGGCCGTATGCCATGGGACGCGCAAAAATCGTCGGCGAACACGAACGATCTGCGCGGCAAGATCATCCGCATCCATCCCGAGCCCGACGGTACGTACACCATCCCCGAGGGAAATCTCTTCCCGCCCGGGACCGCGAAGACACGGCCGGAGATCTACACGATGGGCCATCGCAATCCATATCGGATCGAGGTGGATTCGCACACTGGATTCCTCTACTGGGGCGATGTCGGTCCCGACGCGAACGTAGACTCCGTCGGGCGCGGCCCGCGCGGCTACGACGAAATCAATCAGGCACGAAGCGCCGGTTATTACGGGTGGCCGTATTTCGTCGGCAACAACCAGGCGTATTACAAGACGACGTTTGTCGATTCAGCGACGGTGATTGCGGGAGCGCAGTTCGACCCAGCGCACCCCGTCAACACGTCTCCCAATAACACCGGCCTCACCGAGCTGCCGCCCGCACGCGGCGCCTACATCTGGTATCCGTACGCGCCGTCACCGGACTTCCCGATCGTCGGCAGCGGCGGACGCGCTTCGGCGGCGGGCCCTGTTTTCCACCGTGAAGATTTCCGCGGCGCGCCGAGAGCATTCCCGCAGTACTACGACGGAAAGCTCTTCATCTACGAATTCATGCGCCACTGGATCATGGCAGTGTCCATGGACGCGAAGGGTGATCTTGTGTCCATAGAACGCTTTATGCCGAGCGCCAGCTTCAGCGCTCCGATCGAGATGGAGTTTGCCCCGAGCGGAGATCTGTATCTTCTCGAGTACGGAACACGCTGGTTCCAGGGCAACGACGACGCTCGCCTCGTGCGCATCGAGTACAACGCCGGCAATCGGAAGCCAATCGTCGCAGCCGCAGTCGATCAACCCGCTGGCGCGCTCCCGATGCAGGTCAAGCTTTCCTCGGCGGGCACTATGGACCTCGACGAGGACTCACTGCAATACCTGTGGACCATCCGTCGGCGAGGCGATACCGTGTTGACGAGGCTGATCGAGCCCAATCCGTCGGTCACTCTTACTCAACCGGGTGCGTACACGGCGTCGCTGACAGTGATCGATTCTCACGGCGCGTTCGCCACTGCGGTCGTGCCGATCGTCGCCGGCAACGAGCCGCCGAACGTCGATATCGATCTGCTGGGTAACCGGTCGTTCTACTTCCCCGGCATACCAGTGCGCTACGCGGCGCGGGTGACGGATCGTGAGGACGGCTCGCTACGGAACGGGAGCATCCCTGCGCGTCGGGTGAATGTGACGGCGCAGTATTCGAAGGACGGTGTCCCCTCCAGCGGCGCGGCGACCGCGGCCGGCTCGAGCGAGAACGCGGCGGGACGGAGATTGATCGAGGGCAGCGACTGCCTGTCCTGCCACCAGTTGAACAGGAAATCCATCGGCCCCGCGTACCTCGATGTCGCGCGGAAGTATCACGACGATAAAGCGGCGACCGCGCGTCTCGTCCGGAAAATCCGCGAAGGAGGATCCGGCGTGTGGGGTCAGGTGATGATGCCCGCGCACCCCGCGCTCACCGACGCGCAGGCCTCCGCAATGCTCGGCTACATCATGAGCCTCGCCGACCGGAAGACGAGCCCGTCCTCACTGCCTGACCGAGGCGCATACGTCCCTCCGGCCGGTTCCGCTGATGCGCCCAAAGGCGTGGTCGTGCTGCGCGCTGCGTACACCGACCGCGGCGCCAACGGAATGCCCGCGATTACAAAGGAGAAGGAGATAGTCCTTCGTTCGCCGAGCGTGGTGGTCGCTGGCGGACAGCTCTCGGGGGGATTGCAGAAGCAGAGCGTGCCGGAAATCCCCGTCGAGATCACTGTCGTGAATCGGTCGGGTGCGTCCGTCGCGTTGAAGCAGATCGATCTCACTGGAATTGCAGCGATCGTCTTCTCGGTGGTGGCGCCCACACAGTACCAGGCGATAGGTGGGAAGATCGAGGTACATCTCGATTCGCCGACCGGTACCCTGCTGGGTGAGAGCGAGCTGATTCGTCCGACAGCTGAACCTGGCGCGCGCCCGTCACTACTTCGCACCGCGCTTCAGCCGACATCGGGACTGCACGACGTGTATCTGGTATTCAGAAATCCAGCTGCAAAGGGCGATCAGTTCCTGTTTGGTGTTTTGACGGCAACCTTCGAAGCCGCGTCCCGGTAGTCCTTGCTGCGCTTCCTTCTCCTGCTGACGATGATGCTTGGAGCTGACACCATGCAGGCACAGACGAATGTCGGACACTATGCCGACGTGAACGGGATCAGGATGTACTACGAGCTCCACGGGGCCGGGCAACCGCTGGTGCTGATTCATGGTGGCGGCTCCACGATCAACACCAGCTGGGGGCGGATCCTCCCGGCGCTCGCGAAGACGCACCGCGTGATCGCGGTGGAGCTGCAGGCGCACGGCCGGACAAGCGACCGGAACGCGCCGGAGAGCTTCACGCAGGACGCCGATGACGTGGCGGAGCTGCTGCGCCAGCTCAACATCGCGAAGGCCGATGTCCTCGGCTTCAGCAATGGAGGGAGCACCGCGCTACAGATAGCGATACGGCATCCCGATCGCGTGAACAAGGTGATCGCGATCTCCGCGATCTACCGGCGCGACGGCATGCCCCCGGAGTTCTGGTCGTTCATGGAGAAGGGCACGATCGCCGACATGCCGCAGATCTACAAAGACGAGTTTCTGCGCCTGACGCCCGACAGCGCGAAGCTGCTAACGATGTTCCGGCGGGATCAGCAGCGGATGCTGACGTTCAAGGACTGGAACGCGGCTGACATTCGCGCCATCAAGGCGCCAACGCTCGTCGTCGCGAGCGATCAGGACGTCGTACGGCCGGAGCACGCGGTGGAGATGATGCGTCTCCTGCCGAAGGGCCGGCTGGCGATCTTCCCAGGTCGTCACGGCGAGTTCTTCGGCGAGGCGATGTACCCGCATCCCGACAGCAAGGTACCCGAGCTTTTTGTGGCTTTGGTAGACGAGTTCCTCGCGGCGCCCGCGCCCTAGTGCAGGACGCGAGGGATCTCCGGCGCGTCATCGGGTTCGCCGGCGGAACGGCGCTCATCGTCGGCATCACGATCGGTGGCGGGATCTTCCGGAAACCCCCGACAATCGCCGGCCTCGTCCCAGATCCGCTCGTCATCATGGGACTCTGGACGGCCTTCGGTCTGATCAGTATTTGCGGAGCGCTCGCGGTGGCGGAGCTGAGCTCGCTGCTGCCGCGGCCCGGTGGCGTCTACGTGTTCCTGCGCGAGGCGTATGGCGATGCCGCCGCGTTCGTCTTCGGTTGGTTGTATGTGCTGGTCACCACGCCCACCGCCATTGCCGCGCTCTCCGCCGTCTTCGCGGAATTCCTGCTCAACCTGCTCGGTAAGCCGACAGACGCCGCGAGAGTACAGATGATCGCGATCACCGCAATCATCCTCCTTACGGGCGCCAACGTTCTCGGAGCGCGAGTCGGTGCAGCCGTGAGCGAGGTGACCACCCTCGTGAAGGTGACCGCCCTCGCGGCGATCATACTCGGCGCGTTTCTGCTCGGGAATGGCAGTCTTTCCCACATTACCGAGCGCGGTGTCGTCGAGCGTGGTGGGCTTGCTCGTGCGGTCGCGTCCGTTTTTTGGACTTACGATGGTTGGATTGCTGTCAGCATGATCGCGGGCGAGGTCGTCGCACCCGAGCGACTGATGAAGAAGATCATCATCACCGGGATGCTGGTGATCGTCACGCTTTATATCGGCGCGAACCTCGCCTACCTGTACATGATGCCGGTCAGTATCATGGCGCAGCAAAAGGAAGCCATCGCGCGGACTGTCATGACGGAGATTGCGGGACCCGCCGCCGGCGTCGTCATTCTGCTCGCGATCATGACGAGCGTTTTCGGCGCGCTCAACGGCAACCTGCTCGCAAAGCCGCGGGTCGCCTACGCGATGGCGCGCGACGGTTTGACTTTCTCGTTTCTCGGCAAGATCCATCCGCGCTGGTCCACGCCATGGACGGCGCTCCTGATCCAGGGAGTGGTCGCGATCATCATGGTCCTCGTCCTCAGGGATTTCGATACGCTCACGACGTACTTTGTGGTCGTCGAGTGGGCCGCGTTGATTTTTGCCGTCGCAGCGGTGTTCGTCCTGCGACGGAAAATGGCGGACGCGCCGAGGCCGTTCCGCACGCCCGTCTATCCGTGGGTGCCGCTCTTGTTCGTGATTGGCACCATCGTTGGCGTGTCGGCCATCGTCTGGGGAGAGATCCAGGTTGGCAACTTTTCGCCGATCTATGGTCTGCTCATTGCGGCGGCAGGATTCCCCGTTCATCAACTCTGGAAACGATTGAAGAGGAGCTCATGAGAAAGGCCATCGTGACTGAGAAGGGGCCCAAGCCGATTGGTCCGTATTCGCAGGCTGTTGTCGAGGGGGATTTCATTTTTCTCGCCGGACAGGGATGCACCAATCCGTCGACCGGGGAGCTGGAGCTTGGGGACGCTCGGTCGGAGACGAAGCGGACGTTTGAGAACATCGAGGCGATCCTCCAGGCGGCTGGGTCATCACTCGAGGACGTGATGAAGTGCAACGTCTATCTTCGCGACATCAACGATTTCGCTGCGATGAACGAAGTGTACGAGACGTTCTTCTCGGCGCCGTTTCCGGCGCGCACCACGATCCAGGCGGGCGCGCTTCCGGGCGGCATCGCCGTCGAGATCGAGTGCATCGCGAAGAAGGGCCGGAAGAAGGCCCAGAAGAAGGCTCGGAAGAAAGCTCAGAAGAAGGCTCAGAAGGCTCGATAGTGGACGCGCTCGACCTCGACACGCCGGCCCTCTACGTCGATCTCGACGTCCTCGAGCACAACATCGCTCAAATGCAGGCGCAATGTCGCGCGTGGGGTGTCGAGCTGCGGCCTCACGTGAAGACCCACAAGATCGCCGAGATTGCGCAGATGCAGCTCGATGCCGGCGCGATCGGGATCACAGTTGCGAAAGTGGGAGAGGCAGAGGTGTTGCCGGGTGATGATGTCCTTGTCGCCTACCCGCTGGTGAAGGCGAAGCTGCCGCGATTGAGAGAGCTGGCGAAGACTCGCCGCGTGAAGGTTGCGGTCGATTCGATCGAGGTCGCTCGTGATCTCAAAGGGATCGAGACGCTGGTGGAGATCGATGTCGGCGTGGGCCGCACTGGCGCGCAGTCACCCGAACAAGCGGTTGAGATCGCGAAGGTGTGCTCGGATTTCCAGGGAATCTTCTACTGGCCGTCGTGGCTCGACGAAGCCGGATTCAAGGCGGCGTGCGTAAAGATCGACGCCGTCCTTGGAGCGCTGTCCAAAGCGGGGTTCGAGGCGAAGATTGTCTCTGGAGGCTCGACGCCTGGCGCTGCGAAAACGCCTCTCGTTCCGCAGACAACCGAGATCCGGCCTGGCACCTACGTCTTCTATGACGCGAGCAGCCTCGAGGCGAAGATCTGCGTCGAGGCGGACTGCGCTCTGCGAGTGCTCACTACTGTCGTTAGCACGTCGGTGCCGGGTCAGTGCGTGATCGACGCCGGATCAAAAACCTTGTCGAGCGATCAGACGGTGGGCTCCGGAACGTACGGCCACTTGATTGAGCGCGAATGGACCGTGCGCAAACTGAATGAGGAGCACGGTTACGTTGAGATCCATGGGCCGGCCAAGGTTGGAGAGAAAGTCTGGCTCGTGCCAAGCCATGTCTGCCCGACCGTCAACCTTCACGACGAAGTCTGGTTCGGTCGTCGCGGCCGAGTGGAAGGAAGCTGGAAGGTCGCGGCGCGGGGTAAAGTACGTTAGGACCGACGGGGCGCGATTCCGTTATGGAGCGTTCTGCGAAGCCTTCGCCGATTGCGCGAGAATTGTCTGAACCTCCTCGAAGATCTCGTCGGCAAGCACATTATCGCCGCGCGCGACAGTCCGCAGCTCGTTCTGGGTGATCCAATTCGACGCAGCTCGGAAGGCATGCTTGCGCTCTGAAAGGCGCGCCTCCATCGCAATTACCTGCTCGATGGTCGTCATGCTCGTGGGCTTGGCTCCACTGCGCTGCACCGCTGCCCTCAGCCTGGCTTCGTGCGCAGTTCGCAATTCGTCCACCGAGGTCCCGTAGGCGAAGAACTTTGAGTCGATCGAGCGGGGCAACCCTATTGTCGCAGCGTCCTCGGCGTTGCTGGTGACGACATAATTGCTACCGAGCTCAGACTCGAAATCGCAGCACTCCTTTCCCGTTAGCGACTGAAGAAAGCCGCGGAGATCCGCAATGAAACGAAGACTCAGGAGCCCGGCAAACAGACTCGTGACGCGTCGGCCGATTTTGGGCTTGACCTGGTAGTAGCCCGCGCAGGTTCCTCCATCCGCCGAAACCATCGCCCTGATCATCGTAGGAGCCATCGGGGACTGGGGGGAATCGCTGATTCCGAGGATTCTGATATCGGAAAGGAATCTGTAGCCGTGGCGTTCCATTGTGTCCCTGAAGCTGCGATAGGCGTTCAGGTCCAGATGAGTGTATTCGGATTCATTGGTGCGCACGATGGTTAGAGGCTTGCTATACGTCCTCTTCATGTTCGCGATGATCCGTTCGGCGGCCTCACGTGGTGTAGAAATCAGAGATCTCCTTCTGGGTGGTACGTTTCGATCACGACTCCAGTTGGCGTCGTCGTACTGCTCGCGAGCGCGAGCTTGAGAGACGGTCCACCGTCGGCGAACAAACGTGTCCCCGTGCCGAGGACGAGCGGATGAACCAGGAGGATGAGCTCGTCGATCACGTGCGCGCCCATCATCGACCGAACGAGCTCACCGCTCCCCATGACCAGGATGTTCTTACCAGGCTGCTGCTTGAGGGCTCGGATACCCGCGAGTGCATCGCCGCCGAGCAGAGATGAATTCATCCACGGCAACGGTTCCCTTAGGGTGCGCGAGGCAACGTATTTCTGTACGCCGTTCAACCAGGGCGTAAATGGACTGTCCGGCCGCTTGGGCCAGACGTTGTAGAAGTCCTCGTAGGTGCGTCTGCCAAACAAGAGTGCGTCCGCGCCGCCGAACACATGACCGGCATGCGTCATCGCAGCGTAGGGAGCGGCCCAGCCGCCATGCTGGAATCCGTTTCGTCGATCTTCATCGGGGCGTGCGGGCGATTGCATGACGCCGTCGAGGGTGACGTTCGTGGCCACGACAACTCTGCGCGGCGTGCTCACTCGGCTACCGCCTTCTTCACGAGCACGCTGATTCTTGCCTCATCGGCGGCGGTCAACTCCTTCAGCGCGAAGGCGGTCGGCCACATGTGGCCTTCGTCAAGGCTCGCCTTGTCGCTGAAGCCGAGCGTCGCGTACCTCGTCTTGAACTTCTGCGCGTCCTGGAAGAAGCACACGACTTTGCCGTCCTTGGCGTACGCGGGCATCCCGTACCAGAGTCTCGACGAGAGGCCTGGTGCGCTGGCTTTGACGATAGCATGGAGCCGCTCGGCCATGGTGCGATCCGGTGCCGACATCGCGGCGATCTTCGCGAGCACCGCGCTTTCGTCGTCCGCCGTTCCTGCGCGCGCGGCGCCCTTCCTCTCCTGGACGTACTCCCGCATCGCTGCCCGTTCCTCGTCCGTGAATACCTTCGACGTCTTCCCAGCTGCGGTGGTGCTCTTGGCGGATTGCCGCGTGCCCTTCTTTGCTCGTTTCTTTTCAGGCATAGTGTCCGCTTACCTCGGCGGTAGCGTTAAGAATGCGTTCGCGTCAGACCGCGGCCGATTCAGGCTAAATTCTTGCCAAAGTTTGTCTCCAACCAGATGCAACGGGAAGCCCCGCGATAAGCGGCGCGGGAGCCAGATAACTAGCGGAGGGAATTCCAATGGCAGTTCAGGCATCGCAGGTCCGGACCACCGTGAAAGCGCCACCTTCGGCGGTATGGAAGGCGCTCACCACACCGAGCACGCTCAAGCAATTCTTTTTCGGATCGGATATCTCGACCGATTGGCAGGTTGGCAGTCCGATCAGATTCAAGGGGAACTGGAAGGGGAAGCCGTACGAGGACAAGGGGAACATCCAGACATTCGACCGCGACAAGCGGTTGGCCTTCACGCACTGGACCCCGCTCTCCGGTATGGAGGACAGACCCGAGAATTACCATCTCGTGAGCTTCGATCTGCGACCAGCGAACGGCGGTACAGAAGTCGTTCTGACCCAGACCAACCAGAACGACGCTGAGCCGCTTACTCCGGAAAACCGGCAGGAATATGCCAAGAACTGGACGATGGTCCTCGAGGGCTTGAAGAAGGCAGCCGAGGGAGCCGCACCTTCAGAACGACCGGGTGTGAGCACTGAGGAGGCGCGCCCATAGAAGCCAGCGCGTTACCCCTTTACTGTCGACAAGCACCGGGCGGAATCCAAGAGGCGGGCGTGCCTCGCGGCTGCCGGGCGTCGTGAACGACCACGACGAGTGCACGCCGCAACGCCGACCCGGTGATGTAGAGCTCCATCGGGACATTGCCTGGAACGATCACCGTCTCGCCGGCCCGACCGCGGAAGACGCCGACTGATGTCTCGAGACATTGCTCGCCTGCCAGGACATACCAACCTTCCGGACCGGAATGAGTATGCACACGCGAGCGTTGGCCCGGGGCCATGCGGGCGTAGGAATAGATCGCGGTATAGGTTGGCGCCGGCGGAAGTACCATCGGACCCACCCGAGCGACGAACGTGCCGACCAGGGCGCGTGACGATGCGCTCGCGAGCTCGTTCAGCCAGACTTTGCCGTCCTCTTCCACGACAACGCCCGTCGGCGTTCTGGCTGCCTCAGCCGCCGAGCGAGTGGGGAAGCTATAGAGGAACCAGTACACGACCGAGTCGCTGAAATTCAATCCTTCAACCTTGGCAATGTTGAAGCATCCATACTCAGGTCGGGAAGTCCCCGATGGCACATCGTCGCAGGAGAAGGGCGCATGTTCGTGCGATGCGGAGGGCGACTGTTGGGTGGAACCTTCGGGGGTGGGCGCCAGCGTGGAGCAAGCGAGCAACAGTGTCGCGACCGCCGCATAGCGGAGTGAGCTGTTACGAATCGGAGCCGTGTTCTTTGCTGGCTTCACCATGTCACTTCTCCATCGAGATGAGTCACGTGTTCGACAAATTAGTACATCCCGCCGCGGCTTCACTGAGCGATGTATCTTCTTGCTCGGCTCCCACCATTCATGGAGGCAGTAATCATGGTTGGCCTTTTCGCCCTGTGGATGCCGATCGTCGTGTCGGCGGTGTTCGTGTTCATCGCGCTTGCGGTCATTCATGGGATGCTGGGCTGGCACAAGGGCGACATGACCGCCGTCCCCGGAGAGGCGAAGGTCATGGAGACACTGCGCGGCCTGAACGTGCAGCCGGGGGATTATCGCTTCCCGTTCTCCAACAGCGTGGATGAGATGAAAACACCGGAGTGGGACGAGAAGATGAAGCAGGGTCCCGTCGGCATCATGTCGATCTCGCCGAGCGCTCCCATCAACATGAGCAAGATGTTCGGCCAATGGTTCGTCTACTCGCTCTTTATCGGCGTGCTCGCCGCATACGTCACGGGTCGCACGCACGGACCCGGCGCACCGTACCTCGAAGTGTTCCGCGTAAGTGGTACCGTCACCTTCTGCTGCTACGTCGTTGCGCACTGGCAGAACTGGATCTGGTGGGGCAAGAGCACGCGATTCACGGTGACGAACTCGCTCGACGGCATCATCTACGCCCTGATCACCGGCGCGACGTTCGGCTGGCTGTGGCCGCACTAACAGAAGGAACCTACCTTCTCGGCTCGTACCGCATCGCCACCGCGCCCGACCCGAACTCCAGACGGCTCACGAGCTTCAAGTCGACACGCTTCGATAACCCCGCGAACAACGTCGGCCCATGGCCCACTAGTCTGGGCTGCACAACGAACTCGTACTCATCGATCAATCCCAGCTCCGCCAACGCCAGCGGGAGCGTCACGCCTCCCACGAACAGTCCCTTGCCCGACTCCCGCTTGAGCTGCCGAACGGCCTTGCCCAGATCCCCCCGCACGAGCTCCGCGTTCCAATCGACTCGGTCCAGGGTGCTCGACACGACGTACTTCTTAGCTGCGTCGATCGTTCGGGCGAAGGGCTCCGTCCAATCAGGCATCGTCACCGTCCGCGTCGAAAGCCGCCACGCTGCCTCCATCATTTCGTAGGTCACGCGGCCAAAGAGGAGGGCATCGGCCTGGGCGATGTTCTCGGCCGCGTGACGATGCAACTCTTCGTCGGCGATCCCTACACGATGATCGCAGCACCCGTCCAATGTGACGTTGATGGAATACCGAAGGGGTCGCATTATCAGAGGTCAAGAGCCATCACTATGTTGCAGCGAGCGTATTCGGGATGCGCTCCCTCCCGAACCACCGTGAACCCCAACGAGCGGTAGAGCGCGATCGCCGGAGCCAGCTTGGTGTTCGACCCTAAGCTGACTCTGGTCGCTCCTTCGTCCCGTGCTTTCTGCAGCGCCGCCAATGCCAGCGCGCGGCCAATGCCTCGTCCTCTGTATGCGGGGTCGACAGCCATCCGGGCAAGCTCGAAGTGATCAGGCCCGTCGCGAAACAGAGCGGCAACTCCGATCACGATGCCGTCGATGATCGCGGAAAAGATGTGCCCACCTTCGCGAAGAACCCTGCCGGGATCCGCGCTCAGATGACGGTCCATCGCCTCTATCTCGAAATGCTCAGTGATCCAGACTTCGTTCAAACGAATGAAATCCGGAAAGCAGTCGGGTCTGTCTCTTTCGATGATCATGGGTCTGGCTAATGCCCAGTTGCAAGCACTCCATCACCATTGCGGCGAAGCCGCATCCAAAAAGTGCTTGTCAGCTGCAACGTTCGTTCGGCCCGCGGGCGCGTCACCGTTTTGGAATGTGGTAATTGCCCTCGATGTCACAGGTGGAACTCCCGTCGGAATTCGACCTGCACTTGAAGGTGCCGTGACCTCGAACGTTCGCAAATTTTCCGGTCCCGCCCACGTATGTCCACGTTCCCACGGAGCTTTGAGGCTTGCCCCCGACGAGAACCGCCTTCCCAACCGGGCGGACAAAAACCTTGTCTCCATTCGAGAAAGTCCCGACGACGTAGCTGCGATCAGAGCTCGTGTTGCCACTGATCTCGGACAATACTGTGATCTCGTCCTGCTGCATTTGGGCGCCCGCCATTACCATAGGCCGCGACCACGTGCACTTGAGTTTGGTAAGCCCAAAAGAATGATCCGGACGATCACCCGCCGGCAGAACATAGGCGGTAACTGGCTTGTTGCATTGCGAAGTTCCAGAAATCTTCGTCTGCGCCGATCCTACCGACGCGAGGCCACAGAGCAACATCGTCGCGAGCAAGCGTGCCGACATAATCCCTCCATGAGGGCGTTCGTTGGGATTGAGAAGCTAACCTGGAATCGGGACCGCCGCCTAAGCGTAGATGCGGTCAAGCATGCGTTGAACCGCCTGACTCATTTCCCGCTTCTGGGTTTGAGCCCACGCAGGAAGCACTCGCTTCTCCAGTTCCTCGAGTTCGGGGCCTGCCTCCGCGCGTCCTGAGCTGAGCAACACGCGACGCAGCAGGCGAATTACCGTTCTCACGATGTCGTCTGCCGTCGAGTCGTCGTAGGCAAGGATGTCGAGACGCGTGCGGGCATAGGTGTTGGCGCGATGTTGCACCAATATCCAGCCCACAACGCTTTGGGCTATTGGGTGAATCACACCCGTGAGATACACGGTTCCCTCCCTGCGGACATCTTCGGGAACGGTTATCCAGGAGCGCTTCACAACCATCCAGCGCCGGTTCTCGACCTGAATCCGCGGAGCCGAAGCGGTAGAGAGAACTCCGTCCTTCATGGGAACGCGAAAGGACGTCCCTGCATCCGCGAAGTATGTCAGGTAACCGAACCGCGCGACGTAGTCTGAGGTGGGCTGCCACGTATAGTGGAATCGTTCGCGCGCAGGAGCGTCCGCGACTCGCTCGCGAAATCGGCTGCGCGAACCGTTCACAATCCATTCACGGCCGGCGTTTGGGTCGAGATAGAACTCGAATGGAAGTCCAGGCGGAAGCAGAGGCAGATGCTTGTACCAGCTGTGCGCCGTCGCCACATACTCAACAAACTCAGCGACCTGTTGGACTGTGGGGCGTGGCAGGTTGGCCACTGAGTCGACGTACGATATTGCCATGTCTTACTCGCGCGAGTTGCAGCGGGGACTTCACGTTATTTACGCAAACCCTCGAACCGTCTCCCGCGCTGGATAAGGACGAGCTTCGTCGCTTGCGCTCCCTCTACCGTGAAGATTATACGCACTGTCGGATCGAACGGAGCGCCAAAAGTGTGCTTTCCGTAGTGCAGCATCGGGCTGGCGTCTTGTCCCGCCAGCTGCGCCGTGAGGTGATCCCCCTGTTCGGCAATCGTGAAATCCTTGGTCCCATCTGGGAGGGCAAGCGCATAAACGCCCACGTATCGCGCACGATCCGCCGCCGAGAGCGGCACGATCTTCGGCGGTTGATCGAGCGGCAGACCTAAGGCTGCCAATGTGAGCTGCCGCCGCAGAACATCGATCCGCGCTGATCCCGAGTTGGTCAGCACCGTGACCGACAGCTGCTCGCTCGGCACCCACACATTATCAGTAATGAATCCATGAATGCCGCCCCCGTGCGAAATCATCGGCCGACCGGCAACGGTGTCGCGACCGAGACCAAAGCCATATTTGGCCTCAACGGCGGCGCCCGTCGGAGTCGTCATCAGCGCGTACGATGACGGCGACACCACCTTGCCGGTATGCAGTGCACGGTTCCACGTGGCAATGTCCCCGACAGTGGAACAGATCGCTCCAGCGGCGTACGGCTGCGACATCGCGAGGTAAGTCGCATTCACCCAGCCGTTACCCTGTGGCTCATAGCCGCGCACGCGGCGCGGCACGAGCGGTGTTGCCAGACAGTTCCGGGTGTCAGACAGGCCGAGAGGTTTAGTGAAGCGCTCTTCCAGATCAGTACCCCACGAATGACCCGTGACCTTTTCGATCAGCATGCCGAGAAGTACGTAGCCAGTGTTGTCGTACTCCCACTTGGTACCGGACGGAAACCGCATCGGCGCGGCGGCGGTAAGCGCCACGAGCGTGTCAGGAGTCATCTCTTCACCCCAACGGCGCGCCCATGGTGGGCCGAGAGAGGTGTAACTGGGAATGCCCGAGGTGTGGTTCAGCAACTGGCGGACGGTCACGCGCCGCCAGGCAGCGGGAAGGGAGGGAACGTGAGCGCTAATGGAATCATCGAGTCGCACCTTGCCCTGTTCGACAAGCTGCATCACAGCTGCCGCAGTGAACTGTTTAGTCACCGAGCCAATGCGATAGACCGACTTGGGGGTCGCCGCGACATCCTGTTCGAGATCGGCCATGCCCCAAGCCTTCATCACAATGGTGTCGGCGCCACGTACGACGCCGATCGCCACGCTGGGCGCACCACGCCCGGCAAGAAAGGCTTGCGCGAGCGAATCCGCGACACGGGCGACCGTGGCGACAGGCGGTAAGGATTGCGCGCTGAGGGCGGCGGGGAAGACGAGAGAAAGCGCGAGTAAACGTCGAGACATTTTACGCCGTGGGCGCGATGAACGCGCTCCCGCATCTTGGACACACGCCAGTCGCAATAACGAGCTGGGCGCGCGACACGACCTCCTTACGGTTCCCCCGTCCCAATAGCGGCGTACCGCAGGACGCACACGGCAGGTCCAGTTCGGCTAATGCCTTTCGACGATTCCATGCCACCGCGCCCATTAGGGCTAGTCCGATTCCCCATCCACCCAACAAGAACATGATGTTGTAATCATCTATCAGGCCGAACGCCGGACGCAGGCCGACAAGCAGCCAACCGAGTACAAGGCCACCCCATAGACCGAGGGAGTGCAACGAGTCGAATTTCTGGCTTTTCCGCTCGTACACCGAGACGACAGCTGCCAAATCACTCCGCGCTATCTGCGCGGGGTTCGATCGAACGTGAGCAGAACTGAGGTCGGAGCCGCTCATTGTAGGGAATCTACTCGGCGCAGCCGCGCAACGCCCAATCCACGAGTGCTGTCAGCTGCAACGTTTGTTAGGCAGCGGCTCGTCAGGACTGCGTTTGCGAGGGAGCATTGCCACTGAATGTGCCATTGATGCCGACCCGAACGAGCCATACCCCGAAGACGCCACCAAGGAGAGCTGCAAACGCGGGTCCCCACGCGCGATCCGAGGCGGCATAAGGAACGCCATAGAGCGCTTGCACAACCAACAAAGCGCCAAATAGCCCAAGCAGGACTCGAACGATACGGAAAACCATCGTTACCTCCGAGTTATCGTCTGCCTGACGCCCAAGTTCAGCTGCAAGCACGTTACAACCATTGCGGCGTAGCCGCATCCGAAAAGTGCTTGTCAGCTACAACGTTCGTTAGGCAGCACGCGCTCGGTCCCGCCGTTCGCGCCATCGCTTTCGCGGCTCGATTCCCCATACGGCGATCCCCGCGAGTATCACTGTCGCTACAGCCATTAGAACTATATCCAGGACGTAAATTCCTCCGACTGCGACGAATACAGCTCCGGTCATCGGTTGTGCAGGGGGGTTCGGAAAACGAAGGCGTATCAACTCCCAAATAGCTTGAAGGCAAAGGGCAAGAGTGTAGCAACCCCCTATAGCCGAGACGGTACCAATGAGAGTAAAAGGCCACCGTCCTAGTCGTCTCGGGATGTCCTCGTCCTCCAATGGCCGCTGTGACTGCCTAACGCCTTAGTTCAGCTGCATGCACACTATCATCATTGCGGCGAAGCCGCATCCGGAAAGTGCCTGCCAGCTGCAACGTTCGTTAGGCTGCACGTCAGCGTGATCCGGCCCCCTGCCGGCGTGCCTGCCAGTCGGCCTCTTCGCGAGCTGCGGCAACTGCAATCAGGGGACATTGGGATGCAAGCGAGTTGTTAAGCGCATCGCTCGATAAACGTCGGAACCACGCCATTTCACGAAGCTCGTCCTGGATTCGCGCATACTCCAACCGGGCATCGCCTCCTTTCGAAACCGCGAAGTTTGCTTCCGCACAGTAGGCTTCGGCCTCTGCCGCGAGACGCTTGCTCGGAAAGGCACCGCGGACGAAATGCCGGATCGCACCGTCCCGGCGGCACTGAGCCGCGTGGGCGTCTTCGTGGGCGCGAGTGCGCGCGAGCGCCGCACCGGACAGATCGAGGTTAAAACGCTGGACGGGTCCGACGACTGGATAACAAAGGGTGAGCCCCTCCTCTCGCTGCGGAAAAGGCAACAGCAGCGGCAAAATCAATGCAGCGAGAACACTGCCAATCAACACCAGCGCCACTCGCCGCGTAGCTGCGCGTCGCGACGGCATTAGTCTCGAAAGCGAGTTAACGAAGGCGTGTCGATGCTCTCTCCGTTTGTGTCTGTGCCTGTCAGCTGCAATGTATGATAGGCCGCACGCGGCTGCGGCGTTTAGCGGTTATCTCGAACGTGAATAGACTTTTACTCTATCCGTGGCATCTAAGTAGTGAGTCTCTACCGCAATGGAGGAAGATCATGAAAACCCAACGACTTCTCACCGTCCTCACCGCAGTAAATCTGGGGCTCCTTGCCTACCAGGCGGTCAAGCCTTCCTTAGCCAGCGCGTCGACAGCAGACATCCCGGCCGTCCTCCGCGGGCACGCTCTCGAAATCGTCGACGCGCAGGGCAAAGTTCGAGCAAGCCTTACGGTAATTCCAGAGGATCCGAAGGTGATATGGAAGGGCAAGCCATATCCTGAGACCGTGCTATTGCGTTTGATCAGCGCCGAGGGCAGGCCGAACGTAAAGCTGAGCGCGTCTCAGATGGGGGCTGGACTTCTGATCGGCGGCGCAACCGACCCGACACATATCCAGGTGCTGGCCGAAGGCGGGGAAAGCGTGCTCAAGTTGATAAACAAAGACGGCACTGAGCGCTTGATCAAGCCATAGATGCAGTCGAACGTTCAACGCTTGCAGATGGAGCTGGAGGATCAGCCGGAACGCTCGGCGCCAGTCTCTTAACGAAAATCAGTTTGTCGTCGCCCGGCTTGTAATACTCTTTGATCTTTCCCACTAGCTCATACCCGGTACGCTCGTAAAACTGAATCGTCCCGCCGTAAGTCTCCTGCGACGACGTTTCGATTAGAAGCAATCTTCCACCGCGGCGCGCAATCTCTTCCTCTGTGAACTTCATCAGCTTTTTCCCAACGCCGCCGCGGTGCTTCGACTTGTCCACCGCGATCCAATACAAATCGTAGGTTGATTCCGTGAGCGGCGTCGGGCCGAAGCTCACGTAGCCGAGCACCTCTGAACCTTCATCGCCCTGGGACTCGAGGACGTAGGTGAGATACCCGCTGTGCTCGCCCAGCTCCAGCCACTCGTCGATCAGCTCCAGCGCCGTCGCGACTTCTTCGGGCGTGAAATTCCCCGCGTTCTCGAGAATCCTGAAGACGCCGCTGCGATCGGCCGCGACGAGCGGCCTGATGATCCGGTTGGGTGACATCTATATGTGTATCGATCTACCGAGCACGCCGAGCGCGGCTTCCTTCACCGCTTCGCTCAGCGTGGGGTGCGAGTGCACCGTGATGCCGATGTCTTCCGACGTCCCGCGAATCTCGAACGCGAGCACCGCTTCCTGAATCAGCTCCGACACGTTCGGCCCAATCATGTGCGCGCCGAGTAACTCATCGGTATCGGCATCAGCGATGAATTTGACAAAACCAGTTGTCTCGCCTGCCGTGCGCGCGCGCGGGTTCGCGGAGAAGGGAAATCTTCCAATCTTGACCTTGCGGCCGCTCTCACGCGCTTCGTGTTCGGCCAAACCAACCGTCGCGATCTCTGGCCACGTGTACACGATCGACGGCATCGACTTGTAGTCCATGTGCACCTTGTGACCCGCGATCACCTCGGCCGCTACAACTCCTTCTTCCTCTGCTTTGTGCGCGAGCAGCTTGCCGCCAACCGCGTCACCAATCGCATAAACGTTGGGAAGATTGGTCCGCATTTGTGCATCAACCTGAATCGCGCCTCCCTTTCCGAGCGTGAGGCCGAGCGCACCCGCATCGATACCGGTCAACGCTGGCTTGCGACCAATCGAAAGCAACACGTAGTCCGCGTCGATCTTCTCCGACTTTCCATCCTTCTCAACGTCGATGCGGACACGGTCGGACAATAGATCTGCACCGGTGACTCTGGTGCCGACGCGGATGTCGAGCCCCTGCTTGCGCAAAACCTTGTCGGCTTCCTTGATGATCTCTTCGTCATTGCCAGGGAGAATCGTCGGCATCAGCTCGATCACCGTCACCTTCGCGCCGAGTCTCCGCCACACTGAGCCGAGCTCGAGACCGATCACCCCGCCGCCTACCACCAATAGATGTTTGGGCACCGAGGGAATCTTCAAAGCGCCGATGTTCGACAACACCCGTTGTTCGTCGAACTTGAGAAAAGGCAGCTCCACCGGAACGGAGCCCGTCGCGATGATTACGTTCTTCGCGCGGTACGATTCCGTCTTGCCATCCGCGCCCGCGACGTCGACGACATTCCCCTTCTTGAGAGTGCCGCGCCCCTTGGCCCAGGTGATCTTGTTCTTCCTGAACAGGAACTCGATGCCCTTCGTGTTCTGTCCGACGACGGCGTCCTTGCGCTTCATCATCGTCCCGAGATCGAGCCCCACGTTGCCAATCGTGACGCCATGCTCGGCCGCGTGCAGCCGCGCGAACTCGTAGTGCTCCGAT
>Ga0193699_10000056_pt1 | contig 60435 bp, 57 predicted proteins | sample L3c2metaG_FD_160095 | JGI IMG/M metagenome (GOLD analysis project Ga0193699, IMG submission 160095) | Soil microbial communities from a riparian zone of the East river system, Colorado, United States - L3c2 | ecosystem: Environmental > Terrestrial > Soil > Riparian zone | place: USA: East...
AAGCCTCGTCGCCTTTCGTTACCGCACGTGCCACCAACAGCAGGCCGAGCAGGCCGAGCACGATGCCGAGGAGGATCGGGAAATATCCCGGACCCATCGTGCCCGATTTACCGAGTGAATAGCCGCGAGCGACATAAAGCCCGACCGCGGCGAAGCACAGAAACATGACTCCGGCCCAGAAATCCTTGCCGGTTCTAATCTTCATCATGGGTTTCAGTCTCGATACTTCGCCGCAGCGTGGATAGGAAGACTAGTTGCTTTTGATGTTGCCGTCGGTGATGACCTTCTTCCACTTGTCGTAGTCGGCTTTCACAAAGGCAGCACCGTCTCCCTGCGAAGTCCCGCGTGGCGTTACACCGACCTTAGCGAATGCAGCCTTCAGTTCCGGTTTGGCCAGCGCGGCAATCAGGGCTTCGTTTAGCTTGGCCTTGATTGGCGCCGGCGTGCCGGTCGGCGTAAAGATGGCGAGCCACAAGTCAACGGTGAAGTTCTTGATGCCCGCTTCGGCGACGGTCGGCTGGTTGGGGTACACTTCGCTGCGGGTCAGGCCGGTGGTGGCGAGCGGAATAACGCGGTTGTCGGTCGTGAAAGGCAGGGCGCCGGCGATGCTGGAGAAGGCAAACTGAATCTTATTTGCCATCATGTCGGTGTAGGACGCGCCGATGCTCTTGTAGGGGATATGCGTTGCGACGATGCCGGTCGCCTGCATGAACATTTCGCCCGCGAGATGGGGCGTCGTGCCGATGCCTGCGGAGGCGAAGTTCAGCTTGCCTGGGTTTGCCTTGCCATAAGCGACGAGCTCGTCGTAGCTCTTGACGTTGAGTGCCGGTGATACGACCAGCACTTCCGGCGACGAACTCACGACGGAAACGGTTTCGAGCTGCTTGAAGAAGTCGTAAGGCACGCTCTCCTGCAGCGTCGGATTGATGATGATTGCCGGATCCATCATCAGCAACGTGTAGCCGTCCGGCGCCGAGCGGCCAACAACGTCGGTGCCGACCATGCCTCCCGCGCCGGGGCGGTTATCGGCGATAACTGGCTGGCCGAGCGCATCGCCGAGATGCTGGGCGAGGGTTCGGCCGATGTAATCGACGATGCCGCCGGGCGAATAGGGTAGCACCAGCTTGACCGGCTTATTCGGATAAGTTTGCGCGAGGCCTGCGGTGGAAAAGATTGCGAGGCCGAGTGCGACGGCAAGCGCCGATGCGCGAAGTTTGAATGCCATTGTTGTATCCCCTCTATTCGGTCGGTCGTCGTGTTCAGTCTTAGGCTGACGGCAAGTATCGCGCCACGCGCCTATTGTGCCGGCGGAATCTGGATCAGGTCGGCAAGCTGCGCTTGCGTGAGCGGCGCAGCCAAGGTCTTGAAGGTGACGCCATCGGCCATGATGGTATCAAGGCCCGAAATTTTGTCGGGCGACATGACGGGTTTGGGCATGAAGGTGTCGCGGATTTTTACCGCGAGATTCTCGGGCACCTTGCTGTATTCCGAGAATATCTTCACGCCTTTGGGGTCGTTGTAGAGAAATTCGTAGCTTTCGCGATAAGCCGCCATGAAGCGCTTCATCACGTCAGCGCGCTGCTTCAGCGCATTGGCGTTGACGATGTGTACGCGCACAGTCTGGTCTGCCATCTGCGGGGCATCATTACCGCGCGCGATTATCCGAATTTCGCCGGCCTCAAGCTGTTGCAGACCAAATGGTGGCGACGCCCAGCCAACATCGATCTGGTTTGACATCGTCTGCGTCAGTGTGACGGCGCTGGCGCCGGACCCGACTGGATTCGTCGTGGTACCGAAATGTTTGATGAGCGCCAGCAGCGTGATGTGGGTTGAGGCGCCGCTGGTCGAATAGCCGGCGGTCTTGCCGTTCGTATCCTTGAACGACTTGATAGGTGAGTTTGCCGGCACATACCAATAAAGGTCGGCCGCGCCGGTCGTGCCCGCCGCCAGAATGCGCACGGGAGCACCCTTGGCGAAAGCACCCATGACGGCGGCGGTGCCGGCGGCGACGCCGATGTCGACACTACCGGAAATGACAGCCTGCATCGTCTCGCCGCCGCCCTGGGTATAGAGAATGTCCAGCTTCAGGCCGTGCTTGGCAAAGATGCCGGCGCGCTGGCCGACTTCGGAAATGCAGGTGTCCCAATTGTTGGGCGCGCCAACCGCGAGGCGAACCATGTCTTCGGCCTCCGCGGCAATAGGCATCGTCGCGAGTAATGCCGAGTACAAGAGCCCTTTGACGAAGCGCAAAACCGACATTCGATACTCCATCGGGACAGGTGGGCGTCGCGGCCAGCCTGTACCAATTATATTGAACTGTGCTAATATGATTACAGTTTGCAAGCTGTAGCAAGCGAAGTGCTGTACAAATGGTCAGCAAATCAAACTTTTAACTGCACCATTTTTGGCGCGCTGCACTCAAAGTGTGCTGAACGTGCCGCGGCCGAGCGCGACCGACCGGTCCTGCGTATCGCGGATATCGATGTCGACGCGCGCAACCGAGCGCCCGACCTTCAGCAGTTTGGCATGCGCGATCACGGCATCGCCCTGGGCGGGCCGCATGTAGTCGATCCGCAGGTCGATCGTCGGCGCCATGCGGCCGATCTTAATTGCGACCGCGGCGTGACCGGCAAGATCGATGAGGGCGGCGATTACACCGCCGTGAAAGGCCTTGTCACCTTTGGCGCGCGCCAGGTCCTCACGGAATGCAAGCCTGATCGTGACGGTGCCGTTCTCGGGATCGGCATCGAGCGGTTCCGGCCGCAGCACGTGATGGAAGGGCGGACCTTCCATTTCTTCGCGCAGCCGCGCGAGCGCGTGGCTACGGGTTTCATTCATTCGGCTTTGGCCCGAAAACGCACTGCTTCCGGCGTGACGCGGCCTTCGGAGATCCAGTCGATGACATCGCGCTTGCGCATCTTGCCGCTTGCGGTGAGGGGGATTTCGTCGACGCGCAGGAAGAACTCCGGCATATCGTATTTCGACAGGCCGACATCGTCGAGATGCTTGAGTATGTCCTGGGCTTCGATCGACTTGCCGGGTCGCACCATCACTGCGAGGCACACGCGCTCGCCGAGGCGTTGGTCAGGCACCGGTACCGCGGCGACGCGCTGGACAGAACTATGCGTCGCGGCCAGCGCCTCGATCTTAGCCGGATAAATGTTGTGTCCACCGCGGATGATGACGTCCTTCTTGCGGCCGGTGATGCGCAGATAACCGTTCTCGTCGACCCAGCCCAAATCGCCAGTCATGAACCAGCCGTTGCGGTTGAATGATTCCTCAGTTGCCTTCTGGTCGTCGAAGTAGCCGAGCATCAGGCTCGCGCCACGTCCGCCGATCTGACCAATCTCCCCCGCTTGCAATTCGCGGTTCTGGTCTTCGCGGTCGAAAATACGGATTTCGTACCCCGGGCAGGAGCGCCCGCAGCTTTCGACAATCAGCCGCGGATCATCGTTTGGCAGTGTGTATTGATGCGAGCAAGTCTCGGTCATGCCGTAGCCGCTCTGCGGAATGATGCCGCGCGCGATCAACTCTGCAACCAGTTCCTGCGGTGCCTGTGCGCCGGAGATGCGAAAGCCCTGTAGTTTGCCGATGCCGGAGAGATTGCGCGCCTTCACTTCGGCGAGCAGATCGATCGCATGCGTCGGCACGCCAACGAGGAAGGTCGCGCCGGTGTCGATCAATCGATCGACCAGGCTCGCTCCATGCGGTAAATCATGAATAACAATCTGGCCGCCCATGCCGAGCGCCATGATCATCGCGCCAAAGCCGAGGTTATGGCTTAGCGGGCTCAGCGAATAGACGACGGATGTCTCGTTGATGGTCCAATCGGCCGAAAGTGCGCGCGCATTGGCCAGCAACGTATTGTCGCTGTGCATCACCCCCTTGGGCTCGCCCGTCGTGCCGGATGTAAAGGCGAGGTAGAGAATGGTATTGGGATTGCCCTTCGGTGCCGGGGGCACGGCGACGCGCGGCCCGGCAATGCCTGGAGCGCGGCCGGCTACGTTTTTCTCCAGACTATAAATCTTACGCAGCGTATCAACGTTGCCGAGCTGGGCGAAGAAATCGTGTTTTTTGGCGTCGGCTCCATAGCCGACCTCGGCAACCACCGCCACCGCTCGCATACGCTTCAAGAGGTCGACGATATCGCCAACGGTGTGGTCGCGGTGCAGGGAGGGGCAGCAGATATAGCCGTTGCGGCTGCAGGCGAGCAGCGCGATAATCGTTTCCGGCCGGCTCGGCAACCAGACCGCGACGCGCTGACCCTGGCGAAGCCCGTTCGCGTCGAGATCGCCGGCGAACACATCGACCAGTTCGATCAATCGGCCATAGGTGATGTCGCCGCTGGCGCTGCGGATCGCGAGGCGGTCCGGCGTACGCTCAGCATGGTCGCGCACGAGGCCATAAAAAGTCTGGTCGCGCCAGAAACCGGCCCGGGTGTATTCGTCGTAGCGGTCGGTGTTGAACAACGTCAGAAGCATATTCATGCGTACAAGACCGAAGCCGGGGATTTCCACTTTAGATACAGCCGTCCAACAACAGATATGTGAGGTTTGACGAGCTTTCCGAGCACAGAACCGTCATTCACGAACATTGTGTTCCATTTTTTATACAGGGCTCTATATTAATACAAGCCGCTCGCCTTTTAATTGTTGTGCCCAAATGTCTCCTGATAGTCCGCAAACCCTCGTTACGCTCGCCAACCGCATGCTGTCGCGGGAAGGCGTCATGGATGCCTTTGGCCATGTCAGTATGCGCCATCCGACCGAACCAGGCCGTTTTTTCCTCGCCCGATCGATCGCGCCGGAACTCGTGACTGAAACCGATGTGCTCGAATACGACCTGACGGGTGAGCCGGTAACGCCTACCAAGCTCGCTCATTATTCCGAGCGCGTCATTCATTCGGTCGTCTATCGTTTGCGGCCGGATGTGAACGCGATCTGTCATCATCATGCGCCGTCGATGATGCCATTCTGCCTCGCCGACCTGAAGCTGCGGGTGGTGACCCAGCTCGGCGCAACCATCGGCAGGCAGGTGCCAATGTGGGATCAGCGCGAAGAATTCGGCGCGACCAACCACCTCGTCACCCGCGAGGCCGAAGCCGTATCGATGGCCAAGTGTCTCGGTGCTAATAATATGGTGCTGATGAAGCGGCACGGAGCAACGGTTGTCGCCGGTAGCATGCGCGAATTGGTATTCCGCTCGATTTATAGCTGCCGCGATGCGGAGCTTCAGTTGCGTGCGCTCAGCTTTGGCGAGATCAGCGTTTGCACCGACGAGGAAATTGGGCTCGCGGAGAAATTTCCCGAGGCGACTCTGGTGCGTGCATGGGACTACTGGCGCTCGCGGCTGCCCAATGCCTAAAGGCGCTTTACAAAAAAGGCGGGCAGCGCGCTGGTATTGAGGGAGCGACGGCCGATCTGACGAAGCTGTACCGAACGGCGGAGAGCCTCGGCTTCGATATCGTCTACGATATGCCGGTGGCCGCGCTCGAAATCTTAGACGGCATGTTCTCGTCGGCGGCTACGACGCATTCATTGAGCCTCCGGCTTCTAATGAATGTTTCGGATTTGCTGGGTCCTCAATGGCTTACGCAGGCAGTTCGCCACTCACCGCTTTGGCGAAGGTGGCAAAGAACTGGTCGGCCATCTTCTTGGACACGCCGTCGATGAGACGGCCACCGAGTTGCGCGAGCTTTCCGCCGATATTGGCTTCGACGTCATACGACAGAAGCGTGCCGCCGCCCGATATGTCGGTCAGCTTCACCACCGCGCCGCCCTTGGCGAAACCGGCCACGCCGCCTTCGCCCGAGCCCGAGATTTTGTAGCCGTTCGGCGGGTCGAGATCGGAGAGGGTGACGGCGCCCTTGAAGGTCGCGCTCACCGGACCGACTTTGATCTTGGCCACGGCGGCAAAGCCACCCTCTGGCGTTACTTCCAGCGACTGACAGCCGGGAATGCAGGCCTTGAGCACCGCCGGGTCGTTGAGCTTGTCCCAGACCGTCTTACGGTCGGCCGGAAGCGCCACTTCACCGGTCATTTTCATCGCCATGCTCGTCTCCTGACTGTTACGGACTCAGATATTTTAGAATTTTCGCGTCAATTCTTTTCTGCGTGCTTGGAGATTGGGGTGCTCGAAATTGCGCCCACACGAATGAACGAATTGGTGATGGAGGCGGGTACGCCGAGACGAAGTCTCGATACACCATTGAAGCCCGCTGTAGCAAAAATGATACCCGCTGGTCAAAGGCCTCGTGCGGATTTTGCTCTTTCGTCCCGTTCGAGCGAAACAGCAAAATCATGCTGAGAAAAACACATAAGTATCGGTGAAACAAAAAGAAAAGCGATTTTGACTTTGACGCTCGATGTTGACGACGCCAATCGGTTATCTCTTTTTCCCTTTACAGTCACAACCAAATGAGAAACATTGTAACCAGAAGTCCCAATAATGTTACAGCCCGTGTGGGCCTCTGCCGGGGCCGGCTTCACTGGGTCAACACTGAGCTTGTCGCTCCCGTCTTAAGCAAACACCGGTTGGTCATGATCTTGAATTTGGCGCGAATATCTCTCCTTTGTGCAATTGCTATCGTTGCTTCGCCGACGTCAGCGGCGGCACAGTCGGACTATCCGAACAGACCTGTTCGCGTTGTCGTTCCGTTTGCGCCCGGCGGCGTCGTCGACGTGATGGCGCGCTTGCTCATGCAAGGTCTATCCGAGCGCCTCGGCAAAAACTTCTTCATCGACAATGTCGGCGGCGCCGGTGGCAATATCGGTACGCGCAACGTCGCCCATGCGGCGAAAGACGGTTACACGCTGCTGATGACGAGTTCGAGTTTCGTCGTTAACCCGAGCATTCATGTCGATGCGGGGTTCAACCCGATAAAAGACTTCAGCCCGATTATGGTCGCAGCGGCCTCGCCGAATGTTTTCGTCGTTCATCCGGCGCAGTCCATCACGACGATGCAGCAATTGGTGGAGGCCGTTCGCAAAGACCCGACGAAGTTCTCCTATGCGCATTCGGGCGTCGGCACGACGCCGCATTTGAGCGGCGAGTTGTTCAAGTTGACGACGAAGACCGATATTGTTGCTGTGCCGTTCACCGGCGCCGGGCCGGCGTTGCAGGCCGCCGCCGGCGGACACACCCCGATGGCCGTGCTGGCGTTTCCAGCCGCTATCTCCTCCATTAAAGCGGGTGCGCTGCGCGGGCTGGCGGTGACCAGCGAAAAGAGGCTTCCGGCCTTGCCGGATTTACCGACCGTGGGCGAAGCCGGCTATCCCGATCTGGTGGCCGAGACATTGATCTTCATTGCGGCGCCGGCTGGTACGCCGTCCGATATCACGGATCGTCTCAATAGCGAGCTTCGCGCGATCATCGAGCGGCCCGACATACAACAGAAATTTGACTCGTATGGCTTTACGCCGCTGGCGCTGACGCCGCAGGAGAGTGCCGCGCGCGTCAGCCAGGAATTCGATAAGTGGAAAAAGGTAGTCCTCGGCGCCCAGTTGCGTCAGGGCCAATAATCGAAGGCCACGGCAGCGCCGCCGATCAGACTTAACTGTGAAATGGAGCAGTTCAATGACCTCTCAGAAGGGCACCGCGGCAAAGCCAAATCAGGATCTTCGCGCATGGCTCGCCCAAATGGAGGCAGTCGGCGAGGTTACCCATATCTCGGGTGCTGATCGGGAGAACGAGATCGGCGGGATCGTCGATATCTATCAGCGCAAGATCGGCAATCCGCTCGCGCTGTTTGACGACATTCCCGGTTATCCCAAGGGCTATCGCGTCCTCGCCAATCTTCTGACGTCCATTCCCCGCATCAACATGACGATGGGCAATCCGCCTAACGGTACCGAGATCGAGTTGGTGCAGCGCTGGCGCCGCTACATGAAGGAAGCGAAGGTGATCCCGCCAGTCGAGGTCAAGGCGGGTCCGATTCTGGACAATGTGCTCACCGGCGACGCTATCGATCTCTTCAAGATTCCCGTGCCGAAATGGCATGAGCACGACGGCGGCTACTATATTGGCACTGGCGACATGGTGATCATGCGCGATCTCGACACCGGCTGGATCAATTACGGTGCCTATCGCGTGCAGGCGCACGACAAGAACATTGCGACCGTAATGTGCTCCAAGGGCAAGCACGGCGATATGATCCAGCGCAAGTACCACGAGCGCGGTTTGCCGTGCCCCATCGCTGTCGTTTGTGGCGTGCATCCGGCCTTGTTCATGATCGCGGGCCTGGAGATTCCCTACGGCAAAAATGAGTACGACGCGGCGGGCGGGTTGATCGGCGAGCCGGTGGAAGTCATCCTGGGTCCGAAGACCGGATTACCGATCCCGGCTCATGCCGAGATCGCCTTCGAGGGTTTCATCTATCCTAACGACAAGATCGACGAAGGCCCGTTGGGCGAGTGGACTGGCTATTACGCCGGCGGCCTCAAGCAGGAGCCGGTCATCCGCATCGAGACGATGATGCACCGTGACAATCCGATCCTCACCGGTGCGATCCCCGGCATCCCGCCGGACGACGATTCCTTTTATCGTGGTTCGTATCGCTCCGGCGCGGTGTGGAATCAGCTCGAAGCTGCCGGCGTGCCGGGGGTGATGGGCGTGTGGTCGCATGCGGCCGGCGGGTCGCGGCTTTGGTTGACGGTATCGATCAAGCAGCAATACGGTGGCCACGCCAAGCAGGCCGGCCTCATCGCTTCGCAATGCCATGCGGGGGCCTATGTCAATCGATTCGTCGTTGTCGTGGACGACGACATCGATCCCGCTGATATGGACAAGGTTATTTGGGCCATGTGCACGCGGTTCGATCCGCGCGAAGGTATGGAAATCCTGCGCGGGTGCTGGTCCTCCGCGCTCGATCCGATGGCCTATTCTGAGACTGATCCGCGCAATGCGCGTGTCGTGATTGACGCGACTCGGCCATGGTCTCGTCGGGAGACCTTCCCGATTACCGTCCGCACCAGCGAACAATTGGAGGCACACGTTCGCGCCAAATTTCCTGGCGTGATGCCACCACTCGGGTAGTTGGTCAGGCGATGAAGCTTCCCGATTTCGAATTCAAGAGTCCAACGACGGTTGAAGAGGCCGTCGCGATGCTCATGGAGGCGGACGGGGAGGCCAAACTACTGGCTGGGGGACAGTCCTTGTTGCCGGTCATGGCATTCAGGCTCGCCGCACCCGCCGTTCTGGTCGATCTGGCGCGCGTGGCTGCGCTGAAAGGCATACGCGTCGATGACCGAGGTGTGCGCATCGGCGCGATGACGACGTGGCGCGATATTGAGGACGACCAGAGGCTGAAGACTGCCGCGCCGCTCGTGTCGGCGGCCATCGAGTATATTGCGCACTATCAAATCCGCAATCGTGGCACCATTGGGGGTAGCCTCTCTCATGCCGACCCCTCGGCTGAAATGCCTGGCGTCGTTGTCACCTGCGATGCTCTCCTCGAGGTCGCCAGCAGCGACGGCACACGGCTAGTGCCTGCGGACGAATTCTTTCAGGGACCGCTGACCACCTGTCTCGAGCCCGCCGAAATTCTGACGGCCGTTCATTTTCCGCTGTGGTCAGCGAGCCGTTTGTGGGCTTTTGAAGAGTTTGCGCAGCGTCGCGGTGACTTTGCCTATGCCGGCATCGCACTTCACTACGAAACGAGCGCCAAGGGTGCGATTGAGGATGCACACGTCGGCCTAATTGGCGCAACTACGGTACCGCGCCGGCTCGTCGTCGCCGAGGCAGCGCTCAATGGCCGGCAGCTCGACGAGGCGACCATTGCCGCGGCCGCCCGGGCCGCATCGGCGGCGGCCGAAGCCGAGGACGACATTCACGCCAGCGGCGCCTATCGCAGGTCTTTAGTCGGTACGCTTGTCGAACGCGCTCTTATCGCGGCCTCGATTCGGGCAGTTGCGGCATGAATATCGCGCTCTCCGTGAACGGAACCGAGGTTGAGATCGATGTATCGGCGCGGATGACGCTCTGCGATGTCCTTCGACAAAAACTGCGGCTGACCGGCACGCACGCCGGTTGCGAGCATGGCGTGTGCGGAGCATGCACCGTTATCGTCGATGGGCGCGCTGTGCGCTCCTGCCTCATGCTCGCTGTTCAGACCAGCGGTGCCGCCATCACGACGGTCGAAGGATTGGCCAACGGTGACGAGCTGTCGCCGCTCCAAGCGGCGTTCAGACGCCATCACGCCCTTCAGTGCGGCTTCTGCACGCCTGGCATGCTCACAACATTGCACGCATTGCTCACAGAAGAGCCGTATGCGGACGAAGAACGCATCCGCGACGTGATTTCGGGAAATCTTTGCCGCTGTACCGGCTATATCCCGATTGTTGAGGCCGCGCTTGACGCGCGCGAGTGGTATCAGCGCCGCTTAGAGGGTAGGCGGCCATGAAGGGCGTAAAAGCGGTCAATACTCTTGTCGGGCAATCCGTCGAACGTGTTGAAGACCTTCGCTTTCTACGCGGCAAAGGCCAATATCTCGACGATATTCAGAAGGAAGGTCAATGGTGCGGAGCTGTGTTGCGTAGCGCCGTCGCGCATGGCCGTATTCGCGGTATTGATGTGCAGGCAGCACTCGCCATCCCGGGTGTCCACGCGATAATCACGGCAGCGGACGTGCCTTCGCCCATTCCCACGATCCCCTTTCGCCGGCCGAACCCGACCATTGCGCCTTTTGCCCAGCCGGTGATTGCGTCTGAAAAGGTCCGCTATGTGGGCGAGCCTATCGCATTCGTGCTCGCCGACAGCGCCGACGTCGCTGAAGACGCACTTCAGTATATCACAGTGGATATTGATATTCTCGATCCGATCGTCGAATGGCGTGCCTCCGAAAGCGGCGAGATCCGCCTTTTTGAGGACGCCCCAAGCAATGTCGCTGCAGTCTTCAAGGCGCGAAGCGGTGATGCGGCGGCGGTCTTTAAGGCAGCGCCTTATACTCGGCGCGAATGCTTCAGCGTGCAGCGCCACACGGCGCTTCCGATGGAGACACGGGGTCTGCTCGCCGAGTGGGATGAAGTGAACTCTCATCTGACTGTGTGGGGCGCAGCAAAATTGCCGTTCTTTAATCGTCGCGCGATGGCTGGGATGATGGGGCTGCAGGAAAGTGCCGTCGATTATCTAGAGCTTGATGTTGGCGGTGGATTCGGCGCCCGCGGCGAGTTCTATCCCGAGGATTTCCTCGTTGCATTCTGCGCGAGGCAGTTCAAGCGACCGATTAAATGGGTCGAGGACCGGCGCGAGCATCTGCTTGCCATCGCGCATGCGCGCGAAATGGAGGCAGAGATCGAGATCGCGTGCGCGCTGGATGGCACTATCCTCGGCATGCGAGGTACGATCAACGTGGATATTGGCGCTTATGTCCGTCCGAACGGCATGACGCCAGTACGCAACGTGACGCAATTCATCGCCGGTCCCTATCGCATTGCAAATCTTGCCTTCGATGGACGAGCCCTGGTGAGCAATAAGACGCCGGCTGGAACATATCGGGGACCCGGCCGGTTTGAAGGCTGTTTCTTCTGCGAGCGAATGATAGATCTCGCTGCCAAGGAACTGAAGCTCGACGGCGTCGATATGCGCAGACGCAACCTGCTTACGCAGGCCGATATGCCTTATCCGCTCGTGACCGTATTGCCGAACGACGGCTTCGGCGAGACCGCGTGCGACAGTGGAGACTACCGCGTCACCTTCGACCAGTGTCTTCTCGAATTTGGCTGGGAGGAAAAGAAGGCGCTCGCCGGCCGATGCATCGACGGCCTTTACCACGGCATCGCTATTGGCAATTTCATCGAGGGCGGAGCATCGGGCCCCCGTGAAAGTGCAAAGATAGAGCTTGAAAGTGACGGCTCGGTTTCAGTGTATGTGGGGTCATCCGGGATCGGGCAGGGCATTGAGACAATCATGTCGCAGATCGCTGCAGACGCGCTCGAGATTTCTCTCGACCGGATCAAGTTGTTGCACGGGTCGACCAGCTATTTGAAGGAAGGTTTCGGCTCATATGGCTCGCGCGCCACCGTGATGGGTGGTTCTGCCGTAATTGTGGCCGCTAAGGAGTTCTTAGCGGCCTTTCAGGTTGCGACTGCCAAACACCTGCGTGTTCATTCCGATGAGGTGACCGTTGAAGGCGGCATCGCGCGCTCACGCGACGGCCGATCTGTAACGCTTTTTGAAATCGCTGCTCTTGAAGCAATTTCCCGCGAGGCGACCTATCACGGGTCCAAGCAGACCTACACCTTTGGCGCGGCTGCAGCACATGTAAGCGTCGATCCAAAAACAGGCCGTGTCAACGTACTCGACTACGTGACGGTCGATGACGTCGGCCGCGTCATAAACCCTCTAACCCTACATGGCCAGGTGGTGGGTGCGGCCGTGCAGGGTCTTGGAGGCGTTTTCAGCGAGCACTTGCAATACGACTCGAGTGGGCAACTGCTTGTCGGATCGCTGGCGGACTATATGATCCCGGTTGCGACGGACTTTCCCCGTATTCGTGCGATTTCAATGGAGCAATATCCGTCACCCAATAATCCGCTCGGCGCCAAGGGAGCCGGAGAGGGCGGTATCATTCCGGTCGGCGGAGTGGTCGTCAACGCGATTGCGTCAGCGCTGCGTTCTTTCGGGGTTGAACCACGAAACCTCCCTTTAACACCGCCGCGGATTTGGCAGCTTATCGAAGAGGCGCGGGCCAGTAAGCATTAGTGTGCGCAACGCAGCTCAGGCGCAGGTAGTGCGCCTGTAATGAAGCAGAGGGCCGCCTAGCGCGCGCGTGCAGCAAGCTCGATCATGAAGCAATCGTCATCTGGACGTCGTTATTTTTTTAGTTCGTCCTTCGGAGCACCCCTGACATGAACCAATCCACGCGAGGCCAACCAGCGGCGCTTCCCCGACACCCCGACCCGCTGTTCATATCGCACGCGGACTGCCTGAAGATTCTCACAATCGAAGAAACTATGAGGATCTGCGAAGAGGTATTTCAAATGCACGCGCGCGGCACTGTCTCGCCGCCGATCCCGCCCGCGTTCAAGCTGGACGACGACGAATTCAAAAATCATTGGCACGTCAAAGGAGTTCTGTTGAAGGAAATTCCGATCACAGGAGTTCGCCTTTACAATTACTATGACGATGGTGTGACGAACACGGTCGGCGGACTGGACTGCAACCGCTACGTCGTCCTGTCGGACCCGCGCACAGGACATGCGGTCGCTTTTGTTGACGAGCATCTCAGCTACGGATGGCGAAGCGCGGCGGCAGCCGTAGTGCCCATGAAGTGGGTCGCGCCGGCAAAGCCCAAAATTCTTGGACTCATCGGGATCGGCTCGATGTGTACCGGTGTGATGCAATGCCTCGTGAAGATGTATAGGTTTGACGAAATACGGGTGACTTCGCGCCGCAAGGAATCGCGGGAGGCGTTTGCGAAGAAGTGGAGCGAGACGTTGGGGCTCCCCGTGCACGCCATCGACAACAACGAGGAGGTCGCGCGCGGCGCGGACATTGTCGTCGGCGGCACGACGTCGTCCGACGTCATGATACGGGAGGCCTGGGTCAAGCCCGGCGCCGTCGTCATCTCTCTCGCCCGCCAGCAGTTTGAATTGTCCGGCTTCGCCAAGATGGACAAAGTCATCGTGGATGATTGGGAACTGAATATGCGAAACCACTATTTCAGAAAAATGGTGGAAGGAGGCCTGTTTTCCCACGAACAGCTCCATGCCGACATTCCTCAGATCACAACAAATCAGCGCAAGGGCCGCGAGCGCGATGACGAGCGGATACTTATCCATACGACGGGCTTCGTATCGCAGGATATAGCGATCTCTCATTGGATCTATGAACAGGCAAAGAAGCGCTCCATGGGAATAACATTGCCGGCCGCTCGGCAGGAGAGCGGCGATGCCAGCCGCTGACGAAGGCGCCTCGGCACATCGACGTGTGCGGGATCGCATTACGCTCGAATCTTGCAAGACAATGCTGATCGAGCTCGTCAGGGTTCCAAGTCCGCAAACCGTATTGATGGAAGATGAGCCGCTGTTGAAGCGCTTCATCGCGGGCGAAGTCGAGCCGCGCCTTCGCAAAATGGGATTTTCGGATATCCGGTATGACGCCATGGGTAACCTCTATTCGGCCCATGGTGCCGGAACATCCGGCCGGTCGCTGATGCTTATCACCAACGCGATGAACCAGCCGCAGGCGACCATGACGCGCGCTTACGAAGGCGACGTGGCAAACGGTGAGCCCTACGGCCTGCCGGGCGAAGTGGTGTTGGGCAAAGGTGCGAGTGAGCAGAAGTCGAACATGGCGGCGATGTTCGTCGCGATGGAGAGCGTCTTCGCGTCGGGCATTCCACTCACCGGTCGCCTCGTGCATCTGTGCTGCCTTTCGGGCGAAACAGGAAAGCACGACGCCATCAAGAGCCTCGTCGATGCGACGGGTGCCACGGCGGAGATGGCATTTCTTGGCGGCACCAGCCTAAAACTTAGTCTTGGCAATCGCGGCCGGCTCGATGTGTCCATTAAGGTGCGCGGCCGGTCCGTCCATTCAAGCGGTCCGAAAAATGGCTGCAACGCCATAACCGGGGCGATGGACATACTGCGCAGCCTGGAGTCTCTCGATCTCCGCCGGAGCGATGCGCGCGTCGGCGACCAGGCGCTTACGGTCAACCGCATTCGTAGCTTTCCGGAGAGCACCCACACGATCCAAGACCTTTGCGAGATCACCCTTGACCGACGCCTATTGCCGGGAGAGGACCCCGATGCGGCGTTTGCCGAGATTGAAAAAATCGCGATGCAGGTCGACGGGAAGCCGGACCCAGTCAGCGGCCAAGCTTTTCATGTCGAAGTCGACAAAGGACCCTTTATGTATCCTTCGATGGTGGAGCCCGGCGCAACCATCGTCAAACTTATGGATGCGACGTGTAACGAGGTTCTAGGCGCTCCTCCCGAGCATATTTACGCGCCAAATGCTTTCGACCAAGGCTATCTAAATCATATCGGCATTCCGACAGTGAATTGGGGGCCGGGCGAGTACAACTACGCGCACACCGATCTCGATATGGCGTCCGTCGAGCGGGTTAGAGATGCGGCGCGAGTGTTTGCAACGCTGCTTATCAGCCATCTCAGCGAAGGGTGAGACATGCTCAAAATCATTGATCTCTCGGAGGCGCCGTCAACACCGATGGATGGCGGTCGCGGCACGAAGAAAAGACTGGTCGACAAGGCGGACGGCACCCAGGCGCTCGATGTTCACATGAACACGCTTGCGCCCGGCGGCCCACGGGGCAAGCTGCATAAGCACAGCGTCGCCGACAACGTTTATATCGTGCGCAGCGGCAGCGGCGAATTCATCGTCGAAGGAAAGACCTATCGCGTCAAGAAAGACCAGATTGTCTTTATTCCGGCGGGGTTGAGGCACTCGCTGAGCAACGTGTCGGATGAGCCGTTCGAGATATTCGAGATTTACGCACCGGCCGGCGACAAATTCGACTTCATCGTCTGCGAATGAAGATCCTACCGCAGGCGCTGCGGACGCTGCACTGGAAGCCACCACCACGGTTGCGCATTGGCATCGGAACTCCGTGACTGGCGCGAACGCAAATGAAGGACAAGGCTCGTGTTGGCTTCGGAAGCCGTACAGGTAGCAATCGCGCGTACGATCGAACCCGCGAGCATCGGCCCTTGACCGGCTTGAAGTGCTCTCCAAAACGATATGGCCTCGTACTTGCATCTGGATTCGATGACGCCAACATGGACAATGGAAAAGGATAGACGATGCGGGATACGGAAAAGACCGGTGCCGGGCTCTTCACGCGGCGGGGTTGTCTTTACTCGCTCGGCGGAGCAGCCGTCGCCGCGATCCTGCCCGGAGCGCCGGCGAACGCGGCAGACTGGCCTACGCGACAAGTCACCGTCATCGTCCCCTATGCGGCCGGCGGCTTCACCGACTTACTGGCCCGCTTCTCCGCGAAATATCTCGCCGAGAAACTCGGACAACCTTTCATCGTCGAGAACCGGCCCGGTGCGGGCGGCGCCATCGGTACTATGTTCATGATGGGTTCGCCGCCGGACGGCTACACACTGATGTTTGGCTCAGCATCGCAGCCCGGAATCGCGCCATTGATCCAAAAGATCTACTACGATCCCGATGCACTAGTGCCGATCTGCATCTTCGGCAAGATTCCCTTTCTCCTCGCGGTGAATTCGACGTTTCCCGCAGACGATCTTGCCGGTTTCATCAAGATCGCAAAAGGCATGGGACGCCCCCTTAATGCTTCGATGACGGGCTACGGCGCCACCAGTCATCTGCTGATAGCCGGTTTTGCGGCTCAAGCCGGTTTGCAAGTAACGGCCGTTCCGTACAAGGGATCAGCACCGGCCGCCGCGGCGGTCCTGCAAGGCGACGTGGACATGACGTGGGCCGGCGTTTCCGACCTGATGCCATTGATCTCAGACGGCAGGGTAAAAGTTCTCGCCGTCTCAGCGAGTAATCGAATTTCTTTGCTACCGAACGTTCCGTCGGTGAGCGAGGCGCTGCCGGGCTTTTCTCTGGAGACGTGGAACGGATATTTCGCGCCGCCGAAAACCCCTCAGCAGGTCGTCGAACTGGTCGCCAAATCGGTCCAGGAGGCTGCCGCTGTGCCAGAGATCCGCGACCGGCTTCGTGAACTCGGAATCAATCCGGTTGGGACGACGCCAGCAGAGATGGCGGCGACGATTCAAACCGATAAGGTCTTCTATCGTAAGGCGGTGGACGCCGCCGGCCTGAAGCCGCAGTAGCCGGAGGGCAATCGCAACGGCGATAGGCCGAAAACATAGGCGTTGCTCGTAGTTCGACGATGGGCGCTGACCGTTCCAAGCGTGCTCGCTTTGGACCTTGGCTCTTCCTGACCGATCTGCGAGATTTCGCCGCCTACGACTAAGTGTGGCGTGAGTATTTCAATGTGCCGCCGCCGCGCACAACCCTCAAGACCAGCGGACTGCTGGTGAAGGACGCCCTGATCGAAATCGACCTGATCGGCGTGAAGCAGCCGTAGGCCTTTAGCGAGGTCGCTCACACCAGTTCGACGCGGATGGGCTTGGCGCCCGTTATTGCCAAACCGACACTTTATCAGATTAACATTCTCGTTTTCGCCCCTGGATTTGTAGTTTGGCGCACCATTGAAACTGCGCCGTGCACGAATAAATTTTGCTAGATAATTGAAAGCCACGCTCGTCGACGAGTGCGGCAAGCAGGGAATTCTCCTTAAGTGACTGAACTAAATAGACATTTTTCAATTGCCCCGATGATGGAGAGGGTAGGCTGAGCAGGAATCTATATTAGATTCTATGTGGTTAGCTGGTACCCAATGGGCACGTGTTGTACTGCCCGTTGTACTTTTTCATCCGCTCTGCGGCGCGCTTCGTCCAACATCCGGTCGCGCTGAATCGCAGCGCGGCAGCACGTCAATCGGCGAGCGGATGGACCTTAGAACAACAGCCCCTTCTTGAGCATGCCGTGCACGCCCTTCTCGCCATTGACGTTTTGCGTGACCTTGAAGTCGACGGCGAGGGAACAGCATTTGTAAGCCTGTGCCGGGGTCCAGCCAGTCCGTTCGCAAATGAACGCAATCATCTCCCGCAGCGCCTTCTTCATGGCGAGGTCGAGATCGGCGTTGAAGCCCATGCTGATATAATGAGTGGGCGTCTCTGCCCGCGGGACGCGCAACACCGGCGCCGCAGGCCCGCCTCCTTTGTGTAGCTTGAAGGTGAAGGTGCCGGTGAGGCAGATTTCGAGAGCGTTGATGCACGCCTCGCCGTCGCCCTGCACACCGTGGCCGTCGCCAGCTGAGAAGTTTCCGCCCGGCACCCAAACAGGCAGGAACAGGGTGCTGCCGGCGGTCAGCTCCTTGTTGTCAAGGTTGCCGCCGTGTTCCCGTGGCTCGCGAGTCGAAATGGTGCCGTAGACGGTCGGCGGCGCCACCGCCATTACGCCGAAGAACGGCGCCAGGGGCAATTCCGGTCCCCACGGCAGCTTGCAGGTCTTCTTCGCCACATCCACCCGGATGTGGCTGACGTCGCGGAATGGAAAGTCCTCGGGTAAGCTGCCGACGAGGGGGTGGAACGCGCAATAGCCCCAGTCGGCGCCAAGCTCGATGGCGTCGATGCAGATCTCCAGCATATCGCCCGGCTCGGCGCCGGCGATCGCTACAGGACCGGTGACGAGATGGGCGCCGAGGCTGGTCAGCTTGGCAGCCAGGATTTCGGCGAGGGCATCCGGGATGGCCAGCCCGGCCTCCGGCGGCGGCATGACATGCGGCATGCCGGAGACAGCTTGCAGCACCACGGTGTCGCCCGGCTGGACGGTGAGGACGGGCGCGAATGTGCCATCGAACATGCCGCGGCGTACAGTTGTCGGCGATGCTGCGAGGTTATGGGTTGTCATTTTCTCTGCTCTTGGAAAAAGCCGCGAATGCGGCGAGGGACGGGGAAAGCGGCCGGACTCGCGCCCGGCCGGCAGCGCCAATTCGCGACAATAGATATCACTTCACGATGATGGGCGTGAGGTCCTGGAAATAGCTTTGGGCTTGGACAAAGCCCTGGAGCTTCGGCGAAAGGGCGCGGGGATTGAGATCGTGAGCGATGAAGATGCGGTTGGCATCAGCGACAATGATCTCGTGCATCTTGGTGATGATCTCGGTCTGCTTTGCGTCGTCGAAGGTCGCTAGGGCTTCGCCGGCGAGCGAATCGATGTCCGCATTCTGGTAGCCACCCCAGTTGTTGCCGGCCGGCGTGCGGTTGGCACTGGCGATGTGCTTGATGAATCCAGACAATGGATCGAGGACAGCAAGGCTGTAGTTGATCGCGTCATATTGAGGGTATTTGTCCGCGCCCTTGGCGAATATCTCGACCATAGAACTCCAATCCATGGTCTCGAACTTCACCTTGAACCCTGCCGTCTCGAGTTGCGCCTTGACCAGTTCGTTCATGGGCAGCGGCTGCATCTGGCCGGAGCCGGAGGTGGAAATGGCCACCGTGATGTTGCAGGGATAGCAATTGGCCTCTTTCAGAAGCTCCGTCGCCTTCTTGACGTTGAAGGTGTATTTGATCGGGTGGCCGTAATATTTGACGGTCGGCAGGAACAGTCCGTAGCCGGGCTGGGCAATGCCGTCGAGAAGCTCCACCATCTCGTCACGATTGACGGCATAGTTGGCCGCTTGCCGTACCCGCAGATCTTTGAAAGGGCCGCGCTGGAAGTTGAGGACATAGTCCCAGGTGTGCGGATATGGGTTGGTGATGACGTTCATCCCGCCCGCCTTCAGGCGCGGGATCATGTCCGGCGACGGCGCTTCGATAAAATCGACTTGGCCAGCCAGCAGTGCCGCCGAACGGGAGGTGGTCTCGGGCATCGGCAGGAGGACAAGGCGTTCCTGCTTGGGCACGCGGGCCTTGTCCCAATAATCCGCATTCTTAAGTAGTTCGAGCCGCTCGCCCGGTGCTACTTTGTCGAACTTATAGGGACCGGTGCCGCTGGGTGCCGCCGCATAGGTCTTGTAGTCGTTGCCGGCCTTCTCGTAGGCGCACTTCGAAATCATGAGGATAAAGGGAATGTTGTAGGGGAACAACGATTCCGGCTTCTTCGTGTAGATGACGATGGTGTTGTCGTCGATCTTTTCGAACTTGGCGATAGAACTGGTACGCGGTCGGGCGCGGGCATAGTTCACGGGATTGAATTGAGGCACCTTGTCCGAAGTCAGCCGCTCTAGATTCCAGATAACCGCATCCGCATTGAACGAACAGCCGTCATGGAATTTCACGCCCTGCCGCAGGTCAAATATCCATTTGTTCTTGTCGGTGTCATCCACGTGCCAAGCGGTAGCGAGGCCGCCTTTTAAAGTGGGCGAGCGGTCGGAATGGGAAAGGTCCCATGCGATGAGCCCCTCATAGAGTTGGAAGCCGACGAAGCGGAAGCCTTCCATTCCCTGGTCAGGCTGGCCAACGTAATCTGGAATGTCGCTCGCCGTCATGGCGACGCGCAATACGGTTTCGGCCCGCCCCGGGGACGCGCACAGCGCCGCGAGTATCACTGCCATCAACGTGCGGCCGGCAAGACCGCGGGCACCCTCAATTAAACTTCTCATCTGGCTTCTCCCATACTGTAAGATTTCATCTAGCTAACGCCCGCCATTGTCCGTCGGCTCGCTCCACCCGGTTCTTCCGCGCGGATGCATCGCACCATGTGGCCTTGACCCACCGACGACTCTGCTGGCGCGACCGCCGTGCAGGCGACGATGGCGGCGGCGCAACGCGGCGCGAAGCTGCATCCGGGTGGCACACGCCGCATGTCGGGCGGGCTGCCGGGGATGGCGCTGATGTCGCGGTCGCGGCTTTGCCCGTCCACCGTGGATGCGAGCATGCCCAACGTGTAGGGATGTCGCGGCTGCATGAGCACGTCCTGCACCGAGCCGTATTCCACGATACGGCCGGCATACATGACTGCTACCTTGTCGGCGATCTGCGCCGCGACGCCGAGATCGTGAGTGACAAAAATCACTCCCATGCCGATCTCCTGCTGGAGTTTGCGCAGCAGGATCAGCACCTGGATCTGCACAGTGGCGTCGAGTGCCGTGGTCGGCTCGTCCGCGAGCAACAATTGCGGGTGGCAAGACAGCGCAACCGCAATCATGGCCCGCTGTCTCAGCCCGCCGGATAATTCGTGCGGATAGTTGTTGAGCCGCCGCTCGGGCGATGGAATGCGGACCATTTTCAGCAGGTCGAGCGCCCGCGCCCGCGCGACTGCGCGAGACACCCCCTCGTGCCAAATGACCGTTTCCGCGATCTGATCGCCGATGGTGTAAACGGGGTCGAGGGCTGTCATGGGCTCTTGAAACACCATGGCGATCTTCGATCCGCGGATGCGCTGCATGCGTCGCTCGTCGAGCGCCAATATGTCCGTGCCGTTGAATGTGATGGCACCGCCGATGCGGGTGCGCTTGGGAGGCAGCAACTGCATCAACGCGCGCAGCGTCACCGATTTGCCGGATCCCGACTCCCCGATAACGCACAGGACCTCGCCGGGCATGAGGTCGAAGGACACCCCGTCTACCGCCTGCACCGTTGCGTCGCGCGAGACGAAACGGACCGTCAGGTCGGAGACCCGCACCAATGGAGTTGCCGGCTCAGTTACGCTGGCCATGGGCACCCTCCACGGAAGCGGCGCGGCCAGACAGGCTATGGCCCGAGTCCGCATGAACCATGTGGCAGGCGGCGCGGTGCGCGCTGCGATTGGTGTGTTCGCCTAGAGCGGGAGATCGGTCTGCACACACCGCCTCGGCGAAATTGCACCGGGTGCGAAAGCGGCAGCCCGAAGGCGGATTGATCGGGTTGGGCGGATCGCCAGACAGCGGCGCCTCCGCCAGCCGCTCGGCCGGATTGAGGTTCAACCGCGAGCGAAGGAGGGCTGCGGTATAGGGATGCTTCGGCGCCGTATAGATGGCGTCCACCGGCCCAATCTCGACCACTTCGCCGAGATACATCACCAACACGCGGTCGGAGATGTATTGCACCACGCTGAGATCGTGGGAAATGAAGACGTAGGTCAGGTTGAGGTGACGCTTGAGATAGCGCAGCAGGTTCAGTACCTGGGCTTGCACCGATTTATCGAGCGCGGAGACCGCCTCGTCCAGGATCAGCATGCGCGGGTTCAGCGCCAAAGCGCGTGCGATGTTGATGCGCTGCTTCTGCCCTCCGGACAATTCGTGCGGATAGCGCGAGCCGAATAGTTCCGGTCTGAGGCCCACCTTATCCAGGAGATCGCGGGCGACCGCCTTCGCCTCGGCCCGCGCCATGCCATGCACTCGCGGACCGTAGGCGATGGATTGCTCCACCGGCAGGCGGGGGTTCAGCGAAGACGAAGAGTCCTGGAACACCATCTGCATGTTCCGGCGCAACTCCCGAAGGGAAAGCCCGCGAAGTTCTCCTACAGCCTCGCCGTCGAAGATTTGTTCGCCGGTGTCGCAGGGAATAAGATGCATGAGGAGACGGGCGAGCGTGGACTTCCCGCAACCGGATTCCCCCACGATGCCGAGCGTCTCGCCCTTGAGCACGGAGAAGGACACACTGTCCACTGCGCGGACTTCGCCGCGCCGGTGGTTAAAAATACCGCCGCGGATCGGAAAATATTTTCTCAGTTGGTTGACGATCAACAGAGGCTGGCGATTGCCGCCGCGGTCGCGCGGATCTTCGTCACGAACTGCTTCCAGCTTCGGGCGGAAGGGCGCGGAGACAATCGACTTGTCCTCTGTCATGCTCGCACGTCCATCGCCTGGCGAAGGCCGTCACTGACGAGGTTGAAGGACAAAGAGGTGATGAAGATCGCCACGCCCGGTAGCGCGCAAACGAGCGGCTGCACATAGATGGCCTGGCGCAGGTTGGACAGCATCATCCCCCAATCCGCCGTGGGCGGCTCGACACCGAGGCCGAGGAAGGAGAGGCCGGCGGCGAGCAGGATGGCGACCGAGATCAAGCTCGATGCGTAAATGAACAAGGGCGCCGCGGCATTCGCGAGAACGTGATGGATAATGATGGATGCGCTCGACGCGCCGCTCGCCCGCGCCGCTTCAACGAAGTCCAGGCTTCGTACTTGAGTGGTTGTGGTCTCCGCGATGCGGCAGAGCGGAGGGATGAAGACCAACGTCAGCGCTATCAGCCCGTTCTGAATGCCCCCGCCCATAGTCCCCGAAATGGCGACCGCAAGCAGCACGGATGGAAAGGCGTAGAAAACGTCAACGATACGCATGATGCACATGTTCACTCGTCCGCCGTGAAAGCCCGCGGTGACGCCGAGCGTGCCGCCAATGACGGTGGCGAGGACTACGGGCGTCAATCCCATCACGAGCGAGGTGCGCGCGCCGTAGATGAGCCGGGAAAGCATGTCGCGGCCGAGTTCGTCTGTGCCGAGGATGAATCCGCGGAAACCGATCGGTTTCAGGCGGTAGAGAGTGCCCGTCTTGTTTGGATCAAAGGGCGCGATCCAAGGTGCACAGATGGCCGCGAGGGCGATGATTAGGATGACGGCCAGGAAGAACAAAGTGACGGGGTCGTGCCGCAGGCGGTGGGTGACCGTTTGAAGATAGCTGCGTACCTTGATATCCGGCGCGGACAGGCCGTGTCTCAGAGCAGGGGCGTCCGTACTGATGACGTCTGTCATCGCGGTTCCCTCAACTTCTCTTGATGCGCGGATCGACCGCGGTCTGCATCAGGTCGACGACGAGGTTGGTCATCACGAAACTGATGGCGAGCACCAGGATCGTACCTTGCAGGACGGGGACGTCGCGGGTCAGGATCGCCTTGCCGAGGAGGAAGCCCGTTCCGGGCCAGTTAAAGATGGTCTCCACCAGGATTGATCCGCCGACCAGATAGCCGAATTGCAGGCCCATGACTGCGAGGATTTGCGGCAACGCGTTGCGCACCGCGTGCCTGAGCACCGGCAGTGGCCCGAGGCCCTTCGCTCGCAGCATCTGCACGAAATCCTGCGACAGAACGTCGGCGATGGCGGCGCGAGTGTTGCGCGCGATGATGCCAAGCGGTGCAAACGACATGGTGACGATGGGTAGAATCGCGTAGCGCGCTTGCTCCCAATGCAGGAAGCTAAAGCCTGCCGAGCCTTTTGGTCCCAAGCCCGTTGCGGGCAGCCATCCAAGCTCCACCGAAAACCAGATGATGAGAACGATGCCGAGCCAGTAACTGGGAACGCTCACTCCAACGACGGAAATGGCTGTCGCGATCCGGTCCGCGGGCTTTCCGAGATTATAGGCCGCGACCGTGCCGAGAATGAAGGCCAGTGTGAAGGCGAGCGCGACAGCACCCGCGGAGATCACCACCGTATTGCCGAGGGCCCGGATCACCTCGCCAAATACGGGCCGGCTCGTCTGGATGGATACGCCCATGTCGCCACATAGGGCGCGCATCAGCCAGTTCAGATATTGGACCGGTATGGGTTTATCGAAGCCGTACAGCGTCGCCAGAATGGCCCGGTCATCGGCTGTCGCATCGGGAGGAAGCACTAGTTGAAGGGGATCGCCGGGCGCAAGATAGACCAGCGAGAAGCAGACGATTGTCACGCCAATTGCGATGGGAATCGCGAAAAGCACGCGACGTACGATATAGTTGAACATGCGAACGGTGTCTCAAAAACGGATGCCAGGCCCATCCCCCCGCGCACAAAGACGAGCAAGAGACATGCCACCTGCTGACTGTTCGAAATATCGCCGTGTATCTGGCTGTGGCGAGCCTGCCGTCAGAGCACTCGGACGTCGGCTGCGTGTAGTGGGGCAAATACCATGCAGATGCCCAACGAGTGAGCATCTCTTTTTATAGGTTGCACCGATAAAGAGGCCCACAGACCAGGATTTGGACGCGCCGCTGACTCCGTTGCTAATACGGCACTGGCCCGTCAACCCCTCGTACGGCCCGACGTCAACGCCATCTGCCATCACCACGCGCCGGCAGTGCTGCCGTTTTGTCTCGCCGACCTAAAGCTACACGTGGTGACGCAGCTCAGTGAGGCAATCCTGTCGCGCGCCTGGAACTACTGGCGCGCTGGACTTGAGGCGGTTTTGATGTGATCGAATAAGCCGCTGAAACTGGCTCAGGCAATGGTTTTAGTGCCGTTTCTGACACCAAGCGGACATCGGGGCGGCCTCACTGGACTCTATTGTTGCAGATGCGGCATCGCTGCGGTCAGTGCGCGCTTTTCTTTTGGCGGAGCGTCCGGCCGCGCGGCGGTTCATGGTCGTCGAGCGCGTGATCAGCGTGCCCATGATGAGGCGCGTCGTGGGGCGGCCTTCATGCCGCGGGCTTCCGCAAGGCCGAGCATGTCGATCGCGGCTTTCGCCATCACGCGCACCGGCTGCCGGATCGTCGTCAGGCTGTAGCAGGGCAGGGCGGCCATCGGGACGTCGTCGTAGCCGACGATCGATACGTCCTCCGGCACGCTCAAACCCAGTTCGCGCGCGGCGTCGATGCCGCCGCCCGCCATGACGTCGCTGGCAAAGAACAGCGCATCTGGCCGCCCGGCCTTTCGCAACAAGCGCTTGGTCGCGGCATGGCCGGCCTCATAGCTGAAGTCGCCGCCTTCCTCCTGTGTATGTGCGTCGTTGAAAGCTTGGCCAACGTCGCCGAGACGGCGTGCCAAATCCAGGAGCTTCATAGCCCAGACGGCCTCACAATAGGTTGGTCAGATTCATATGCACGACATACTTGGAGCACCACATTCTCGTGGAACATGGGAGCAACGACCTGGAGACCCACCGGCATTTGACCGACAAAGCCGCACGGTATGGAAGCGGCTGGGACCTTCGTCAGATTGAAGGGGCCGGAAAAGGGTGTCCAATCATACCAAGAGGGGAACGCGCCGCCCTTAGGCACAAGTTCACCCGCTTCAAAGGCGACGAGGGGCAACATCGGAAGAACCAATGCGTCGTATCGCTCGAAGAACGCATTGAGCGACGCCGTCAATTCTTCTCTCACCTTTAGCGCGGCAAAATAATCGGCAATAGAAATGCGCGACCCTTCCGTTGCAAAAGTCCGTAAGCCCGGGTCGACTTGATCCAATTGCGCAGCGGAGAGCCCGCTTATTACGCGAGCAACGGCCGCGCCGTAGATTGTCAAGAATGACGCCTCGGCGCCGCCCAAAGGCGGCTCTTCCTCATTAATGACCGCCCCTAGGTCAGCCAGTCTATCGACAGCGGTGCGAACGCATGCCGAGACCAACGGATCAACTGTCACGCCGTTAAGGGTTGGAGCGTAAGCAATTCGGAGGCCAGAAAGTCCGCGCTCCAGCCCGAGGCGCCAGTCGTATCGTTCTTGCGGGAGGCAATAGCTATCTCTTGCGTCGTATCCGCTCATCGCGGTCAACATGAGCGCCGCGTCGGCCACCGAGCAAGTGATAGGCCCCACATGCGCGATGCCGCTATTCGGTGACGCGGGATAGGCCGGGACACGCGCGTGGTTGGGTTTAAGACCGAACACGCCGCAGAAGCTCGCTGGAATGCGGATCGAACCACCAGCGTCAGTGCCGAGATGAAGCGTACCCATTCCAAGGGCAGCCGCGACCGCTGCTCCGCCGCTCGATCCCCCAGCGGTGGAGGCGAGGTTCCAAGGGTTGCGCGTGATCCCATGAATCACGCTGTCTGTAACCGGCTTCCAACCAAATTCCGGCGTTGTTGTTTTTCCCACAAATACGGCGCCTTGTTCGCGCAAGCGAGCGACGGCCGGCGCGTCTTCAACCCACGGCTGATCACGTGGGATCGCTAACGAACCGCGCAGGGTCGGCCAGCCCTTTGAGATGAGTAGGTCCTTAATGGACGTCGGAACACCGTCGACCAGACCCGCCGGTGCTCCTGAAAACCAACGCTGCTCGGATGCTCGTGCGGCGAGGAGCGCGCTTTCGTCGTCAACGAGGCAGAATGCATTGACGCGTGGATTAAGTTTATGGATCCTTCGCAGCGACGCACCGACCACCTCAACAGGCGAAAACCTTCGCGCTCGATAGCCGGCGACCAGTTCACTTGCTGAAAGTAGCGCTAGTGCATCGCTCATGTCGACGGCGGGCTGTTTTTGACAAGAAAGTTTGAAACGACGGCGTTGTGTTCAGCAAAATTTTCGAATTGAGCCCAATGCCCGGTATTCTTGGCGCAGTGGAATTCCCCTTTAGGTATTTCACCGGCCATGCGACTGCCCAATGCAGGCGGCGTTAAATTGAATTCTCCCCAATATACGAGCGTTCTGGCGTTAATAGTGCGAAGCAGAGGATCGGTTAGGCTGTGCTTGCGTGGCGCTGAGCCACCCAGATAGTGCGTAATGACGTCTCGCTGGACCATGTTGACCGCTGGATCGTTGTAAAACTTATGCCGAACAGCCACCGCCTCATCCGATATGATCGAGGGGTCGTGCACGATGCGTTCGATGCGTGTTCGCAAAGCCTCCATCGTTGGATTTTGCAAGCATTCAAGGGAACTTTCCCGCAGTTTGGTGAAGTCCGGCTCTTTCCAGCCGGGAACTGCTCCGGGGTCCGGCGAATAGCCCATAGGCGTCGTCAGTACCAAGTTGCGAACAGCTTTTGGATGACGAATGGCAAGTAGCGCCGCCACCCATCCGCCGAGTGACTGCCCCTCGATATTTGCCGACGTAAAACCCAACTGATCCATCACGCTAAGCACCTGGAGGATCAAGGGAGGCAGTACTTCTGAGTCGAATCCGCTTGTCGAGGATGCGCCATGCCAAAGAAAGTCCAACGCGATGACGTGAAAGCGATCAGAGAGGGGCTGGATATTGCGAATATAATTCTCCGCATGACCGCCGGTGCCGTGCAGAAGGATCAACGGTTCTTTACCGTGTCCAGCCTCAATAATGCGCGTCGTGTGATGCTGGCCTCGAAGGAAGCGCACTTCGGTGCCGAGCATTTCGACCCAGTACGTAGAACTGCTCATTTACGCTCCTAACGGAGAAATTGTGAAGCAGGTGGTGCGGAATCAGAAAAACCCAATGCTGTCTGAAGCCTAGATCAGCATTCTGCATGCAGCCGGCAGATCCACACTTTGAAAATCTCTCTTATTCGTGTCTAGATTCTCGAGATTGAAAAACAGACATTCGTCGTGGGTGAAGTGAGGACCGGCATGCCAGGTTCTTGCGTGCAACTTTATTACGCAATCCCCGGGCACGCGAAACGCAGCCACGTCGCCTAAAGGCGGGCAAACAGGAGACGGCGTATCGTTCGGTGGCGCCACGGCGATGAACCATTCTTTGCCTTGCAAGGCTCCGAGACACTGCGTCACCCTTTCGTGACGAGCCAGTTTGTCAAAGCAAACCCCACGGTTTTTTAAGTACATAATCCAAAGCCGCGGGCGGCCGTTGCATAGTGTAAGGTGAGCCTCTTCCGCGCTAGTCTCAGGATCATACGGATTTGAAGCAAACTGATTCTGCACGCCGCTTCGAGCTTTGATAATCTCGCCATACGAGCGGAAAGAATCTCGATCCAGTTCTTGAACAGGAATGGTGTGCTCGACAGCGACATCCATTTAAACCCTCCCGGGAAGCCAGCATCAATCCGTAACAGGCGCACCGGCCAACGGTGGCCAGTGCGCCCGATTGGTTACTTATCCAGCGTGATGACGAATTTCGAAGCGTCGAGCTTCTCTTTGATAACGCCCTGCGTAACCGCGAAATCGACATAGGCCTGGAAGTCTCGCTTGGATTCGGCGCTTAGTTGATCGGCCATGAAGAATTTCGGAATGCCGACTTCGCGAACGAGGTCAGGCGGCACCTGGGTATTGTTCTTCAGGTAGTCACGCGTCGTTGGATCAGATGCGATGTCAGAAAGGGCCTTGCGATAGGCGGCAGCCCAGCGCTTTGCCACGTCGGGCCGTTCCTTTGTGAATTTCGTCGTCATTGCACCGCCAGCTGCGAAAGCGAGCGCATCCTTTCGGCCGAGAACGTAAGTCGCAATGACGCCGCCTTCGATCTCTTTAGCACCGCCTGACTTTTTAAGGATTGTGCCAACAGGCTCAAGCGTGAATCCCGCGTCGAAAGTGCCTGCCTGCATCGCGCCGGCATGCAAATTTACCGCGAGATCTGTAAGGGTGTAGTCCTTGCCTTCTTCCATGCCGTTGGCTTTGAGAACTGCTCGCGCGAACGCGACGTTGGCTGGGCCCGATGCCGCCATTATTTTGGTGGCTTTGCCCTTCAAATCCTTCATCGAGGCAACGTCGAGACCGTTTCTGGCGACAAAGGTTTCCTGGCGGTTCTGCTCGTTTTGGCCGTTCAAGCTGAAGTATAGAATAGGGTTGGGCGTCCGTAGATTGACATTGAGCCCTTCAGTGGTCACGAGCACTGCCGCCGTTTCGAGATCGCCGGCGAGCATGGCACCAATGATGAGTGTGCTGGACGCCATGCGTGTTACGACGGGTTCGATGTCCTGCTCCTTGAAGTACCCTTTGTCCAAAGCAACGAAGAAGGGCAAGGCCGAAGAGACGGGAAAGAGGCCCACCTTCACTTGATCCAAGGCGGAGGCGGGCGACGAAAGCATCGCCCCCGCAAGAGTTGCCGCGCACAGCAGCGCCCGGGAAGCTTTCGTCAGCAGAGAAATGTCAACCATCTTTCACCCTTTCATGAAGAATGCACGTCACGATCAGCCGGCCGACGCCATGCGGCCGGTTACTTTGATTGAGAACATTTGGAGCCGATCTGCTTTCATTTGCCGCCCCAGTGGACGACGCGCTTTTCGACGAAAAAGAACAGCCAATTCAATGCGTAGCCTAATGCCCCTGAGACGAAGATGGTGGCGTACATGGTCGGCATGTCGAAAGTCATCTGCGAGTCGATCAATCGACGGCCCAATCCGTCGGTCGAGCCGATGAACATCTCCGCGACAATAACGATCACGAGGGCCAACGAAACGCCGTTGCGCAGGCCGACAAACGTTTGTGAAAGAGATTCGAGAAGGTAGATGTCGAACAGAATGCGCAATCTCGATGCGCCCATCACCTTGCCGGCAAGGACACGCGTCTTCCTTGAGTTGATGACGCCGTATGCGACGTTGAACAGTATTACCAGGGCGCAGCCGAAGGCCGCGACCGCAATCTTTGTTTTGTCGCCGACTCCGAAAAGGACCAGAAAGAGCGGAAACATTGCCGATGTCGGTGTTGAGCGAAAAAAGTCGATCACGAACTCCACCGATTCATAAACATCCTTATTCGCGCCAAGGATGATGCCGAGCGGGATCGCTATAGCAGAGCCAATAGCCAAGGCCGCAGTCGTCCGATAAACTGTGACTGCGAAGTCGCCGGCCAATCCACCCGAGACAAACGACTGAATGAGTGCTTGGAGCGACGCGACTGGCGTGGGTAGAAGCACAGGATCGAAGATCTTAGAAGCGGCGAGCGCCCACCAAGCGAGTATCAGGATGGTTACGCCGACCAAAGGCCTGGCCCTTTTCAGGATGAGGCGACTGTTCACAGCTTTGCCTCTCGGCGAAAGATATTTAGACATTCCGTTTTGATGCGCACGAACTCGGCTTCGGAGAGAGTATCCATATCGCGAGGGCGTGCAATCGGCACGGCGACAAGGGCAGCAATCCGCGTCGGCCGTCTCGATAACAACAGGACTTCGTCCGCCAAAAACACGGCCTCTTCGAGATCGTGCGAAACGATAACGGTGGTCGTTGCGGTCGATGTAAGGACTCGTTGTACCTGATCCCGCATGAATAGCGTCATTTCGTAATCAAGCGCGGAAAAGGGCTCATCCATAAAAAGAACTTCGGGATCGACTACGAGCGCGCGCATGATTGAGATTGTCTGCTGCTGACCGCCCGATAGCTCATAGGGGAAGCGATTGAAGTCGATCGGCACGTCAAACATCGCGAGCAATTTATCGACGCGTTGTTGACGCGCCGCGCGATCGAGGCCCATGATTCGAAGCGGGTAATGGATGTTGTCGATAGCGCGAAGCCATGGAAAGAGCGCTTCACGATAATTCTGAAACACATATCCAATCCGGGTGTGTTCGATCGTTTTTCCATCGAACAAGATTTGACCGGCGTCGCAAGGAATAAGCCCCGAGACCATGTTGATAAGGGTGCTCTTTCCGCAGCCGTTAGGCCCAAAGACGGAGACTACCTTCCCGCGCGCCAGATCTAACGAAAAATCATCGTAGACGACAGCATCCTGAAAGCTTTTCTTGAGGCCGCGGATTGTGATGTGAGCAGCGGGAGTCGACTGTGGCGCCGAAGGCCTCGGTCGGAGCGGTGAATCTACGCGGACCGCATCTGCCATTCGATCCTCACATGAAGGATCAAAGATTGTATGTACAACAACGATATGTCAAGCCGAGGCGGCGTCGATATCATGAGCACTATGGTCACTTATTGAACTGCAGATGCTGAAAATTGCATCAGATGCGGTTGTTCGCAAGGCGGATGGAATCGTTTGTGTAGTAACGGTCAGCGCGTCTATTGGGATCGACTATCGGATGGTCGTTGAGTGCTGACTTTCTCTTAGCCGACAATTTTTCGTAGGAGCCGTACGATAAGTGTCCGCTCTCTTTCACTAAGGTTTTCGAGCATTTCTTTGGTAATGTTTGGTGCGGCCGCGATGCCCTTTCGAACGGTCCGCTGCCCAAGCTTTGTCAGTCCTAAAATATGCTGCCGGCGGTCAACAGAATCTGGCCGTACATCGATAAAGCCTCGTTTTTTCAGGCGATTAATAACGCCTTGAATTGATGCCTTGTCGAGCAAGATGAGACGGCCCAATTCATTTTGAGAACAAAAGCCGACTTCAAACAGCTTGGCCATAGCCGCGAACTGCACTCGCGTGAGGTCCACAACCATATAGCGTGTAAAAATCTCGTAGTTGCGTTGTGAAAGCGCGCGAAGCAGGAAGCCGACCTGAAAATCAACAACGAATGGCTTGGACGCATTTACCTTTGAGGGCTCGGCGGGTGCTTGCTTGCTCCTGCGCGACGGCTTTTGGGATCTTGAAGTACCTTTGGGATGGGCTGCCTCCGACATAACGCTGAATTGCTCCAGATATAAGTGGCAAAACATTAAGTCGCTGGTGAGTGGGCGGCCCCATCTTTGCGTAAGATTGACGTTGAACGCAACCTCGGCGTTGTCTTGTCACATATTTCGAACTCTACTGGCCGTGCGCCACAACACCTCGTCGCGTTTGATCCAATAATGAAGCACGACCGCAGCGATGCAGAATGATAATACCTAAAACGAGGGATGCGATCCTGCTGGAATGTCCAATGCTAGAAATGCTCTCACTTTGCCGTGCGTCGCGTGACGGCTTGCTGGTCGTTGTCGTCGCACGGCGCTGACAATGAAGAGATTTGGGAGGATTATGAAAAAGCAATAATTAGTGATGCGCGCCTCGAAAGCATTCGAAAGCAAGCGATCGCCGTGAAATGGCCACTCGACAAGGTCGGCCGGGACAAGTTTGAGGGGCTGCTTCTGCAGCTTAAGAAGCTAGCGATGACAGAAGCTTCTCCCACTGCGCTAGAAATGGCCGAAAACGATAATCTTTTCCTCATTGATGAGATACATACGCCCGACTCCTCAAGATTTTGGCAGCTTGCTTCCTATGGCGAGCGTTTCAAAAAAGGCGAAGAACCTGAGTATTTCCATAAGGAGTTCCTGCGTATGTGGTTCAAGGACCATTGCGATCCAAATAAAGACGAAAAGCTCCCCGAAGCGCCCGCAGAATTGGTGGAAGAGCTATCGAGGCGCTAAATCCAAATGTACGAGCAGATCACTGAGGATAAATTTGTTCGTGGCGAAACACCAATTGCGGAGCGCATTGAACAAAATCTCAAATTATACGCCGCATGAATTCTGGCGCTTAGTGGACGTTAAGACGACCCTAATCGCGCTGGACAGCGGATGGCTGCATATCTGATAAGAATATCCGCCGGCACAATTTTGGATTCGACAAGGACCGATATGGAACGACGCGACGCGATAATCGTTGGTGGCCGAGTTTTGGATTTTGACGGCGATCTCGATCTGCCGGCAGTGGCGGACATTTTCATCGAAAATGGCAGGATTGCCGCGGTCGGGGAGGCTGCCAGCCAGCGCGCCATGAATCGCTCCGACGTTGAGCGGATCGACGCCGCCGGCAAGCTCGTCATTCCCGGGTTGGTCAATGCACATTATCACTCGCACGATGTGATGCTGCGAGGTCTTTTCGAGCAGATGCCGCTCGATGTTTGGGGCTTCTACAGCTTTCCCGGTAACTACTCGCGCCGTTCGCGCGCCGATATTTATTTGCGCACTGTCCTTGGCGCCACGGAATGCCTCGTGAACGGCATCACGACGGTTCAAGACATGGTAACCGTGGTTGGCGACGATCGCGAGCACGTGGACGCGATTCTCGGCGGTTATGAGGATTGCGGCGCACGTGTCGTGCTTGGTCTCCAGGTCGTGGACCGGGCAGCCGCGGATTGCGTGCCTTACTGGGACGGCCTGTCGCAACACGCAAGTAGCCAGTTGCGGCGCTCTGCCAACACGGCAGGTCTGCAAAAGCTGATTGAGGAGTTGATCGTCGGTACGTCACGGCCACGTCTGCGCTGGGCCTTGGCTCCATCGGCGCCGCAACGCTGTTCCGATGCGCTCTTGTCCTGGGCCACGGATCTTGCCCGCGCCCATGACCTTCAGATTTTTACGCACCTCTATGAGGCGCGCTCGCAAGCCGTTCTCGCGCGCATGAGCTATCCCAATGCTTCGCTGCTCGATCATATGGCGAAGTTCGGTATGCTCGGGCCACGCCTGACCATTGCGCATGGGGTGTGGATTTCGGATCAAGAGCTTGCCCAATTTGGTGCTGCCGGCGCCAATCTCGCCTTCAATCCGATGAGCAATATGAAACTCCTCAACGGCTTCGCGCCAATCAGGCAATATATCGCCGCCGGCGCTGGTGTTGGGCTCGGCTGTGACAATTGCAGCGGAAACGACGCCCAGAGTCTCTTTCAGTCGATGAAGATGTTCGCCCTCTATTGGGGCTTGCAATCTCCCGCCGGCGATGCCGGGGCGGCGCGGCAGGCGTTACACGCCGCGACCATCGGCGGTGCGAGGGCGGTTGGGATGGAAGGCGAGATTGGGGAGATCAAACCCGGCTACCGCGCCGACCTTGTGCTGATTGATCTCGATGCCGCGTGCTATCGCCCTCTCAATAGCGCCGTTCGCCAACTCGTCTATGGCGAAACCGGAACCGCGGTCGATACGGTCATTGTGGACGGGAAGGTCGTCGTCCGCAATCGCGAACCCGTGGCTCGTTCAGCGCGTGCCCTGAAAGCCGCGGCAGAGGAGGCCAAATTGCGCCTGCAGCCGGATATCGACGCGGTCGCGGCTCGCAACAAGACCTTCGTCGATGAGTTGCTGTCCGCCTATCGCAAGGCGGAGCAGTATCCATTGGATTTCGATCGCTATTCGATGCGCTGAAGCAGGATTCTTGCCGGAGTTCTTGCCGGGATTCTTGCGAAGAATATCGGGTGTTCCTTTCACGCGCCGTGGCGAGATGCGGTTTGCTGGGCTAAGATTTGAGCAACGCCTGCTGTTTTGCCTTTTGTTTAGCCATGCGAGGCTATCGATGGAATCTCGTCGCGGCGGATGTGATCCAAAAAATAGAATTTGTCCGGAAAATAGCTGGCGGGCGCATGGCATGCGCCTTGCTAAGAGTTAGGGCAGGCAAGGCGCAGCAACCGCTCGGTGTGCTCAACATGCGGTGCATGGTGGCGTGCACGGCGCGGCGAAGTTGTTGTCGGTTCAGGAGAGTTGAATATGAAGACGAGAGACGTTCTGTCGGCGGCGCTCGCGGCGACGGTTTTAATCGCTGGTGCTTGGCAGGTGCAGGCTGCGGAGTCTCTACAGAGCGTGAAATTTGCGGTGGATTGGGCCTATCAGGGCAACCACGCGTTCTGGTCACAGGCAATCGACGACGGCACCTTCAAGAAGCTCGGCCTCAACGTTCAAATGGATCGCGGCTACGGCTCGGGCGATACCATCATCAAAGTGGCGGCCGGTGCCTATGATATAGGGTTCGCTGACATCAACGCGATGATCAAGTTCGACGCGGAGCATCCTGACCAGCAGTTGATCGCGGTTTATCAGGTCTTCGATCGCACGCCGAACTCCATTATTACGCTGAAGCGCACGGGGATCACCAAGCCTACGGATCTCGATGGTCGTAAGATCGGTGGACCGCAGGGCGACTCCAGCCGGATGACGTTTCCGGTGTTCGCCAAGCTGAACAAAGTCAAGGAGAGCTCGATAGAGTGGGTGACGGTGGCTCCCAACCTGCGCGAGACTATATTGGTACAAGGCCAAGTGGACGCTATTACTGGCTTCACCACGACTTCGATTTTCAATCTCATCGCCGCTGGCGTGCCACGTGAGAATATCGTCACCCTGCCGTTTGCGCAGTATGGGCTCGATCTATACGGCAGCGCCGTTATCGTGCGGCCGGCGTTTCTTAAGGCCCACCCGGACATCGTCCGTGCCTTCGTCAAAGCGACCATCGCGGGCGAGATCGCAACGATTAAGAACTCGGATCCGGCGCTGCAGACACTGAAAGCTCGTGATCCGCTATTCGATGTCAAGCTTGAGAAGGCCCGGCTCGACATGTTGCTTGCGGACGCCATTCTCACTCCGGGCGTGAAAACAAATGGTCTTGGCTATGTCGACCCCGCGCGCATGAAGCTTACCATCCAGGTCAACAGTGAGGCCTATGGTATTCAGAATCCGCCCACCCTAGAGGCCATATACACCACCGAGTTCCTCCCACCCCAGTCGGAGCGCATGCCGCCGAAGTGGCAACCGGAGTGACGCGCACTTTCCGACGGGCCGATTGAGATAGGATAAGGTGACACAAGGGCGCGCCCCGCTTGGGACGCGCCCTTGTGTTTCCGGAACTGACTGCCAGCAAGACCGGCCGGTTCATCGGTGGCGCCAGGCAGGTAGCCCGGGTCCTGAAGGTAAAGGCAAGATAGGGAAAACCGGGGTGGATGAACTTGTCGAAATCAGTGACGTCAGCCTCTCCTATGGCGGGAAGGGTCAGACACTCGCTGTGGAGCATCTCGACCTGACGGTGCGCCGCGGCGAGTTCGTTGCCGTTGTCGGTCCGTCCGGATGCGGCAAGTCGACCTTGATGAAACTCGTCACTGGCCTGCTGCCGCCGACCTCCGGCGGTATCATCGTCGCCAATCGAGAGGTGACCGGACCGCTGAAGATCGTGGGGATGGCCTTTCAGAATCCAAACTTGCTGCCGTGGCGCTCGACCTTGAAGAACGTCATGTTACCATTCGAGGTGACCCCGCCCTACCGCTACGAGTTAAGGCGCAAGCGCGCGGAATTTGAAAGCCGCGCACGCGGCTTGCTGGATGCGGTGGGCATTGGCGAGTTTGCTGATCGTAGCCCGTGGCAGCTATCCGGCGGCATGCAGCAGCGAGTCTCGTTATGCCGTTCGCTGGTGCACGAACCGGCTCTGCTTATGCTGGATGAGCCATTCGCCGCGCTCGACGCGTTCACGCGCGAGGAGCTCTGGGACGTGCTGCAGGACATTTGGATGAAACGAAGCTTCACCACGATCCTCGTAACGCATGACCTGCGCGAAGCAGTCTATTTGGCGGATACGGTCTACGTCATGTCGAGTCGGCCGGGACGGATCGTCGCACGGCACGAGGTAAATCTGGAGCGGCCGCGGCGGCTGGAGACTTCGCTTCAGCCGGAGTTTGCCAGTTTGGTTCTGCGGTTACGCGAGCAGATATGGGAGCAGCGCCCCAGAACCAATCGCGCGACCTCGCCGCAGGCAGTAGGCACGAGCGTATGAATCAGAAGCTAGCAACCTGGGTGGCGCCGCTTTTGGTCGTGATCCTTATGGTCGTCGTGTGGGAATTCACCTGCATTGTCTTGCAGGTGCCGGAGTTCGTGCTGCCGCGGCCCAGCCGCGTCGCTGTCGTGCTGGTGGAGAGTATTCAGCCGATTTGGTTTCATGCCAGCCACACGCTGTTCACGACGGTTCTGGGCTTTGTCCTCGCGGTAGTCGTGGGCATGTTGCTGGGTATCCTGGTCGGGTCCTCGCGTCTGGCCTACCTCGGTCTCTACCCGGTGTTGATTGGTTTCAATTCGGTGCCAAAGGTAGCGGTGGTGCCGGTGCTGGTCGTGTGGTTCGGCATCGGGACAGTGCCGGCGGTCCTTACCGCTTTTCTGCTGAGCTTCTTTCCCATCGCAGTGAACGTTGCGACCGGGCTCGCCACGGTCGAACCGGAACTTCGGGACGTGCTGCGGTCGCTCGGGGCGACCGAACTCGATATCGTCCGCAAGGTCGGCATCCCGCGTTCGCTGCCCTATTTCTTCGCCTCTCTCAAGATCGCTATCACGCTGTCTTTCGTCGGCTCCGTCATCTCCGAGACTCTGGCGTCAAACGTGGGCATTGGCACGCTGATGACGCAGGCTGCCGCCAATTTCCGTATTCCGCTGGTGTTCGCCGCGCTGGTGGTGGTCGCGGCAATGGGGATCGCCATGTACGCCGTGTTCGCGGCCATCGAGCGCCGCATGATCGGCTGGGCACTCCGGACGACGGTCGACTTCGGCGCCGGCGGCTAACTTTTTGGGACAGTTCCTCCAACTCGGCGGGCGCAATCTCGTTCAGAACTTTGGCAAGCTGATCACGTCGCTGCGTTAGGAGGTTTGTTTCTGGCACATAGCTGAGTTGCCGGGGCGCAGGTGACGGCCTCTGCCTTGCTCGGCGCGCTCTATCCTTGACCGACCGCCGCCAGCAGCCGTTTCAGGAAGCCATCGATCGCCTCACCGTCGATCCAGCGGACCACGGCCACCACATCGTGGTCCGGATCGACATACACCATGTTGGTTCCATTCCCGATATGGGCAAACGCGGTGGCTGATGCGCTCGGCCACCGTTTCTTATCGGTGTTAAGATGCCAGTTCATGAACCCGTAGATGGGTTCGGGCGGCGTCGGCGTGAGCGCCCAATCGACCCATTGATTGGAGAGCAGTTGGCTGTCTTTCCATTTGCCGCGACGCAGGGTGAGGTAGCCGAAACGCCCCATGTCGTAGGCGTTGATATACATGCCCCCGCCCCAATGCCCGCCGCCGGTGACCGACTGCACTAGGCTTCCATCCAAAACGACCCAGGAGTTCTCGTAACCGAACCACCGCCAGGTATTCGAGGCGCCAATCGGGTCTAGGATGTTTTCCTTCAGCACCTGCGGCAGCGGACGCCGCCAGACATTGAGCGCGGCCAGCGCCAGCACGTTGGTGCGGACATCGTTGTATTTATAGGTGGTGCCCGGTTTGTTGCGCGGTCGCGTCGTCCATTCCGACGGATTGTCCCCGGGCCGGTCGGCCCAATCCGGCTTGCCCCACAGCGTGCCCTCCCAATCGCTGGTCTGCCGCAAAAGATTGTCCCAGGTGATCGTGCGATTGTGCGGCGTCTCAAACAGGGACAGCAAATCGGGAGTGCCGATCCGGTCCGATTTGTTGCCGATTGGGAGCGGGGGATAGAGCTGTATCGGCGCGACATAATCTCTTACGGGGTCGTCGATGTTCCTGATCATGCCTCTGTCGACGGCTATTCCGACAACACTCGACAGAAGGCTCTTTGTCACGCTGTGGGTCATATCCACGCGGTGCGGATCTCCCCATTCAGCGACGATGCAGCCGCGGTGAATGATGAGGCCGGTCGGATCACCACGCTCCTTGATCGGCCCGATCGCGTCGCCGAAAGGTTCGCGGCCGAAGGTTTGATAGTGGTTCATCACCAGATCGCGCGGCGCTTTCGTCTCGCTTGCAATCGCAAAGTCGATCGCCTCTGTCAGAAGCTGAGGATTGATACCCGTTTCGGAGGGCGTCTTGTGCTGCCATGCCGCATCCGGATAATAGGCGGCCACTGGCCTGTCCTCTTTATCGGTTTGAGCGGAGGACGCGAACGGGTCGGAGCGACGAGAGGACATGATTTTCCCTTCAATTGACATTCTTCAGATAGCCGACCAACCCGCCATCGCAGATAGAATTACCACAGCAATCGGTGCGGCCAATAGGCCCAACACGCCGGCCAGCATTGGGAGTTTGCGGGAGAACATGGTTACGAGGTGAAAGAGCGCGGCGCGCTCCTATGCGATCGCGTACTCTTTCTTTCTGCGCGGCTTGTCGATTATTATTCTTGCCATTGAATGCGGATCGAGACTTAATCAACCGAGACCATCTATCAGGCGGGGCTATCGGATGCAGAACGTCGTCGACCTGCTGTGCGAAATGATTGCCTTTGATTCGCGAAGCTCGGTCTCCAACGTCCCGCTTGCGAATTTCATGCAATCGCAACTCGACGACTGGGAGATCGAGCGTATCGACTATGTGGACGCCCAAGGCATCGCAAAGACGAACATCGTCGCCGCTGATCCCGAAAGCACATCGCCTCTAGCCTTCGCCGGTCATCTCGATACGGTCTCGCCCGCCGGTTGGACCACGGACCCATTCCGAGCGGCTATCGCGGGAGACCGACTCATCGGGCTTGGTGCGACCGATATGAAAGGCCCGGTCGCGGCCTTCCTTTCGTCGGCTCGGCGGATGGATCGCCGGGTGCGGCCGAAAATCGTGCTCACCGCCGATGAAGAAGTAGGCAAACAGGGCGTCCGCGACGTGGTGGCGAAAAGCCGGCTGCTACGCGACGATACGCCGAAATGTTTCATTGTCTGCGAGCCCACTTGTCTCGATATCGTGCGGGGCCATCGCGTCGACGTTCAGTTCGTGGTTCATTCCCGCGGCCGCCAGGCCCATTCCTCGACTGGCCGGGGCTTGAACGCCAACCTGCAACTGGTGCCCTTTCTGGCGGATATCCGCGACCTGCACCTTCGTCTGCGGCGCGACGTTACGCTTCACGACACCCAGTATGATCCGCCGTTCTGCGACCTCAACTTCGTCATCGACAATTACGGAGCCTTCCCGAACGTGACCGTCGGGCTCGCCACTTGCCGCATCAAATTCCGCTACTCGAAGTCGATTGACCCACGGCCTGTCATCGATGAAATCCGCCGATCAGCGGACACCCACGGGCTGGACATCGAGGTGCGGCCGGAAGCGCCGCCGCCCGAGCTTCCAGCCGATGCACCGCTGGTGCGTGCCATGGAACAAATCATCGGCCGCAAGGCCTGCGTCATGGGGCTGGGGACCGAAGCCTCCGAATACAGCCGCATGGCGCCGTCGTTAGTCCTAGGGCCGGGCCATATCGACGATTGCCATAATCCTGCGGAGGGAATCAGCATCCGGGAGCTCCAGGAGGCTGTTGGCATTTATGAACGGATTGCCAAGGAGCTTCCCGCATTGCTGTAAGCACAGGGCACCGAAAGCGTCCGGGGTGTTAAGCGAGTAAACGAGAAACTCGGTTCCTGGAAAAAAAGTCTAGGTTGTTGGCATTCTAATTGCGTGTATTCGCCCGCTGGAATTTCAAGAACGGATGTAGTCAATGCGAGGCTTGCGACAGCAGTTCCTACGATCTGGATTAGCGGCGGTAATGCTGGCGTTCGCCGCATTCGCTACACCGGCACTAGCGGGCAAGAAGGACGATTCGATCCGCTTCGGCTACGAGCAGGTGCTCAATTCCCTGGACCCCTACTTTAACAGCGATCGCGGCGGCGTCATCCTTGCCGACCAGGTATGGGACGGCTTGATCTATCGTGACCCCAAGACCAACGAGTACCGCGGCGACTTGGCAACGGCGTGGAAGTGGATCGACGACAAGACGCTCGAGCTTGAGCTGAGGCCGGGGGTGAAGTTTCACAACGGCGCCGACTTTGATGCCGACGACGTGGTCTACACCTTGAATTTCGTGTCGAACCCGGAGACCCAGGTCGCCAGCCGCCAGCAGGTCAGTTGGATCGAGAAGGTCGAGAAGCTGGACAAGTACCGGGTTCGAATTATCACGAAGGAGCCGTTCCCGGCCGCCATCGACTACCTCGCCGGTGTCCGCATGGCCATTCTCCCGCACGAATACTACGCCAAGGTCGGCCCCAAGGGGATGAACGAGAAGCCAGTCGGCACTGGCCCCTTCAGGGTGACCGAACATGCGATCGGCAAATACATCCGCCTGGAGCGCAATCCGGACTACTTCAAAGGCGGCCCCAAGGGGCTTCCCAAAATCGCCAAGGTAGAATTCCGCTTCGTGCCGGATCGCCAGACCCAACTCGCCGAGATCCTGTCCGGCGGCCTGGACATGATCATTAATGTGCCGCTCGATCAGGCGGAGCAAATCCGCAACATCCCGCATCTGCAGATCGTGTATGGCGAGACGATGCGCATTAATTTTCTGCAGATCGACAGTTCGGAGCGAACGTTAGCCCCGCAACTGCGCGATATCCGCGTGCGCAAGGCCATTCTGCACGCGATCGACCGCGACGCCATGGTCAAGGCCATCGTTGGCCAAGGGTCAAGAGTCATCAATTCGGTCTGCTACCCGTCTCAGTTTGGCTGCACGGACGAGGGCGTGGTCCGCTATGGCTACGATCCGGCCGAGGCGAAGCGGCTCCTGGCCGAAGCCGGAATGGCGAACGGATTCGAAGTCGACTTGTATGCTTTCCGCGAGCGCCCGCAGGTGGAGGCGATCATCGGGTATCTGCGGGCAATCGGGGTGAGGGCCAATCTACGGTATCTTCAATACCCCGCCATGCGCGATGCGGTGCGTGGCGGCAAGGCGCCGATGGTGTTCCAGAGCTGGGGTTCGAGTTCGATCAACGACGTCTCGGCCGGCACATCCGTATTCTACAAAGGCAATCCAGACGACGTGAATCGCGACGTCGAGGTGCAGAGCTTGCTGCAGCGCGGCGACACCTCGGTCGACGCGACTGTTCGCAAGGAGGCCTATGCGAAGGCGCTCGCGCTCATTCAGGCGCGCGCCTACGCCTTGCCGATGTATTCGTTGCCGATGTATTTTGCGGCGGCCAAGGATCTGGTCTTTGAGGCGCATCCCGATGAAATTCCGCGCTTCTGGCAAATGAGCTACAAGTAGGTTGGCGCGCTGCTCGTGGTGCGATCCAGGTCGCTCCACTCATTTGATAATTATTCGGCTGACTTTTCCCCATTTGCTTCCACACGGGGAAGAAAATATTGGGGCAGACCGCCAGGAGCGTCGCGAATAATGCTTGCCTTCGCCGCCAAACGCTTCGGTCTCGCGATCCTCGTTGCCGTGACGGTGTCGGCGCTGGCGTTCCTGTTGCTGCGCGCCTCCGGCGACGTCGCGATCGCGCTCGCCGGCGAAGGCGCGCGTGCGGAGGATATCGAGAACATCCGCCACATCTATGGGCTCGATCAACCTCTGCTGGTGCAGTATTTCGACTGGCTGTGGAAGATGGCGCACGGGGACTTCGGCCAGTCGCTCTACTTTAAGACCGACGTGCGGCCGCTGGTGATGGAGAAGCTGCCCACGACCATGCTGCTGGCCATGTTCTCGCTTGCTTTCGCGCTCGCCGTATCGATCCCGCTCGGCATTCTCGCTGCCGTCTATCCCAACAGCTGGATCGATCGGCTGTGTCTGGCGCTCGCGGTGGTCGGGCAGGCGATGCCTAACTTCTTCTTCGCGCTCATCCTCATCATGGTGCTGGCAGTTAGCTTGCACTGGCTGCCGGTCTCGGGCAGCGAAAGTTGGGCGAATTTTGTAATGCCCACCATTACGCTTGGCTACTACATCGCGCCGGTGTTCATGCGGCTGGTGCGCGCCGGAATGATCGAGGTGCTGGCTTCCGACTATGTGCGTACTGCGCGCGCCAAGGGACTGTCGCAGACCAGCGTCATTCTCAAGCACGCGCTGCGCAATGCGCTGGTGCCGATCGTGGCGCTCTCCGCGGTGCAACTCGGATTGCTGCTCGGCGGTTCGGTGGTGATCGAGACCATCTTCGCGCTCGATGGCGCCGGCTTCCTCGCCTACCAGTCGATCACCCACAAGGACCTGCCGGTGACGCAGGCGTTGCTGGCATTGCTGTCGATTTTCTACGTGGGGCTGATCCTGATTGCCGACATCGCCAATGCTTGGCTCGATCCGCGCATCCGGGTGGGCTGACACATGATCGAAGCTTACGCGCGCCCGCTGCTCGAAGTGGTCGGTCCGACTTCCGGCGCACTGTTGCGCCGTCGCATCTTCAGCCACAAGGGGCTCCTCATCGGCTCAGCGCTGCTCACCGTCGTACTGCTGATGGCGTTGCTGGCGCCGCTGATCGCCCCGCAGGATCCTTACACGCAGGATCTCACGCAGCGCCTGATCCCGCCGCTTTGGCACGAAAAGGGCACTTGGGCACACGCGCTCGGCACCGACAATCTCGGCCGCGACTACCTCTCGCGCGTCATCTACGGCGCTCGCATCTCATTGCTGATCGGCTTCGCCGTAATGGTGATCTCGGGCCTGATTGGCGCCGCCCTCGGGCTCGTGGCTGGCTATTTCGGCGGCCGCACCGACATGGTGGTAACCTTTTTCATCACCGTCCGGCTCGCCATGCCGGTGATCTTGGTGGCGCTCGCCGTGGTAGCGATGGTCGGCGGCTCGCTGTGGGTCGTGGTGCTGGTGCTCGGCTTGTTGAAGTGGGATCGCTTCGCGGTCGTGATGCGCGCCGCTACCCAGCAGGTGCGCTCTCTCGACTATGTGGCGGCCGCTGCCGCGACCGGCGCTTCCACCCTGCGCATCATAGTCGGCGAGGTGCTGCCAAACGTGTTGCCGCAGCTGATCGTGGTGGCGAGCGTTGAGGCGGCGAGCGCCATCCTGCTCGAAGCTGCCTTGTCGTTCCTCGGCCTCGGCGTGCAGCCGCCGCTGCCGTCCTGGGGACTCATGATCGCGGAGGCCAAGGCCTATATGTTCTTCTCATTTTGGCTGATCGCCATTCCGGGCACCGCGCTAGCGCTGCTCGTGCTCGCCATCAATATGGTGGGCGACGGCATCCGCGATGTCAGCGCGCCCTCGGGGAGGGGCTGACCGGTGGCCCCTCTGCTCAGCGTTTCCGGCCTCACTGTCGATCTCGCCACACCGCCGGGCACCCTGCACGCCGTGCGCGACATCTCCTTCGACATCAATGCGGGCGAGACCCTGTGTCTGGTCGGCGAGTCCGGCTGCGGCAAGTCGATGACCGCACTCGCCCTGATGGGTCTGTTGCCCAACAGCGCCACCCGCGGCGCACGCCATCTCACCTTCGAGGGTGGCGACCTCGCCAACGTGACGCCGCGCAAGCTCGCCAGCCTGCGCGGCAATCGCATGGCGATGATCTTCCAGGAGCCGATGACGGCGCTCAACCCCGCCTACGCGATTGGCGATCAACTGATCGAGGTGCACCGTCGCCACAAGGGCTCGACCTATGCAGCGGCCCGCGAACGCGCGATCGAGCTGTTGGAGAAAGTCGGCATCACCGCAGCCGGCGAGCGGCTCGGCCAGTTTCCGCACCAGCTCTCGGGCGGTCTGCGCCAGCGTGTGATGATCGCCATGGCGTTGATGTGCGGTCCGACCCTGCTGATCGCCGACGAGCCGACCACGGCGCTCGACGTGACCATCCAGGCGCAGATTCTCCGCCTGCTCATCGATATCCAGCGCGACCTCGGCGTCGCCATCCTGCTCATCACCCACGACCTCGGTGTGGTGGCGCGCGTCGCCCAAAGGGTCGCGGTGATGTATGCCGGCGAGATCGTCGAGAGCGCGACTGCGGCTTCGCTCTTCCGCAAACCCCGTCACCCCTATACGCGCGGGCTGATGGCTTCGATTCCGATCCCCGGCCGCACGCCGCCTGGCGAGCGGCTCGGCTCCATTCCGGGCATCGTGCCGTCGTTGATCGGCGAGGTGCGCGGCTGCGCCTTTCGCGACCGCTGCACCTTCGCCATTGCGCCCTGCGCCGAGACGGTGCCGTGGCACGTCGAAAAAGAGCACGGCTGGCGCTGCACGCTGCCCGAAGTCCCAGCCGAGGCCGCCGCATGACCACGCTTTTGGAAGCGCGCGGCGCCTCGCGCACGTTTACGGTCAGCCGCGGCATGTTTGCGAAGAAGCGCCTGCTGCATGCGGTCTCCGACGTGAATCTCCACATTGCCAAGGGCGAGGTGTTGGGCTTGGTCGGCGAGTCTGGCTCCGGCAAGTCGACGCTAGCGAAAATGCTGCTCGGCATGTTGAAGCCGACGCGCGGCACGATCCATCTGGGCGGCGTAGATGTTGCTGGCATGAGCCGGCTCGACATGGCGTGCCGCATCCAGCCGGTGTTCCAGGATCCCTATTCGTCGCTCAATCCGCGCAAGCGCGTAGCGTCGATCGTGTCGCTGCCGCTCGCCGTGCAGGGCATCGGCTCCGCCGAGGAGCGGCGCGAGAAGGCGATCGCCATGCTCTCCCGGGTCGGCCTCGCCCGCCGTCACGCCGACTTCTACCCGAACGAGCTATCCGGCGGCCAGCGCCAGCGCGTCGCGATCGCGCGCGCTCTCGTGGTCGAGCCGGAGCTGGTGCTTCTCGACGAACCGACGTCCGCGCTCGACGTCTCGGTACAGTCACAGATCCTCAACCTGCTGCTCGACCTGCGCGCCGATTTCGGGCTCACCTATGTGTTCATTAGTCACAATCTGGCGGTGATCGAGCACATCGCGACCCGCGTCGCCGTGATGTACCTCGGCCGCATCGTCGAGCAGTCGGAGCGTGACGCGCTGTTTCGCTCTCCGCGCCATCCCTATACGCGCGCGCTGCTCGACAGCGTGCTGACGCCCGAGCCAGGGCTCGGCGTCCCCGACACCGGGCTCGGGCTTGCGATGCCGAACCCGCTCGATCCGCCGCCCGGCTGCGTGTTCCACCCGCGCTGTCCGGAATTAGGCCACCGCTGCCGCACCGAGCTGCCGAGCGCCGTGCAGGACGCCGGCGGCTTGGTGGCCTGCCACCTTTACGACGGCGGCGTCGCCAGGCCGCATAAGGCCGCATGACTGCCTTTCGCCTCTCCCCGCGTGCGGGGAGAGAATTGAGAGGCAAGTGTGTTTCTTCAAACAGCCCGTCCCAAGGAGTTTTGCATGAGTCGAGAAGCCGCCATCGCCAGCGCCGAAGCCTATTTCGACAGCGGCGCGTTCAAGACCGACCTCGCGCGCCGGGTCGCAATCCCGACCGAGAGCCAGAACCCGGAACGCGTGGCTGAGCTCAAACGCTACATCGAGACAGAGATGCGGCCCGCCCTGGAGGCGATGGGTTTCACCTGCCGCGTGCTCACGCAGAGCAAGGCGCGCGGGCCCTTCCTCTATGCGGAGCGCATCGAGGACAAAGCGCTGCCGACCGTGCTCGGCTACGGCCACGGTGACGTGATCCGTGGGCTGGACTCGGGCTGGACGAATGGTCTCTCGCCCTGGCAGCTCACCGAGGTGGACGGCCGCTACTACGGCCGCGGCGTGGTCGACAACAAGGGCCAGCACACGATCGACATCGCCGCCCAGATGGCGGTGCTCAAGATCCGCGGCAAACTTGGCTTCAATGCCAAATGGCTGATCGAGATGGGCGAGGAGGCCGGCTCGCCGGGTCTGCGGGAGCTGTGTGCGGAGCACCGCGACCTGCTCGCCGCCGACGTGCTGATCGGGTCCGACGGCCCGCGGCTCGCCGCCGACCGGCCGACCATCTTCCTCGGCACGCGCGGCGGCTACCCGATCGACCTCACGATCGAGGCGCGCGAGGGCGCCCACCATTCCGGCAACTGGGGCGGGCTCCTGTCGAACCCTGCGATCCAGCTCGCGCACGCAATTGCCTGTATCGCCGGGCCGAACGGCCAGATCCGAATTCCCGAATGGGTGCCCGACGGTATCCCCGCCTCGGTACGCCGCGCGCTTGCCGACTGCGAGGTCACGCCCGGCCCCAACGACCCGGTGATCGATCCGAATTGGGGCGAGCCCGGCCTGACGCCGGCCGAACAGCTCTACGGCTGGTGCACCTTCGAGATCCTGGCGATGACTGCCGGCACCCCCGAGACCCCGGTCAACGCAGTGCCGCCGCGGGCCTGGGCGCGCGGGCAGCTGCGCTTCGTGGTCGGAGTCGAGATCGGCAACGTCCTGCCGGCCCTGCGCCGGCATCTGGACCGGCACGGCTTCCCGTTCGTGAAGATTGCCCTTGGCGGCCGCAACGAGGTGTTCGCGGCGACCCGGCTCGATCCGGAGCACCCGTGGGTGCAATGGGCGGCATCCTCGATGCGCCAGACCTCCAACCAGCGGCTCGCGGTGCTGCCCAATCTCGGCGGCTCGCTGCCGAACGACATCTTCGCCGTCGGTCTCGACCTGCCGACAATCTGGGTGCCGCACTCCTATCCTGGCTGCTCCCAGCATGCCCCCGACGAGCACCTGCCGGTCGCGATCGCGCGCGAAGGCCTGCGTCTGATGGCCGGCCTGTACTGGGACCTCGGTGAAGCCGGCGTGCCGCGGGGACGGTGATCGGCCCACTCGGCGTCATTCCGGTTTCGCGCCTGCGGCGCGCCCCAGGAATAACGGCCACCCGTCTTGCTGGTCCCGGTGCCGCCGACCAGGACAACATTGCGCCGCTGAGCGATGAAGCCGCTGTCGGCGAGGTCATTGACGAGCGTCGTATCGCTCGGCGTGCCCGCGAACTCAAAGTCATCGACGCCACTGAAGAAGTTGTCATTGGCGGAATGATTTTAGTGCCTGTTTGGCCGGTAAAATTTCCAGTTGCTGCGCCAGAATTCCCCGTTTTGCGAAACGTTCAAACGCGATTCGATCCTGTTCGAATGCCGCAAACGCCTTGCTAACGACCGCCTTGTGCTTCGTGGTAGCAGGCAGTTGCTCCTCCACAGTGCGATATTCAATAATCCTCTCGGCCTTAAGAGGCCTGTACTTCGGGGGGACATCTCCACGGCGCGCCGAGACGTCAAAGAAAGTGGCGCTTAACATCCGGCGAAAGTGAAGCCAAACAGCTTGGTCGACTTGCCGATGTTCATCATGATCTCACACGCTGATAGCTCGCGGATCTCGCGTCGGCCAGCGGCCGTTGTCTACCTGCGCTAGGAAATCCCCGACGAGCCGGTTGTATTCGCCGGGCTCCTCTAGGTTAATCGCGTGGCCTGAGTTCGGAATGATGGCCAGTCCTGCGGACGGGATGTTCTGCTTCATCAGGATCGCGGGCATGAGACACTGCCAGTCCTCGTCACCGGTGATGATGAGCGTCGGGACGGTCAGGCGTTGCATCTCGTCGACAAGCGTATAGAGCGATGGTCGCTCCCGCTGGACACCGAGCTGGGTGTTCGCCGAGCCGAGGGCGGAGTGCCCGGCTAGCAGCTGCTTAAATTCGGCGAAGCCGCGTGGGTCCTTATTCTGGAACTGCACCCGTGTCGGGCCAACTACATACCGCTCCGCAAGCGCACCCATCCCGGACGAAAGAATTGACGCCGCCATGACGTCCGCCTGGGCCTGAAATTGCTCGTGCTTGTCGAGTTCAGCGCCGGAGCCGCACCCGCCGACACACAGCGAGAGGGCGCGATCCGCATGGCGAAACCCAAAATGGAGCGTGGCGGAGCCACCCATAGAGAGGCCAACGATGTGAGCGCGTTCTTCACCCAGATGATCTAGGATGGACTTAATGTCATCAGTTGCACGAGCTTGCGAGTAGTCGCTCGGTCGAGCGGGGACGTCCGACGGGGGAAAGCCGCGAGCGTTGAATGCCACGGTGCGATAGCGCTTGCCGAAGTGTCGAAGCTGCGGCTCCCAGCTCCAATGGTCGCCCGCGAATTCGTGCACAAAGATTACAAGACGGCCAGAGCCAGTTTCTTCGTAATACAGGCGGACTCCGTCGTCGGTCGTCGCGTACGACATTCTTTCAACTCCTCCCGGCAAATATGTGGAGAGCCACCTCGCTCCGAGGTCAGACCGCGTTCCGCCCCGCCCGGGCCCACGTCGCTCGGCCCGGGGTTGTGATGCGGCATGAACGTCGTGAGAAGAGGTAGGGACCTCGCAAAGCCATAAGAATTCTGAGGAGTCAAGAGTCAAGACCCGCAATGGGCGTTGGTGCCCACAATTTGCACAAGGCAATGGCCAAAGTATTCGCATTTCGAATGCATTTCGCGCTTCATGGCGCAAAAATTGAATGCTAATATTTTGGGGCGCGTGTCGCCGAACTCGCGTGCTGCATGCCGCTAACCCGCAGGAATGTCCCCTCAATCATGAAGGTACTTTGGAGATGAACTTGGCCGATCATTGGGTATCATCGGGAGTCGCCCCGTGACCTACTGCATCATCGCACGTTGTCCGCGAACTGGACGCCTCGGACTCGGTGTCGCCAGCTACTCATTCTCGATCGGGATGTATTGCAGTGATGCGATGCGTGCCAACACGGGTGTCTCGATTACCTTGGGCGCCCCCAATCCCGGTAACAATGCGCTGGCGGTCCGCTTGCTCGCGCAGGGCTTTACCTCCGCACAAGTGCTAGCACAGCTCATCGAAAACGATGTGAATTCGGACTATCGACAGATTGGCGTCATGGATCGCGAAGGCAACGTGGCCGGCTATACGGGCACCATGACGCGGCCTTGGTGCGGCCAGCTTGCAGGCAAGGACTATATGGCCCTGGGCGACATGCTGGCGGGGCAGGGTGTGCTGGACGCGCTCGCCGAGGGCTATGCGGCTGATCCCGCGGCAAGTCTGGAAGACCGTTTACTCGTGGCGCTGGAAGCCGGCAGGGATGCCGGCGGACAGGTCGGCAAGGGAGGCCGGCTGCCCACGCGCTCGGCGGCAATCGCTGTCGCCGGCATCTTCGATTACTCGGATTGGGACCTTCGCGTCGATGCGCACGACGAGGCCGTCGATGAACTCAGGCGGGTGCACAAGGAATTCAAGCTCTACGCAGACTACTACGTCGAACGCGCACGGAGTCCACGCAACGCGAAGACCCAAATGGAGTTCGCCGATATGGTCGCCGGCGATCAACCCAAAGAGATGCCCAAGGAGATGATATGACCTATTCAATCATCGCGCGTTGCCCTCGTACAGGTCGTTTGGGTATCGGCACCACGACCTTTTCCTTGGCCTGCGGTCGCCGCAGCGAGAGTGTTCGGCCGAATGTCGGCATCAGCAAATCGCAAGCCATGTACCTGCGCGCGCATGATCCGCGCGCGCTCAATCTGCTCGCGCAGGGGTTCACGCCGCGCTCCGTGATGAGTGTGGTGGAGGCGAATGACGACGACTTCATGTATCGGCAGACCGGTATTATAGACCGGGAGGGAAATGTCGTGGCACATACCGGCGCCAAATGTGGGCAATGGGCCGGGCATACGGTTGGTCCCTATTATGCGGCATTCGGCAACGGACTTGCCGGCCCGCAAACGGTGGCCGGTATTATAGAGGGCTTTCTGGCCGATTCCGATGCGCCACTCGAAGACCGCCTGATGAGCGCGCTGGAGGGTGGACGCAAGGCCGGTGGACAGGCGACCAACGGCATCCACAGGCCTGAGCGTTCCGCCTGGCTACGCGTTGTAGACCGGCAGGATTATCCGGAGATCGATTTGCGGGTCGACTTGCATGCCGACACGCTCGCGGAGATGCGACGTCTTCTGGAGCAGTTCAAACTCTATCGGGACTATTACCGCGAACGCTGCCGAAATCCGCACGATGCCCTGCCGGAAGAGGATTTCGTGCCCCAACTCGTGGTCGGGTGACAGAGGAAGCCGATTCGTCTCGCAGCGTCGGCCCCGCTAATCGAACCAAAGCGCGCGCCTTTTCCATCGACCGAGTTTTCACCTTCAGGAGTACAATGTGATTAAACGCTACGAATCGAATGGCCGTCTGAACAAAGTGGTGGTTGCGAATGGTTTCGCCTTTCTATCAGGCATCACCGCAAAGGATACGTCTGGTGACATCGGCACCCAGACGGCTGATATTCTCAAACAGATCGATGGTTATCTCGTTCAGGCAGGCACATCGAAGGACAAATTGGTCAGTGCCAATATTTGGCTCTCCACTATGTCCAACGCTGCTGGCATGAACGCGGTTTGGCAGTCATGGATCACTCCCGAAACCGCGCCGGCGCGTGCAACGGTAGAGTCGAAGCTTGCATCCCCGGACATTCTGGTCGAGATCATGGTCCAGGCCGTACTATAAGACTCTAGCTGAGCTCTATCGCAGTGTTTTGGGCTTGAGGGTCGGCCGCCATTTTTGACGGTGATCCCTGCGCAATGCGCTTTCAGACAGCCGCATGGTCCGGAAACGCCATGTTGCAGTGAAAGTGTCGCGGTTACGAATCATCGAGCGCACGACGTGGGGAGAAGTTTATCGTCTTCCTGCCCGGCAACGGCTGGGAATTCCCCCATGTCGAACTCGTATCGTAGCCGCGTTCACGGCGATGCCGCCGGAAATACGGATGGCGCTTATGCCACCACCGCGACTTCTGCGCGAAGGCTCGCTCGACCCGCGGACCAGATCATTAGCAAGGCCTTGTAGTTGTCAGGCTGCGAGCACGTTGAACTGCTGAGCCAGTGAGGGCTCTGATTGTGGGTGTACTTCGCCTGCGATTTGCACATCACACATCCAGCCCGGCCTCGAGCGTTGTCAAATGGTCTTTCACGCTGCGAGACCCCTGCAGTGGCTGCTGCGTCATGCCGTGTTGACCGCCTTTCACCGCTGCCCCATTGTCAATTTTTGATTTTGAATTCATGAGGCTTTCCGACGGCTGCGTTCGCTTGTGTTCGCGGCGAGCCGCCTGGGTCGGGACTGTTTTGAGGCTTTTCGGGGGGATCTTGGGGAAAATGGCGCACGCAAAGGAGGGCGAGACGACCGCGCCTGAGCCGGCTTCGCTGCATGAAGGGCTGTTGTCGCGTCTGCGTGACTTCATCGTCGAGGGCCATCTCGCGCCGGGATCTCGCTTACCGGAACGGGAGTTGTGCCTGCAGATGTCGGTTTCTAGGACCCCCATGCGCGAGGCGCTCAAGGTCCTCGCTGCTGAGGGCTTGGTCGAACTCCTGCCCAACCGTGGTGCACGCGTCAGCCAGTTCACCGAAACCGACGTAGGAAATCTGTTTGATGTTGTCGCTGGCCTGGAGTTTGTGGCCGGGCGCTTAGCCTGCGAGAAAATAACCGACGACGGTATCGCCGCTATCGAACAACTTCATTATCAAATGTACACGCATTATGTCAGACACGAACTATCAGAATATTTCAAGTTGAACCAGAAGATACATGAATTGTTGGTCAAGGCGGCTGACAATTCTGTCTTACTCTCCCACTACGACAGCCTTAACGCACGCATCAGACGGGTGCGTTTCTCGGCGAACCTGGTGCCCCGCGACCGCTGGAGCGACGCCATGCGCGAACACGAGGCGATCGTCGACGCCCTCCGGCGTCGCGCGGGCGAAGAGCTCGGTCTGCTTATGTTCGCGCACATGCGCAACAAGCGCGAGGCGGCATGCGAGTACCTGCGCGGCGCGGCCGATGACGCGCAATGGGCAGAGGTTCCCGCCACAGGATGAATTCGTTTGCGGCCAGGCGAGGGGTATTGCCCCGACATTGCCGGTGCGCCGGATGCGGCGCGAAGGGGTAGGTGCCGTCCGCACCGGACCGGGAGTTCTAATCGCTCGACTAACACGAACTGGCTTTCGGCTTGTGGACCGAGGTTTACGAATACAATCTTCATGTCCAGTGCGGCGTCGTTACGCAGGGCAAGCTATTCGGTTCAGCGCGAGAACGGTCCGCAGGGGGTGGCGGAAATGCTAATCGCGGTTTAAGGTTCCGGCAATCCTGGGCGAAGTCGGGGCGCAGCTGATGCATTATGCATGCAAATTGAGCAAAGAACCCTGCGCCAATGGCGGGCATCGAGCGGATTTTCCGCCCCGTGATCTTCATCAGGGCATGCAAACGAATGCCCACTCCGGTCGCATCTGTTCCGCAGAGGCCGCTAAACCGCTCTCCACGCAGGCTTTAGGGGATTGTGAAGCATTCTCTTCGCGTCCTCATAGGGCGCTGTTGCCTGCGGCTGCCTGGCTGCCAATATCTTTGGCACAGCGTTTGCCTTCCCGGCTGTTGGGAAGCGGGCCATCCAACTGTCTGAAAAGCATGCAATTGGTCGCCCGCCCCGCTTCGCTTCACATGCGGCGGCGCTTATCAACCTGGGGGAACTAGAGGTGACAAGCAGAACGGTTTTCGAGGCACCTCAGGCGGCAACGCGGCGTCGCCAGATGGTAAGCCGGCGTACGTTGCTGAAGGGAGCGGTCGCCACCGGCGGTTTTCTATTCGGCACGGGCACGGGCCCATCCATCGCGCAGACGCGACGGGATCTCCGGATCGGTCTCTTCGGTGGAGATTTCGGCAACATATCCCCGATGCTTCGCGCCGACATCCAGGGCGGGATTATGACCCGCAACATTTTCGACCCGATGGCCGAAATAGACTACAAATCCCGCAACATCGTACCGTTCGTGGCGGAAGCTTGGAAGATCGTCGATCCACTGACTTGGCGGATCAAGCTCCGCGAAGGGATAAAGTGGCAGAAGGGATACGGTGAAGTCACCGCCGAAGATTTAGTCTACACATGGCAGTTCCATCAGGACTCGAAAAGTTTCCAGATGGGCAGCTCACTTTCGGTGCTCGCGTCGATCAAGCTGGTCGACAAATACGTCGCCGAGGTGAAAACCACCATTCCGTACAGCGCTCTTCCAGGCATCAGTTTGGGGTACGGCGGCTACATCGTCCCGGCAAAAGCACACCGGGAGATGGGCCATCAGGCGTACAGCGCCATGCCGGTCGGCAATGGTCCGTTTATGATCGAGTCCAGGCGCGGCTCCGAGATCGTGCTAACCCGCAACCCCGACTATTGGAGGCCGGGGCTGCCGAAGCTCGATCGGCTGATTTATCGCGCCGTCCCCGACGCGACCACCCGTGTCCAGGCGTTCCTGAAGAACGAATTCGACTTCATCAGTCATCCAGATCCCCAGGCGGTCCAGGACATCAAGAAGAATTCCGACATCACCTATCGTTCGACGCCGGCTTGGACCTGGGATTACCAGCAGTTCAACTTGGTGGGAAATCCCGGCACTGCCTTCCAAAACAAGCTCGTTCGCCAAGCGATTTCCTACGCAATCGATCGCGAGGCGATAGCGAACGAGATCTACTATGGCGAGGGGATCCCCACGGACAATCAAATACCCGACGGATACATGGGCCACCGGGGACAATTGCTACGGTACCCGAAGAACGGCGATCTCGCCAAAGCGAAGCAGCTGATGGCGCAAGCTGGCCTCAGCGGCTACGAAGTTGAAGTGATCACGAGCGACAAGGACTGGCTCCGCAAGGAACTCGAGCTGGTCGCGGCGATGGTGTCGCAGATTGGCATTACCTACAAAATTCAGAACATGGATATGGGCGGTTTCAACAATCTGTGGCTGAACAGGCGATACAGTCAATTATTGGAAGACGTTACCATGAACGGCCCAGACCCGGATGCCACGTCCTGGAACTTTCTCAACAGCCAGACGTCGCGCGGATACAACAACCCGAAGATGAACGAGTTGCTTATCGCTGCGCGCTCCGAGTTCGATCTAGCCAAGCGCGAGCCCTTGTACCATCAGATCGTTGATCTGACGCTCGATGAGTGTCCGATGATTTTCCACGTCAATCCCAATACAATACAGATTTATAATAAGAAACTTCTTGGGTTCGAACCGTCGCCACAGGAGCACGTGGAGAAGATGGACACGGTTTCCTGGGGTTGAAGTGTAGGGCGAGGGTTCGGCAATGTTCTCATACCTCCTTCGGCGGATCGTTCAGATTCCGCTGGTTCTCGTCGTCGTATCGCTGGCGATCTTTGCGATCACGCGGGCGACTCCGGGCGACCCGGTGCAGATCATGCTGGGAATGGAGACGTCGCCCGGGGCCGCTGAGGCGATGAAAAAGGAGTTCAACCTCGATCGGCCGCTCCCCGTTCAATATCTTCTCTGGATGCAGCAAGTCCTGCAGGGCGACTTCGGACGCTCGATCCGTCTCAATCAACCCGTCACGACGTTACTGAGGGAGAGGTTGCCCGTCAGTCTGCAATTGGCGGCGGCGGCCATGCTGATTGCGTTGATCGTTTCCATTCCCCTGGGAATTGTGGCGGCGCTCCGACGTGGCACGTGGATCGACAATGTCTGTACCGGCTTCACGGTGTGGGGATTTGCGCTGCCGAATTTCGCGCTTGCACTCATCCTGACCTACGTTTTCTCGATCAAGCTCGGGTGGTTGCCCATCACCGGAATCGGCTCCAGTGCAAGCGCAACGGGCGGTTGGTGGGCCCACTTCAGCCCGTTCATTGTGCCGGCCATCGCGCTCAGCATTCACCCGATCGCGGTTCTGACGCGCCTCCTCAGGTCGAGTCTCATCGACGTGCTGTCGCAGGACTATCTGCGGACTGCGCGGGCCAAGGGGTTGATGCCCAGCACGATCATCATCGTACACGCGCTGAAGAATGCGATGATCCCGTTCGTGACGATGGCCGCCATTCAGTCGGGCCATCTTATCGGAGCGCAGGTTACGATTGAATACATCTTTGCAATACCCGGGCTCGGCTCGGCTATGCTCAACGCGGTGGTCAACCGTGACTTTCCCGTTGTGCAAGGCGTAACGCTGGTGATTGCCATGTTCTTTATCGCTGCGAACATCGCCGCCGACGTGATGTATTCATTGCTCGATCCACGCATCCGGTATTGATGCTATGTCGGTAAACACCCCCGAATTGGCTGTACTGGACGAGCGCCCGGAGAGGGGCCATGCGCTCCGCGTCGCAGCACGCCAGTTCGTCCGTAACCGTGCCGCCGTCGCGGGTCTTGCTTGTCTCGTGCTCATCTGCGCTGTGACCGCTCTTGCGCCTGTGCTGGCACCCTATGACCCGGTGAAGATCCACCTTGCAAGCAAGCTGCAACCCCCGAGCCTCCTCCATTGGTTCGGAACGGACCACTTCGGCCGCGATGTCCTGTCTCGCGTCATTTACGGTGGACGCGTCTCTCTGCTGGTTGGTCTCCTGGTTACGGCTTTCACCTTCGTCGTAGGTGTGCCGCTCGGGCTTGCGTCCGGCTTTCTCGGCGGACGAATTGACAACATTTTCATGCGGCTCGTTGATGCGTTCCTCACGTTCCCGCCGCTTCTACTGGCGGTCGCGATCGTTGGTCTTCTCGGCGCTGATGTCCAAAACGTGATGCTCGCCCTGGGGATGGTGCAGGCGCCGATCCTGGCACGTCTTGTGCGTGGAAGCGCCCTGTCGGCTCGCGAGGAAGTTCATGTGCTGGCCGCTCGGGCGCTGGGAGCCGGCCCCTTTCGGATCGCCTTCTCGAATGTTCTTCGCAATATCCTCTCGCCCATCATCGTGCAGCTGACGATTGTGTTTGCGGCCGCCGTCGTCACCGAGGCCGCGCTCAGCTTCTTGGGCCTCGGCACGCAGCCGCCGCAGCCCAGTTGGGGGAGGGATATCAGCGACGCCCGGCGGTTCCTGGCTGACGCACCCTGGATGTTCCTGGTGCCGAGTACCGCAATCATCCTCTGCGCCCTCAGCCTTCATTTCATGGCCGATGGATTGCGCGATTGGATGGATCCGCGCAGCCGGCGGCGCTGACACGTTCCCACCTATCTGAACCCCAGTTATTTCCGGGATGACCTAGATGTCGCTCCTTCGCGTCCTAAACCTTCAGACCCACTTCGACACAGAACAGGGTGTGGTACGTGCGGTCGACGGTGTAACCTTCGACGTGGCGGAGGGGGAGATTCTGGGGCTGGTTGGTGAGAGCGGCAGTGGCAAGAGTGTGACGGCGCTGTCGATCATGCGGCTCGTGCAGGGGAGGATACGCGCTGACGAAATCACGTTCGACGGCATGGATCTTCTTCGGCTTGACGAGGCCGCGGTGCGCGAAATCCGCGGCGCGAAGATCGGTATGATTTTTCAGGATCCGATGAGATCCCTGAACCCAGTGCTGACGATCGGGCGGCAGCTGACCGAGGTGTTGCGACGGCATCAGAAAATGGACGGGGCCGCCGCTCGCCGTCGTGCGGTCGAACTCCTTGACATGGTCGGCCTTGCGATGCCGGAAAAGCGCCTTTCTGCGTATCCTCATCAGCTGTCCGGCGGCATGCGGCAACGAGTGATGATCGCCATCGCGCTTTCCTGCCATCCCAAACTTCTTATCGCTGATGAGGCTACCACGGCCCTCGACGTGACAATTCAGGCGCAGATCGTGGAACTGGTCAAACAGCTCGCCCGTGATCTCGGCACCGCGGTGATCTGGATCAGCCATGACCTCGGCCTTGTTGCGGGCATGTGCGATCGCGTCAACGTCATGTATGCGGGACGGATCGTGGAGACCGGCAGTGTCGATGAACTGTTCTATCGCCCGAGCCACGGATACACGCTCGGGCTCATCGGCTCCTCGCCCCGCGTCGACGGAGAAGGCGGCGACCGATTGGTGTCGATCGAGGGCATGCCTCCGGACATGATCGAGCCGATCACGCTGTGTCCGTTCCTGCCGCGCTGCCGCGTCACGGTTGCGGATTGTCAACGGACGATGCCGCCCTCCCGTCATCTCGGAGGCGGCCACTACGCGAGCTGCGTTGCAGACCTCACATCGCACTGGAGCGGAGACCGAGCATGACCGTCAACGATGACATCCTGCGCGTCGAGGCGGTGTCGGTTCATTTCAGCGGCCGCCGCGGCGTAAGGATCAAAGCCGTCGACGAGGTTAGTTTCGCGGTCAAACGGGGCAGTACGTTCGGCCTCGTCGGTGAATCGGGCTGCGGAAAATCGACAACCGGGTCGGCCGTCCTGATGCTGCAGCGTCCAAATGCCGGCAAGGTCATCTTCGACGGTGTCGACCTTGGTACACTCGGTGATCGGGCGCTCCGCAGCATGCGCAGGCGCATCCAGATGGTGTACCAAGATGCGGCGGCGTCGCTCAATCCTCGTCTGTCGGTCGGCGACATCATCTCGGAAGCACTTACGATCCATGGCCTTTACCGGGGTGCGTCTCGCGGCGGCCGTATTCGGCGGCTGATGGACATGGTGGGTCTCCCGTCACGCTTGGCCAACCGGTACCCGAACGAATTGAGCGGCGGTCAGGCCCAGCGGGTTGCCATCTCCCGCGCCCTTGCCGTTGAGCCGGAATTGATCGTGTGCGACGAGCCCGTCTCGGCCTTGGACGTGTCGATCCAAGCTCAGATCGTCAATCTTCTGCAAGACCTGCAACGTGATCTGGGCCTCACCTATATTTTCGTCTCCCACGACTTGAGCATCGTAAGGCATATCAGCGACAAGATCGCCGTTATGTATTTGGGAAAGATCGTCGAGCTCGCGGAAAAAGAGCAGCTTTATCGGCGGCCGATGCATCCTTACACGAGGGCGTTGCTCTCGGCCGTGCCGGTCCCGGATCCGCACCTCGAGAGGAAGCGCGAGCGGATTATCCTTAGCGGCGACCTCCCGGATCCGGCCAATCCGCCGTCGGGATGCCGGTTCACAAGTCGCTGCCCTCTGGCAGTCCCGTCCTGCGGCGAAAGTGAGCCGGCATTCAGCGCGGCTGAAGCCGGGCACTGGGTGCGCTGCCCCATTACCTCGCCCAGCACAAGGGAAGCAGCCGAACTGGTCGGGCATGCGGCGCGTTCGCTCCAATAATACTCTCCGTGACGGTAGCTAAGTCGGCGATCGCATTCCCGGCCTGTATGTGGCCCGACGACCGCGCTTTACGAATCTGGGGGTAGGGAGTCCGAATCTCTCCGGGCGCGCCATCTACAAGGATGAATCATGATTTGCCCCGCAAGGGAATCCTGTGCCTGTCGGAAATCAAACTCGCACATACAGATGGTGAAGTCCGCCGAGGAATGGCGTCTGCACAATGCGGCCAACGGCATGAATAGTGCGCGGTGACGGCGCATCCTTGTTGACCGAAAGATGCGTCCGAGCCTGATTGTAATAGGTCGCGTAAGATCGAAGCAGATGGCGGAGATGCCGCTCACCGAACACGACGACATGGTCCAGGCACTCCCGTCGTATTGAGCCGATCGCCCTTTCACAATGCCCGTTCTGCCACGGCGATCGCGGCGCGGTCGGCCGATCCCGAATGCCCATCGCCCGAAGGCGGCGGATGAAGACGTCACCGTAAGCGGCGTCGCGGTCACGGATGATGTATCGCGGCGCTATTTTCCAGCCAAAGGCCTCGGTGAGCTGGTGCGAAATCCATTCAGGCGTCGGGTACGCGGTCACTCCCAGCCACAGGATTTGGCGGCGATCGTGATGCAGTATCAGCAACCCGTAGAGCAGTCGGAATGAGACTGTCGGAACCACGAACAGGTCCATCGAGGCGATGCCGTCGGCATGATTATGAAGGAACGTCTTCCACCCTTGAGACGGCGACCGCCTTCCCCTCGCCATGTACTTGGCAACGGTGGTTTGCCCGACATCGATGCCGAGCTTGAGAAGCTCGCCATGAATCCGGGGCGCGCCCCATAATGGGTTGGCGAGGCTCATCTCGCCAATGAGATGACGGATTTCCAGCTGGGTCTTTGGATGGCCACCGCGCGGTCTTGATTTCCAGCGCCAATACGCGCGGAAGCCGGCACGATGCCAACGGATCACGGTCTCCGGTCTGACGATCTTCAAAGCGTCCAGCACGCCAGGTGCCAACCGATACAACCCGGTAAATACGAGACGGTCGATGCTGCTGAAGGTTAGTCGCTGCGGCGATTTACGTCGCAGCACGTTAAGTTGATGGCGAAGCGTCAATATCTCTACTTGCAGCGACGCTCGCGACCGGAACAATCCGATCAGCGCCAACCAAATCAGGCTGCAAACATCTCTCATCAACCAAGAGCATCGCCCGATTCGACTTCACTTGCCAGCCGGATTGAGTTTCCGACAATGACAACGATCGTATTCGCTCGTGTACGAGCCCGGCCTCTTGAGGCGCTGTCCCAACCACGCTGCTACAGAAACAGTGACGGCGTTTCCAACGAGAGACCAGCGTAGACGCTCGGGAGCGGAGGCCGTCCAACCGGCGTCGAAACCCTGGAGACGCTCGAAGTCTCTAATGTCAGGTTTAATGATACGACCATCCGGCATCAGAATAGCAGGGGGAGAAGGAATTCCCACGGTGGAGCCGTTCTTGAGAGTGGGCACAGCGTCCGCGGCCCAGCCGAGGCCTCGTGTGCCCTCCGTCCAATAGAAACCGTGCGCGTGCGTATTGAGTTTGGTCAGGGGTGTGGGTGGCGTCACGTCGTCTGCGAACAGCACCGCTGCCGGATCGAGATCGCAATGGCTTGCAATGAAAAAGACACGTTCGCGGCGCTGGGGCAGGAAGCCCAGTGAATTTACTGTTCTGTAAGCCCACCGATAACCGCGGTCTTCAAAGGCCCGTGTCAATCGGTTCATGGCCGAGCCTTTGTCGAGCTGGAGCATGAAGGGCACGTTCTCTAAGAGGACGACCGGGATGCGCCGCCGATCGAGGAGGCGGAAGACATGGCCCACGAGACCAGAGCGCTTGCCGTCGATGCCGGCCGTCATCCCAGCTTGAGATAGGTCTTGGCAGGGAAAGCCAGCGGTGAGGAGCTCGGTTTTGGCGGGTAGCGACTTCAGCTTCGCCACGTCAGCATGGTTGGGCGTGCCGGGGAATTGGGCCGCCAAGACAGAGATGGCCGGGTCCCAAATTTCACAGGTCATAAGGGTTTCGTGACCGGCCTTGTGCAGTCCGCGCTCCAGGCCTCCGATCCCGGCGAATAATGCCGCGACTTTCATGCTGATTCGCCCATCCTTTTCTTAAGTACGCTAACCGAATTCATTCGCGAACGAAAGAAGAACGAATGGATTGGCAGCTTTCTAGCTACCATCTAACCATCACACGGTCGCCAGTGACGTAACCTCGCGAGGAATCATGACGATGTAGGCCGGGCTCGAGTTCAGATCGTGCGTCTTGAGCAGCCGATGGACCGAAGCCACTG
>Ga0193699_10000057_pt1 | contig 60157 bp, 49 predicted proteins | sample L3c2metaG_FD_160095 | JGI IMG/M metagenome (GOLD analysis project Ga0193699, IMG submission 160095) | Soil microbial communities from a riparian zone of the East river system, Colorado, United States - L3c2 | ecosystem: Environmental > Terrestrial > Soil > Riparian zone | place: USA: East...
TGCAAATGGTCATCCTGCCGATGAAATTAAGTGTCTAGCGAAGGTGCAAAGGCCGACGGTAGTCCGGGAGGGGAGATTTTCGCTGCTGTCCCCGAGCGATAGCGGCGAGACACCTCCCGCAGCTCCGCGCGCAGCCGCTCCCCGTCCCAGTCTTTCATGAGGAATTTGTGAATGCCGGCTTCGTTGACGGCATCTGCAATGACCTTCGGATCGCGGGTGCCGGTGATGATTATCCTGATCACATCGGGATAGAGCTTCCTCACGTGGCTGAGGAACTCCACCCCGGTCAGCCCCGGCAGGTATTGATCGGAAATCACTATCCCGACCGGATGGCTCGCGAGCAGGTCGAAGGCACGCTTCGGATCGGTCGTCTTCAGCACCGGGAATCCGTCAGGGCTCAGGGCCCTCTCGAGCAGCATCAGATCTCGCTCGTCGTCATCGAGCAGGAGCACGGCCGGCTTCGCCGCAGCCCCGCTCGCGGAAAGGTTGAGCCGTCGGCCGTCACGCAGCATGGCCTCGCATTCGGAAGGGGGTACGGGAGTGGAGAAGTAGAAGCCCTGCATTTCGTCGCAGCCGTGCGTGGAAAGAAAATTCAATTGCCCTTCGGTCTCGACGCCTTCGGCCACCACTTTCAGTTTGAGGCTGTGTGCCAGCCCGATGATCGCCAAGGTGATCGCGGCGTCGTCCGGATTGGTGGTCACGTCGCGGACGAAAGCGCGGTCGATCTTGAGCGCGTCGATCGGGAAGCGTTTCAGGTAAGCGAGGCTGGAGTAGCCGGTGCCGAAGTCGTCCACCGAGATCTTGACGCCCGATTCCTTGAGTCCTCGCAGTGTGCGCGCCGCAGCCTCCGGCTCTTTCATCAGCAGCGACTCGGTGAGCTCGAACTGAAACAGAGACGGATCGACCCCCGTCTCCCGCAGGATGAGCCGCACGGTAGCCTCAAGGTCCTTCTGCAGGAACTGCCGCGCGGACAGGTTGACGGCCACGGGTGGCACGGCAAGCCCAGAGCTCTTCCATGACTGGATCTGTCGACACACTTCCCGCATGACCCATTCGCCGACGGGCACGATCAGGCCCGCGTCTTCCAGCACCGGGATGAACTCCACCGGCGAGACCATGCCCCGCTCCGGATGCTGCCAGCGCATCAGCGCCTCGAAGCCGCAAATGACCCCGCTCTCCAGATCTACCTTGGGCTGGTAGTGGAGCAGGAACTCCCTGCGTTCGAGCGCCCGGCGCAATGCCGCCTCCACTTGCATGCGCGCGAGAGCCCGCTCGTTCATCTCCCGTGTGAAGTACTGGTAGGTGTTACGCCCCTGTTCTTTTGCGCGGTACATCGCGGTGTCCGCGTTCATGATCAGCGCGTCGGCCTCCTCGCTGTCGGCAGGGAACAGCGTAATGCCGATGCTCGCGCTGATGTAGGTTTCGTGGCCATCCAGATCGAACGGCCGCGCAAGGGCGTCGATGATCTTCTGCGCGACGATGCTCGCGTCGCCCGGCTTGGCCAGATCGGAGAGCACGGCGCCGAACTCGTCGCCGCCGAACCGCCCTACGGTATCGCCGCTGCGTATGCACTGGTTAAGCCGCGCCGCTGCCTCCTTGAGCAGCTTGTCCCCGGCACCGTGCCCCTGGGTATCGTTCACGAGTTTGAAGCGATCCAGGTCGATGTAGAGCACGGCCATGGCATTTCCGCTGCGCCGCCCCTGCGCCATGGTCTGCAGCAAGCGGTCGTGTAACAGGTGGCGGTTGGGCAGTCCCGTCAGAGCGTCGAACTGCGCAAGATACGCCAGGCGTTCCTCGGCGCCCTTGCGCTCGATCGCCACGGCCAGGATGTTGGCCACGCTCTGCAGGAAGCTCAGATCGTCCTCGCCGAAGCGCCGCGGCTGCAGAGCATGCGCGCTGAGTATCCCGAAGGTTCCCGTGGTTCCGAATATGGGGACTTCGACCCCGCTGCGCACGCCGTACTGCAGGAGCAAAGAGGGCGAGAAGCGCGTTTCCTTGTCCTCGTAGTCTCTAGTGATGACAGGTTCGCGGTGCGACAGAGCGAATTCGACGCGGTTGCCGCGGAGCACAGGCACCCTGCGTTGTCCGATCCATTCCGCCGGCCAGCCGGCCGCCGCCTTGAACAGCAGTTGTTTGCCGTCCGGGTCGAGCTCGAGCACGTTGCAGTAATCGGCCTTCAGTGTCGCCGAGACAAGCTCCACGGCCCGGTTGAACACGTCCGCAAGGTCGGTACTCGCGAGCACCCACTGTCCGAACTCCGCGATGAGGCGCTGCTGCAGCGCCTGATTGCGCATTTTTTCCTCTGCTTCCTTGCGCGGGGTAACATCCTCCATCGCTCCGATCATGCGTACCGCCTTGCCGGCGCTGTCGCGGATCACATGCCCCCGATCGAGCACCTCGGCGTAACTGCCGTCATGGCGCCGGAAGCGGTATTCGTCGCTCCAACTCTCCCCGCCGGAGTCGATCAGCCGATGCATGCCGGCCGTCACGCGATCCCGGTCCTCCGGATGGGCGGCGTCGTACCATGACTTCACCGTGCGCTCCACGTCCTCACGCGGGTATCCGAACACCTTGGTGAAGTTCTCGTTCCACCACAGCGATTCCGTGATGAGATCGAGGTCCCAAATGACGTCGCTCGTTGCCCGCACAGCGGTGTTGAAGCGTTCGTTGCTCTCCCGCAGCGCCGCCCCTGCAGCCATCCGATCGCGGATGTCCCGCGAAATGGCGGCGATGATGTGCGTATCTCCCGAGCGCAGCACGCGCCGCGTCGATTCGAACGGCAAGAGAGTGCCGTCCCTGCACCGGTAGTGGGTATTCATGCCGCTGGTAAGGGAAGGATTCGCGATCAGGTCGTCGTAGGAACGTTCGAGCTCAGCGCGGCTCACTGGGAGCACGTCGTGCGGGCCCATCTGGAGCATCTCCTCCCGCGAGTAGCCCAGTAGGTTGCAGGCAGTGGCGTTGACGTCCACAAAGCGCATGGTGGTGCGGTCGATCAGCACGATCATGTCCGCCGAGTTGTCCAGCGCGAGCCGGAACCGGCGCAGCTCCTCCTCACCCTCCTTGCGCTGCACGAACTGGCCGATCTGGGTGCCGATCACTCGGATCGCTTGCAGCAATCGCTCCTCCGGCTCGCGCACTTCACCGCTGTTGAAAGCCAGTATTCCGATCGTCTTGCCTTCCGCCATCACCGGGAAAAAGGTGGCCCCATGCAAACCCAGTTCACGAATAAGAGATATCTGCGCAGCGCGTGGGTCCTTCCCGATATCGGCCAGCCACAGCGGCTCGCCCGACTGCCACACCCGGCCCGCAAGACCGGCGCCCGGCGCGTAGGTCACGCTGCGCGACGCCTCGAGGAACCGCTGAATGGCCTCGGTTTGGATTCCCCAAGCCTCGCCCAGGCGCAAGACACCGGCCCGCTCATCGACGCGAAGGTAGCGCCCGCAATCCCACCCTTCGGTTTCGCAGATGGCGCGGATCGCCGCTTGCACTGCAGCAGTCGCGTTGTCCGCGCCGGAAAGTGAACGGTTCACTGCGTGCTCGAGCCCCTGCAGCTGTTCGGCGCGCTTGCGCTTCGTGATGTCCTTGCCGACGCCGCGGTAGCCTGTGAATGTGCCGGCCGGATCGAATACGGGCTCGCCGCTCACGCTGACCCAGATCCTGCGGCCGGATCCGTCCACTCTGCACAGCTCCAGGTCCTGGAAGGGTCTGCGCGCGTCCAGCAGCGCAATGTGATGCGTCCAGTCCCGTTCGGTCATGTTCAAGTAGTTTAATTCCCAGCGCTTCTTGCCGACCGCCTGGCGACGCCCCTGGATAATCCAGTCCGGGCCGCTTCCGGACGAAGTCGTGAACCGGTATTGGTCGTCCTGCTCCCAATACATGTCCGAGGACAGCTCGATCAGGCTGCGGAAGCGCTCCTCGCTCTTGCGCAGCACTTCCTCGGCACGCATGCGCCGCAAGAACTGTCCAACCTGGCTGCCGATGACATGCACCCCCCCGAGCAGACGTTCGTCGGGCTGGCGGATCTCGCTGCTGGAGAAGACCAGGACACCGATCGTCTTATCTTCCGAGACGACTGGAAAGACGAATGTGCCGCGAATCCCGAGATCCAGTGCAAAGCCTGCCCTCCGTGCGCGGGTGTCGTTGTTGATATCGGCGACCCAAAGCGGCTCCCCCGATTCCCATACGCGCCCTGCCAAGCCCTCTCCGGGGCGGAATTCGACCCCGCGCGATCTCTTGATGAATTCCTGGATCGGAGCGCTCAAAATGCCCCACGCACCCCCGAATCGCAGCAAGCCTGCCTCTTCGTCCCAGTAGAAATACCTGCCGCTGTCCCATGCTTCCGACTCGCAGACGGCGCGGATGACTGCCGTTATCGCGGCCGTAGAGCTTTCCGCTTCGGCAAGGCAACGCGTCACCGAATGCTCCAGCGCCAGCACCTGCTCTCCGCGCTTGCGTGCCGTGATGTCCTCGAGCACGGTAATGTCGTACAAAGGCGTGCCTCCCGCATCCCGCTGCGCCGTGATTGTTACGGCGACAAGAACGGGCGAGCCGTCCTTGTGGCGGTAGCGCCTCTCCTTGGAAATGCTCTGGATTTCTCCGGCGTGGAGCTTCTCACGAAGCATCCAGAGCTCCTTTGTTGCTTCTTCGTCCTCCGGAAGCGAGAACTCCTTGATGTTGCGGCCGATCAGCTCGTCAGGGGTGTAGCCCAGGATCTGCCCCATGCGCGGGTTCGCGAGAAGGATTCTGCCCTGGGGATCGATGTGGTTGATGCCGACGGGGGCGAGATCGAAGGTCGTGTGGAAGCGTTGCTCGCTCCGCTCGATCTCCAACTCGGCCTGGCGTCGCGCCTCACGCGTCCTCAGATTGAAAATGCCGTAGGCGATGTCGTTCGCAAGCTCTTCGAGGAGCGCAACTTCGTCGGAGCTAAACGCATCCGCGTCGCCGGAAAACAAGCCGAAGACGCCGTAGGTTTCGCCGTGGTGTACGAGCGGCAGCGAGGCCACCGCCCGATAGCCGCGGGCAAGCGCCTCCTTGCGCCATGTCTTGAAGCGCGGGTCGCTCGCGGCGTCCCGTGTCACCTGCGTCGTCCCGGTGCGAACCGCGAGGCCCGCCGGCCCGTTCCCGTATTCGTCGTCGGCCCAGGAAATCCTAACCGACTCGAAGTAGTGCTCCGGGTCGCCGGCAACAGCTACCGGTTCGATGGTCTTGGCGGCGTCGTGTTGCGCCAAGCCGATCCAGGCAACGAGGTAACCGCCGGACTCGACGCCGATGCGGCACGTTTCCTGAAGCAGCCGTCTCTCCTCCGCCGTGCGCACCAGCACGCGGTTGCACTCGGTGATCATCGCGCGTGCTCGCGACATCAAACGCAGCTCGTTGTTGGCCCGTATGAGCTCCGCCTCTGCCTGGTTGCGCTCGGGCATGATTCCGTCGACGTCTTCGCGCTTCGGGTCGGTCATCCGTCGCATGCCAGCGGTTCCTTGTTCAAGCCCGATGTACCAAACAATAATTCAACCACTGCACCGAGCCCGTGGGCGAAATTGTCCTTGGACAAGAACGCATCCGCGCCTGCCGCCATCGCGCCGATGCGGTTCTCCTCGCTGTCCTCCAGCGTCATCATCACGATCTTTGGCGCGGCCTCAAGCCCCTTGATCAGGGACGCCACCGCGAACCCGTTCATGCCGGGCATGCTGATGTCGATGAACATGAGGTCGGGCCGTTCGGTGCCAGTGCGCGCTATCGCCTCGCGTCCGGAATTCGCGCTCGCCAGCACCTCGAAGTTGTCTTCGTATGCAAGAAACTGCGCGGCCGCGTTCGCGAATTGCAGGCTGTCGTCGACCACCATGACCCTGATGCGCTTCAACGTTGACCTTTCTGAAACCGAGCAAGGGGAGTGCCGAACCGGCATCTTGGCCCGCCACCGGCGGGTGATTCCCGACACAATAGAGCTAGACGCAGGATGGGCCAATCAGGCCGGTCCTGAGCAGGGTCCGCTAAATACCTTAAGAACAAGCAGTTGTTCCAGGAACCTCTTGATTTAAAGGTTCATTATTATTTCGCGGAGCTGACGAGACCGTTGCGGATCGCGTACTTCACGAGGCCGGCGATGTCGCGGATCTGCAGCCTGTCCATCAGTTGGGCGCGATGGGTCTCCACGGTCTTCACCGAGAGCTCGAGGTGATAGGCGATTTCCTTGGTGCTGTGACCCCCGGCGATAAGCTGCAGGACCTGGCGCTGCCGTGGCGTCAGGTTGTCAGCCGCGGGCTGCTCGGCCCCGACTCGCTGCACGTAGCCTTCCACCATCTGCTTGGAGATGGGCGGGCTGAAATAGCTTTCGCCTCGCATCACGGCTTGCAGCGCGAGTTCCAGTTCAGCGGTTGCGGAATCCTTGAGCATGTAGCCCGCGGCTCCCGCGCGCAGCGACTGCAGCACGTATTCCTCGTTGGCGTGCATGGAAAGCATCACCACGCGCACCTCCGGAAGCTCCTGCTTGAGCTGAGCGCTGGCCTCGAGCCCGCTGAGTCCCGGCATGGAAATGTCGAGCAGCACGACGTCCGGGAGATGCTTGCGCGCAAGCTCCAACACTTCGCTGCCGTTGCCTGCTTCGGCAACGACCGTGACCCCTTCCAGTCCTTCCAGGAGCGCGCGTATTCCGGCCCGCACCAATGCGTGATCATCCGCGAGAAGTACGCGCACCGAGGTCATGCTTGTCCCGCGCCGGCTCGGACCAGAGGGAACGCAAGGCTCAACCGGGTATACCGCCCGAGCGCCGAATCGATCGCAAGCCGCCCGCCGGCGAGCGTCGCGCGTTCTTCCATGCTCAGCAGACCCATGCTCTTGCCGGCCGCCACCCCCAGTCGCGCGGCCGCGACGTCGAAACCCTGTCCGTTATCGCGCACTTCCAGACGCAACTCCTCCTCCGTGCCGGTGAGCGTAACCCAAACTTCGCTCGCCTGCGCGTGGCGCGCGATATTGGTGAGCGCCTCCTGCGCGATACGAAAGCACGTGGTCTCGATCTCGGCGGCGAGATGTGGGGGTACCCGCTCATGCGTGAAATTCGGCTTGAATCCGGCGCTGCCTGCCTGCTGGTCGAGATGCGAACGCAACGCCGCCACCAGTCCAAGATCATCCAGCTGCGAGGGTCTGAGGTCGCGCGACACGCGACGCACTTGCTCGAGCGCGTCGTCGATCGCCGCAACGCATTCGCCTCGGCGCGAACCGTAGTCGGCTGAGGAGGGATTGAGGCCCGCGAGGCGCAATTTCACCGCAGTGAGCAGCTGTCCTACACCATCGTGCAATTCGCGCGCGATGCGGCGCCGCTCGGTTTCCTCGACCTGAAGCAGACGCGCCGAAAGCGCCTGCAACCTGCGGTGGGCGTCTCGCAGAGCCTGTTGCGCCGCGCTGCGATTGGCCCGCTCAAGGCGGTCGTTCAGCGCGCGGGTAACCACCGGCGCAAGGCGCTCGAGCCTTTCCTTCATCACGTAATCGGTGGCGCCCGCCTTGACGCTCTCGATGGCGCGCTCCTCGCCGAGCGTACCCGAGATGAAGACCAGGGGGATTTCCAGGCCGCGTTCCCTCAGCAGGCCGAGCGCGCTCAAGCCATCGAAATTCGGAAGATTGTAGTCTGCGAGGATCAGCTCGAAATCCCCGTGATCCAGACACGCTTCGAATTCCTCCCGGGTCTGCACCTGCCGCCATTCGCAGTCGTAGCCAGCGGCCTTGAGCTTCCCGATTTCGAGCTCTACGTCGAAGGCGTTATCCTCGAGAATCAGAAGTTTGAGCGGCGTGGGCAAGTGTCAACGCCTTCACGGGACGGTGGTGGAGTTGAGGAGGATCGAACTCCCGACCTTCGCATTGCGAACGCGACGCTCTCCCAGCTGAGCTACAACCCCAGTCGCGGCAATTTTAGCCGCAATCCCCCTCTCCGACAACGCAAACGAGCCCGGCTTCACTGCTGCGAAGCATTGCGCCAGTCAGCCCGAGCGGGCGCGACTGAGCCGGTCCCGCATTGCAGCCCATTCGGCCGTCGCGGGCGGCTCCTCCACAAGAATCCGATCACAGCCGGATGAATCAAGCGCGCGCAGATTGGCGTAAAGATCGTGTCCATATCGCTGCGGTTGCCTGGACGCCTCGATCCACATGGTGCTCATGTCACCCACCGGAGGCGAGCGGAAGGACAGCACGCCCCGGCCACGCGAAGCGCCCTGTACGCTTCGCTCCCACTGGCCCGATTCGATCAGGCAAAGCGGTTGCCGTGGCGCGTAGTGCGCTGCGAGCGTCCCCGGCGCGCGCGGCGCATCCGAATCGCGCGGCTGGAGCGCGACGCCGAGCGTTGCTGCGATATCGGCTGTGCCGATTCGGCCGGGGCGAAGCAGCACCGGCCTCCCTCGAGAGAGATCCACGATGGTGGATTCGATGCCGATCTCGCAGGGACCACCGTCAAGGATCAGATCCACTTCGCCGCCCAGGTCGTTGCGCACGTGTTCTGCGGTGGTCGGACTGATGCGACCGAACTTGTTGGCGGAAGGAGCGGCGATTCCACCGCCGAATTGGCGCAGCAGCTCAAGGGCGACTGGGTGATTGGGAAGGCGCAGTCCGATCGTATCCTCGCCGCCCGTGAGCCCATCGCCCACGCCCGTTGCGCGCCTCAGCACCAGGGTAAGCGGCCCCGGCCAGAAGCGCGCTGCGAGCTTCGTCGCTGCCTCCGGAATCTCGCGAGCCCAGCGATCCAGTTGCCCGACATCTCCGATATGGACGATGACGGGATGGGCCGCAGGACGGCCCTTCACATGGTACATTCGCGCGACCGCTGCGGGGTTGGATGCGTCGGCGCCCAGTCCGTAGACCGTTTCGGTGGGAAAGGCAACCAAGCCGCCGCGTCGCAGTATCGCCACGGCATCCCGGATCGAGACGGATTGGAGCGCGTCGACTTTCGCAGACAAGCGGATGCGGGACGAAGCCTGTGTCAACCCGGCAGCTTGGCGTTCTTAACTGCCTCGGCCTGGCCCGCGCGAAACTGAGCGAGCCGCTTGGCGAGCTTCGCGTCGCTTTGGGCAAGCATCGCCACCGCAAAGAGGCCTGCGTTGGCGGCGCCCGCCTCGCCGATCGCAAAGGTCGCGACCGGAATCCCCTTGGGCATCTGCACGATCGACAGCAGTGAATCCAACCCGTGAAGATACTTGGAGGGCATCGGCACCCCGAGCACGGGAAGCGTCGTTTTCGCCGCGATCACACCGGCCAGATGCGCCGCACCGCCTGCGCCGGCGATGAAGCAGCGGGCACCCTTCGCACTCAGCTGCTCCACCCATTTTGCGAGGGCGTCGGGCGAGCGATGCGCCGAAAGCACCTTGGCTTCGAAAGGCACGGAAAAATCGGTGAGCTGCTTTGCTGCCTCGCGCATCACCTCCCAGTCGCTTGCGCTTCCCATGACGATGCCGACAACAGGCGAGCCAGTGGCCATCTTCATATTCCTAGTTTTTGCCCCGTCAGACGGAACAGGGCTTCGCGATATTTTTCGGACGTCTTCGCGATGACTTCGGCGGGAAGCCTGGGCGCGGGGGGCGTCTTCTTCCAGCCCAGCGTCTCCAGGTAGTCGCGCACGTACTGCTTGTCGAATGAAGGAGGGCTGATTCCGGGCCGATACTCGTCGGTCGGCCAGAATCGGGAGGAGTCCGCGGTGAGCGCTTCGTCGATGAGGACGAGATTTCCTCCTGCGTCGGTGCCGAACTCGAACTTGGTGTCGGCGATGATGATGCCTCGCGCGCGCGCATACTCTGCCGCCTCGCGATACAGCCGGATGCTGACATCACGCACCTTCGCGGCAAGCTTCTTGCCGATGAGCTTTTCCACCTGATCGAACGAAATGTTTTCGTCATGCGCGCCCGCCTCGGCCTTGGTGGCGGGCGTGAAGATAACCTCGGGCAGTTTGTCGGCCTGCTTCAATCCTTTGGGCAGCGGAATGCCGCACAGGGCGCCGGTGCTTTGGTAGTCCTTCCACCCCGAGCCGATGAGATAGCCACGCACGACCGCCTCGATCGGCAGCGGCGAGAGTTTCTTCACGACGACCGCCCGGCCCACGACCTGCGCGGCTTCGTCCGCGCCCTTGATCACGGTCTCGGGCGCCGCGCCGTTCAGGTGATTGGGCACGATGTGCGCGAGCTTCCTGAACCAGAAGTTGGACATCTCATTCAGCACTTCGCCCTTGCCGGGAATGGGGTCGGGTAGCACGACGTCGAAAGCCGACAGGCGATCGGTCGTGACGATGAGCAAGCGGTCATCGCCTACCGCGTACATATCGCGGACTTTGCCTCGCCCGAGAAACGGCAGGCTCCCGATGCTCGATTCGTAGAGCGGAGGTGCCATTGCTACGCCGCCTGTTTCTCCAGCTCCGGACGGTATTTTCCTTGAGCCGCGAGTCCGTTCATGCGGGCCCGGTGATGGAACGCCCGCTGGGCGGCTGCGACGTTGCCCGACTGGCCGCGCCAAGCCTTCAGAGGCGGATTCTGCAGCGCACGGCTGTAGGAGAATGTGAGCGGCCAAGGCAGTCCCGGCATTTTCGCCATCTCGTTGAGGTGTGCAGTCGCGGCCTCATCGCTTTGGCCGCCCGAGAGAAACACGACACCGGGCAGGGCCGCGGGCACGGTGCGCTTCAGACAGCGCACCGTTTCCTCTGCCACGCGCTCGATTCCGGCCTGTTTAGGGCAGTCCTTGCCCGAAACCACCATCGAAGCTTTAAGAACGGTATGCTCGAACGACACGTTGTGGGCGCGCAGCGCCGCGAATACCGCCGAGAGCGTTGCCTCGGTTGCCTCGTAGCAGCGCTCGATCGTGTGGTCGCCGTCGAGCAGCACCTCGGGCTCGACGATGGGCACGATGGACGCTTCCTGGCACAAGGCCGAGTAGCGCGCCAGCGCGTGCGCGTTGGCATAGATGCAGGCGTGGCTCGGGATCCCGGGACCGATAGTGATCACCGCGCGCCACTTGGCAAAGCGCGCACCGAGGCCGAAATAGTCCTCGAGCCGGCCGCGCAGGCCGTCCAGTCCCTCGGTCACCTTTTCTCCGGGAGAGAGCGCGAGGTCGTGAGTGCCCTTGTCCACCTTGATGCCGGGGATGACACCCTTTTTCTCGAGGTATCTCGGGAACGGCTCGTTGCCCGATACGGTGCTTTGGCGGAGGGTTTCGTCGAACAGGATCACCCCGCTTACGAATTCTTCCATGCCTTTCGTCGTGAACAGCAAATCGCGGTAGGCACGGCGGGTGGCCTCCGTGCACTCGACTCCAACCGACTTGAACCGCTTCTCGCATGTGCCGCTGGACTCGTCGGCTGCGAGCAGCCCTTTGCCTCTTGCGACCATGGCCGCGGCCGTTTTGGAAAGGAGATTTCGGTCCATGAGACAGTCCTGTCGCTGGATGGGTAAGTGAAACCCGGAGTTGGCAATTTTACCTTCCCGGCCCCGACACCGCCAAACGGGCGGCCCTGCTTGGAATGCTAACAGGCTGTCTGATGTCGCACGCGGCAACTCGCGAGCACCTCGTCCGGGTCCCGCCGCCACCAATTGCGCGAAGACAGGATCTCGACTTCGTGGAAACCGCGGTACCCTGCCCCCTCCATCCACGAGCGCATGAGCGGAAGGTCGATCACGCCGTCGCCCATCATTCCCCGGTCGGTGAGCAGGTCCGTGGTGGGCACCAGCCAGTCGCAGATATGGAATGCAAGCAGGCGCCTGTCGCCCGCGCGCTCGATCTGAGCCTTGAGGAAGGGGTCCCACCAGACGTGGTAAGCATCCACCACGACACCGAGCGCGCCGCTTGCATTGCGGTCCAGCTCGTCGCACAGATCCAGCGCCTGCGCCAGCGTGTTCACGCAGGCACGGTCGGCGCAATACATGGGATGCAGCGGCTCGATCGCGAGCGGGACGCCTGCCGAGCGCGCGTGATCGAACACTTCGCCGATACCGTCCCTCACCATCTGTCGCGCGCCCGCCAGGTCTTTGGAACCGGGAGGAAGCCCGCCGACCACGAGCACCAGACACCTTGCCTCGAGAGTCGCGGCATCGTCGATCGCACGCAGGTTGTCGTCGATCGCGGCCTGACGCGCCCTGCGGTCTGCTCCGGGGAACATCCCCCCGCGGCAAAGCCCCGTCACGGCGAGGCCATTGTCGCGGATCGCCTTGGCCGCTTCCTTCGGGCCCGTCTCGGCGAGTTTGTCCCGCCAAGGCGAAATCCCCCGGATGCCATGGCGCGCGCAGCCCTCGATCATCTGGCGCAGGTTCCACTTTTCCCGCACCGTGGCGGTATTGAGCGAAAGCAGCTCGGGATCGGGCGGATTGCTCATCCACCGATGCCGCTGACGGCGAGAAAATGCCTCATTCTGGATGCGGCGAGTTCGGGATCGCGCAGCAATCCGGCAGCGTCGGCCAGCCGGAAGGTTTCCGCCAGATCCGCGACCGTGCGGGCCGACTGCTGGCCGCCGACCATGACGAAATGCTCCTGGTGGCCGTTCAGCCAAGCGAGGAACACGAGTCCCGTCTTGTAGAAGCGCGTCGGCGCGGCAAAGATGTGACGCGCGAGCGGCACCGTCGGCGCGAGGATGTCGTGAAAACCGAGCGCGTCGCCTGAAGCCAGGCGGCCCAGCGCCGCGGAGGCCGCCGGGGCGATCGCGTCGAAAATGCCGAGAAGCGCGTCGGAGTGGCCTTCCCAGCCGCCCTCGATCAGCTCCGGATAGTTGAAATCGTCCCCGGTATACATGCGCACCCCCTCGGGGAGACGCCTGCGCATGTCGATTTCCTTTTGTCGATCGAGCAGCGAGATCTTGATGCCGTCCACCTTGGCGCGGTTTGACTCGATCACCGCGAGTGCCACGTTCATCGCCCTGCCGTGGTTGTCATCGCCCCAGTAGCCGGCGAGTTGCGGATCGAACATCTCACCGAGCCAGTGAATGATCACGGGTCGCTTTACCTGCGAGAGCACGCGCGAATAAACCCATTGGTAGTCGTCGGACGATCGGGCGCAGACGGCAAGCGCGCGGCTCGCCATGAGCACGATCCGGCCGCCGAGCCTTTCGATCGCTTCGCACTGCTCTTCGTACGCGGCGACGACCTCATCGAGTGTCACGCCTCTGGAGGGCGCGAGTTGATCGGTACCCGCGCCGCTGAAGAGCACCGCGCCTTCGATGCCTCCTGACGCCTCGATCGAGCGGCGGATCAGCTCGAGCGAACTCTTCCAGTCCAATCCCATGCCGCGCTGTGCCGTGTCCATCGCTTCGGCGACACCCAGACCGAGCGACCACAGGTAGCGCCGGTAGGCAATAGTCGCATCCCAGTCGACTGCGGCATCGAGCCACGGATTCCCTCGCGCGAGAGGATCGGCGACCACGTGGGCCGCGGCGAGCGCGACACGATTGAACGCTTTCTTTCCAGCCGTGCCGAAATCGCGCGGCGCGCTCAGGCGGAACTCTTCGAGCTTCCCGGCTGCGGAAGGCAGCTTGATACGCACCGTCAACTTTTCAGGCGCATTCATGCCCGCTTTACAATTTCAACCCGGGAACGTCGACCCAGCGTCGCGATCGCCACGATTTCAGGGCGCAGTCGACCAGTTGCAGCCCCTTCGCACCCTCCAGCAGGTTCCATCTGAACGGGGCACCTTCGCATACGTGTCGGATGAAGAGCTCCCATTCGGCCTTGAACGCATTGTCGTAGGGCTTGTCGTCCGGAACCTCCTTCCAGTCCGCGCCAAAATCGTGGGTTTGACGCACGTCCGGGTTCCATACCGGGCGTGGCGTTTCGGCAAGCGACTGGGTAAAGCAGCGCGTCAGGCCCGCCACGGCCGAACCACGCGTACCGTCAACCTGGAACGTCACCAGATCGTCGCGGCGCACGCGCACGCACCAGGAACTGTTGAAATGCGCAACGACGCCGCCCGCGAGCCGGAAAGTCGCGTACGCGGCGTCGTCTGCGGTCGCCGTGTACTTGTTGCCGTTTTCGTCCCAGCGCGTCGCGATGTGCTGCGCACCGAGGCAGCAAACGCTCTTCACTTCTCCGAACAGGTTGTCGAGCACGTAGCGCCAGTGGCACAGCATATCGAGGGTGATTCCGCCGCCGTCCTTCCTGCGGTAATTCCAGGAGGGCCGCTGCGCGGCCTGCTCATCGCCCTGGAACACCCAGTAGCCGAACTCGCCCCGGACCGAGAGTATCCTGCCGAAGAAACCGGCGTCACGCAGCGCCTTGATCTTCAAGAGCCCCGGCAGCCACAGCTTGTCCTGGACGACGCCATGCCGGACTCCCGCCTTTTTGGCCGACCGGTACAGGTCGAGCGCTTGCGCGAGCGAGGTCGCGACGGGTTTTTCGCAGTAGATGTGTTTCTTCGCGGCGAGGGCTTTCTTGAGCAGGGCCGGACGGAGCTTGGTCGACGCAGCATCGAAAAAAACCGCGTCGTCGGGGTTCCTGAGCGCCTTTTCAAGGTCGGTAGACCAGCGCTCGACACCGTGCTCGGCGGCGAGCTTCTTCAGCTTCTCGGCGTTGCGCCCGACCAGGATCGGGTCGGGGATCACCCGCGTGCCGTCGGCAAGCCGCACCCCGCCCGCCTTGCGGATGGCCATGACGGAGCGCGCCAGGTGCTGGTTCATCCCCATGCGGCCCGTTACCCCGTTCATGATGATGCCGAGTCTTTGCTCAGCCATCGCTTCTGTCCCCGATTATCCCTTCCGGTGCTCCCCGACTCGAACGATCTTCATGGTGTTGGTTCCGCCGGCCTTGCCGATCGGCTCGCCGATGGTGAGCACAATGAGGTCTCCCTTCTGCACCACGCCGTTCCTAACCAGGACGTTTTCGGCCTCCTCCAGCAGTTCCTCGCGGTCGTCACCGACGTACTTCACCATCAGGGGATAGGTGTCGCGAAACAGCGCGCAACGATAGCGGGTCGTGGTCTGCGAAGTGAGGGCGTAAATCGGCACGCCGCAGTTGATGCGCGACATCCACAGCGCGGTCGACCCTGATTCTGTGAGCGCCGCAATCGCTTTGACCTTGAGATGATAGGCGGTGAAAAGCGCCGCCATGGCGATCGACTGGTCCACTCGGGTAAAGACGCGATCGAGAAAGTCGCGGTCGAGCGTCACCTGGGCCGAGTCCTCCGCGACTGCGCAGATGCGGCTCATGGAGGCGACGGTCTCGACCGGGTACTTGCCGCTTGCGGTTTCCGCGGACAACATCACCGCGTCGGTCCCATCCAGCACGGCATTGGCGACGTCCGACACTTCGGCGCGCGTGGGTACCGGGCTCGAAATCATCGACTCCATCATCTGCGTGGCGGTGATGGTGAGCTTGTTCTGCTCGCGCGCAAGGCGAATCATTCGTTTTTGCAGCGCCGGGACCGAGGCATCGCCGACTTCGACCGCCAGATCCCCGCGCGCCACCATGATGCCCTCGCAGGCCGACATGATATCGGTGAGCGCTTTCGGTTCGACGGCTTCGGCGCGCTCGATCTTGGCTATGAGGAAGGCCTCGCCGCCCGCGGCGCGCAAAAGCTGCCTCGCCATGTACATGTCGGCGCTCGACTTGGGGAAGGAAACGGCGAGGAAATCCACCTTGATTTTCGCCGCGGTGCGGATGTCCTCCATGTCCTTGGGCGGGAGCGCGGCAGCGGTAAGACCGCCTCCGAGGCGGTTGATCCCCTTGTTGTTGGAAAGCACTCCCCCGTGGCGGACGCGGCAGTGCACTTCGTTGCCTACGACCTTTTCGACTTCGAACTCGATTTTGCCGTCGTCGAGAAGGAGCACGTCGCCGGGCCGCACGTCGCGCGGCAGCTCCTTGTAGTCGAGGCCGACGCGGCCGTCTTCTCCGAGCTCGCAGTCGGCATCGAGCACGAAGGCATCCCCCGGATTCAGGATGACCTTGCCGTCCTTGAACCTGCCGATCCGGATCTTGGGACCTTGCAGGTCGCCCATGATGCCGACCGTACGCCCGGTTTTGCGGCAAGCCTCGCGCACCAATTCCGCGCGCCGCTCGTGGTCCCCGGCGGTGCCGTGCGAGAAATTCAAGCGCACGACGTCCACTCCTGCCAGGAACATCCGCTCGAGCGTTTGAGGATCGCTCGACGCAGGGCCGAGTGTGGCGACGATTTTGGTGCTTCTGCTCATTGACCCTCCGGGAAAACCGTCCTACTTTACCAGATGCATATGGGGCTACTTTCTCCCCGGGAAGGCGTTGCGCATGGAACATCCCCGCAGCCGACGCGGGCGCGGCGCCTTGGGGCTGCGCCCCTTGGAGCAGCCCAAAGGCCACTCAATGCTCGGAACCCCACAAGGAGCGGCTCGGGCGTGACCTAGGCGAGGGACAAGCCTCCAAACCCGTTTTTTCGCAGTGAGCGCCCGGTTTCGGCTATATTTCCGGTCTGCGCCAGCGGCTGAGCCATACTTACAAGGGAGGACCCCGTGCTTGCCACGCAGATTCGCCAGAAGGATGGCATCTTCTACTTCGGCAGCGTCCGCGCTCCCGAGTTGCTCGCCAAGGTCCGTTTCATCAGCCGTTTTTACGGCGAAGGCGAGGAGATCGCCCCGGCGCGCGTCTCCCAGGAAGACGAGATCGCCCAGTTCATCGCCAAAATCGAGCGCAACGACCGCGCCTTCCAGAGAACCTTGTCCCGGGCCAAGGTGCGCCAGCTCAAGAATTTTTACGAGACGGCGATCACCCAGCCGCCGATCCCCGGTACGGTGTTGCTGTTCACCTCCGAGAGGCTGCGCTTCCAGCCGGTCGCAGGCGCGGAGGGCGCGGGCCATTTGTCCGAGCCGCAGGCGAAATTCCTCATCATCGACGGCCAGCACCGGCTCGCCGCGCTGCGCTTCTATCTGGATGAACACCCGGACGATGCCAAGACTATCAATGTACCGTGCGTGATTTTCGACGGCAGGAGCGAGGACTTCGCGACCGAGATGTTCGTGATCATCAATTCGACGCCCACGCGCATCAACAAGAGCCACCTGATCGACTTGTACGAGCGAGTGTCCTGGGCCGAACCCCATCGCAAGTTCGCCTCGCGCGTGGTCGGAAGCCTCTACAGCGAGGGCGACAGTCCGCTGCGTTATCGCATCAACCGCCTCGGCGGGCGCAGCGCTCAGGACAAGTGGATCCTGCAGGCGGAACTGTTCAACGAACTGCACCGCTGGGTCAACCGCGACTGGCGCAAGATCCAGTTGGCCGGGGGCAGCCGTACTCAAGTGCCGAACTACTACGGCATGGTGCGCGACTTTTTCAAGGCGGCCGAACGCGTCTGGGGCGAGGCCTGGGGCCACGCCAACTATATGGTCACCAGGCCGGTGACTCTGAAGGCCATGCTGCGGGTATGCGCCGACCTCGCGCGCGAGGATGGCGAGCCTGCCGAGGGTCGTGTCAAGCGCTGGGAAGAGCGTCTTGCCCCTTGGCGCGATCAGGTGAAGGCCTTCAAGTCGGACGGCTTTTACGAGCGCTTCGCGGCCAAGGGCGAAGTCGAGCGCGTGGGCCGCGTGCACCGCGAGCTTGCGCGCGCCGCCGGGATCGAGGCACGCGGAACAAAACCCTAGGTCCTGGCGCGCTGCTCCAGCACCTCGATCGCCGGCAGTTTCTTGCCTTCGAGGAACTCCAGGAAAGCTCCACCGCCGGTCGAGATGTAGGAAATCCTGTCCGCGACTCCGTATTTCGCTATGGCGTCGAGCGTCTCGCCGCCGCCGGCGAGCGAATACGCGCGCGATCCGGCAATCGCCTGTGCGATAGCCTTCGTTCCCTGCCCGAATTGATCGAACTCGTACACGCCGACCGGGCCATTCCAGACGATGGTACCCGCCTCGGAAAGCCGCTTTGCGAACGCCGCGGCGGTGCGCGGGCCTATATCGAGGATCATGTCGCCGTCGACGATTTCGGCCGCAGGCTTGATTACGGCCTTGGCCGTTGCCGAGACTTCCTTCGCGCAGACGACATCCACCGGCAGCGGCACCTCGCTGCCTTTGTCGCGCAGGCTCGCTACGATTTTCCTAGCCTCACCGACGAGGTCCGGTTCGGCCAGAGACTTGCCTATCTTCATGCCAGCCGCGAGCATGAAGGTATTGGCAATCCCCCCGCCGGGAATCAGCTGGTCGACCTTTTTTGCCAGCGCGCCGAGAACCGCAAGCTTGGTCGAGACTTTCGATCCGGCCACAATCGCCACTAGCGGACGCGCGGGACGCTCGATCGCCTTGGACAGCGCTTCGATCTCCGCCGCCATCAACGGCCCGGCGCAGGCCACCGGCGCGTATTTCGCGATGCCGTGGGTCGTCGCTTCGGCGCGGTGCGCGGTGCCGAAGGCGTCGTTGACGTAGACGTCGCATAGCGCCGCCATCTTTTTTGCCAGCGCATCGTCGTCCTTCTTCTCGCCTGTGTTGAAGCGGCAGTTCTCCAAGAGCACCGCCGCACCGGGCTCGACGGCGACACCCTCCAGCCATTCGCGCTTGAGCGGGACATCCCTCCCGAGCAGCGCCGAGAGCCGCTTCGCGACCGGCGCGAGCGATTCCTTCTCGTCGAACTGTCCTTCGGCCGGCCGGCCGAGGTGCGACGCGAGCATGAGTCGCGCCTCTTGCGCTAGCGCCTGCCTGATCCCGGGCAGCGAAGCGCGGATGCGCGTGTCGTCTGCGATTTTTCCGTCCCGGATAGGAACATTGAAATCGACGCGCATGAAGACGCGCTTTTCGCGCAGGTCGAGATCCGACATTTTGAGCACAGGCATGAAAACCGGGTTCGAAACGACTACGCGCTCAGTCCCGGCTTTCAGCGGGCGTTCATCAACGCGACCGTCGCGTCCAGCATCCGATTGCTGAAGCCCCACTCGTTGTCGTACCAGGAGGACACTTTCACCAGCGTGCCCCCGGCCACCTTGGTAAGCGTAGCGTCGAAGATCGACGAAGCCGGGTTGTGGTTGAAGTCGATCGAAACGAGTGGCTCCTTGTTGTATTCGAGAATGCCCTTCAAATCGGTTTCGGAAGCCTGCTTGACCGCGTTGTTGATCTCCTCCACCGTGGTCGCGCGTTTCGCCACGAAGGCGAGATCGACAATCGACACGTTGATGGTAGGTACGCGAATGGCGTAGCCGTCCAGCTTGCCGTCCAGGTGCGGCAACACCAGGCCCACCGCGGAGGCAGCGCCGGTCTTGGCCGGGATCATGTTCATGCTGGCCGAGCGCGCCCGGCGCAGGTCCTCGTGGTACACGTCGGTGAGCACCTGGTCGTTGGTGTAGCTGTGCACCGTGGTCATGAGGCCGCTCACCACCCCGATTCTGTCGTCGAGCGCCTTGACCAGCGGCGCGAGGCAATTGGTGGTGCAGGAAGCGTTCGAGATCACCGTGTGAGTGGACTTCAGTGTCTTGTGGTTCACGCCGTAGACGATGGTCGCGTCCACGTCCTTGCCCCCCGGCGCTGAAATGATCACTTTCTTCGCACCGGCAGTCAGATGCGCGGAGGCTTTTTCCTTGCTGGTGAAAAGTCCGGTGCATTCCAGCACCACGTCCACCTTCAGGTCCTTCCAGGGCAACTCCGCCGGGTTGCGCTTCGCGCACACCTTGATTCGGTCCCCGTTCACCACCATCGAGTCCCCGTCCACTGCGACCGTCCCCGGAAATTTTCCGTGCACGGTGTCATAGCGGGTGAGATGGGCGTTGGTCTCGGCGTTGCCGAGGTCGTTGACGGCGACGAACTGCAGGTCGTGTTTTTTCCCGCTTTCATAGTGGGCTCGCAGGATGTTGCGGCCGATGCGGCCGTAGCCATTGATGACGACTCGAATGCTCATTCAGGCTCCTTCCAGGTTTTCCCTACTTCAATACGCTTCTGACCGCTTTCACCACGTTCTCGACCGTAAAACCGAAGTATTCGAAGAGCTCCGCCCCGGGCGCAGACTCGCCGTAACGGTCGATGCCGACCACCGCGCCCTCGAGGCCGATGTACTTGCGCCAAGTATCGGTCACCCCGGCTTCAACAGCGACTTTGGGGAGCGTTGGTATCAGGACCACGTCCTTGTACATCGGCGGCTGGCGGTCGAACGCCGATGTGCAGGGGATCGACACGACCCGGACCGGGATACCCTCCTCGGCAAGCCTTTGCTTCGCGCCCAGAGCCAGCTGCACTTCCGATCCGGTGGCAAGGATGACCGCCTTGGGTTCCGGCACGTCCGCGAGAACGTAGCCGCCGCGGCGGATCGCCGAGACCGTGTGAGCATCGCGTTTTTGAAACGGTACGTTCTGCCGCGTGAACAGTAGCGAAGTCGGCCCATCCTTTCGCTCGATCGCGGCCATCCAGGCCAGTGCTGCCTCGACGGAATCGCAAGGTCGCCAGACGTCCATGCCGGGGATCAGGCGCAGGGCAGCAGCGTGCTCGATCGACTGGTGCGTGGGGCCGTCCTCGCCCAGACCGATCGAGTCGTGGGTAAAGACGAAGATCGAGCGGATCTTCATCAGCGCCGCCATGCGAAGCGCGTTTCGGGAGTAATCCGAGAAAGTTAGGAAGGTGCCGCCGTAAGGAATGATTCCGCCGTGAAGCGCCAAGCCGTTCATGATCGCGCTCATGCCGAATTCGCGCACGCCGTAGTGGACGTAGTTGCCTCCGCCGGTCTTGCCCACGGCCCTCGAGCCCGACCACAGGGTGAGATTGGATCCGGTCAGATCGGCCGAACCGCCGAGGAGCTCGGGCAGCATCGGCGCAAGGCCTTCGATGGCGTTCTGGGACGCTTTGCGCGTGGCGATGGTTTCAGCCTTGGCGCTGATAGCAGCGAGCAACCCCGTACAGTTCGCACTCCAGTTCGGGGGCAACTCCCCCGCGATGCGGCGCCCGAATTCTGCTGCGAGCTGCGGGTGGGCCTTGGTGTAGCCGGAAAGTTTCTCCTTCCAGCCGCGCTCGAATTCTGCGCCGCGCTTTTTCGCGTCCCAGCCTTCGTAGACGTGCTGCGGCACTTCGAACGGCGGGTAGTTCCAGCCGATCGCCGTGCGCGTGGCCGCCACTTCCTCGGCTCCCAGAGCCTCGCCATGCGCCTTCGCGGTGCCGGCGCGCGTGGGCGCGCCCTTGCCGATCACGGTCTTGCAGCAGATGAGGCTGGGTTTGTCCGTGACCGCCTTGGACGTGCGAATGGCGCGATCGACCGCCTCGACATCGTGGCCGTCCACGCCCGGGATCACGTGCCAGTCGTAGGCTTCAAAACGCCTCGGCGTGTCGTCGCGGAACCAGCCGCGCACCTCGCCGTCGATGGAGATCTTGTTGTCATCGTAAAGCGCGATCAGCTTTCCCAGGCCGAGCGCGCCTGCGAGCGAACAGGCTTCGTGCGAGATGCCTTCCATCAGGCACCCATCACCGACCGTGACATAGGTATGGTGGTCGACGACCTCGAAGCCCGGGCGATTGAATTCTGCGGCGAGAACGCGTTCGGCGATCGCCATGCCGACCGCGTTTGCCAGTCCCTGCCCCAGAGGACCCGTGGTTGTCTCAACGCCCGGAGTCACCCCGAGTTCGGGGTGACCCGGCGTCTTCGAATGCAGCCGGCGGAAGTGTTTGAGCTCCTCGATCGGCAGGTCGTAGCCGGTGAGATGCAGTAGCGCATACAGCAGCATCGAGCCATGGCCGTTGGAAAGCACGAAACGATCGCGGTCCGGCCACTTCGGGTTTGCCGGGTTGTGCCGCAGGTGCCGCCCCCACAGCGCCAGCGCGATTTCGGCCATTCCCATGGGCATTCCAGGGTGACCGGAGTTTGCCGCCTGCACGGCGTCCATGGCCAACGCACGAATCGCGTTGGTCAGGTCCTGGCTCATTTACTCGGAAAATTCAGGAGGGTGGATGGAGACCTTATAATTATCGGTGAATCTCGCTCGCTTGGCGAGAGAAACCGCAACGGAGGAGCAGTGAGCAAACTCGCATTCATCGGGCTCGGAGTGATGGGCTTTCCCATGGCTGGACATCTCGTGACCAAAGGCGGACACGCGCTTACCGTGTACAACCGCAGCCGCGCCAAGGCCGAGGCCTGGGTAGGCAGGCACAAAGGTCGCGTCGCGGACACCCCGGCCAATGCGGCGGAAGGGGCAGACATCGTGTTCTCCTGCGTCGGCGACGATCCGGACTTGCGCGAAATCACGTTGGGGCCGAACGGCGCTTTTCAGAAGATGGCCAAGGGCGCGATCTTCGTCGACCATACAACCGCTTCGGCGAAAGTGGCGCGGGAGCTCGCCTCCGAGGCAAAAAAGCGCGGTTTCGATTTCCTCGATGCGCCCGTATCTGGAGGTCAGGCAGGCGCGGAAAACGGACAGCTCACGGTCATGACGGGGGGCGACGCGGCTGCTTTCGAGCGTGCGAAGCCGGTCATCGCACATTTCGCCAAGGCGGTGACCCTGATGGGCCCCTCCGGAGCCGGCCAGTTGACCAAAATGGTCAACCAGATCTGCATCGCGGGCCTAGTTGAAGGCCTCGCTGAAGGACTCAATTTCGCCATTAAAGCCGGGCTTGACGCCAAGCTCGTTCTAGACGTTATCTCGAAAGGTGCTGCGCAATCCTGGCAGATGGAGAACCGCGGCAAGACTATGGTCGAGGACAAGTTCGACTTCGGCTTCGCGGTGGATTGGATGAGAAAGGATCTGCGCATCTGCTCCGAGACAGCACGGGAGATCGGCGCTCAGCTCCCCGTCACCCAGATGGTCGCCGGCTTCTACGACGAGGTATCGAAGGTGGGCGGCGGCCGCTGGGATACCTCCAGCCTGATCCGGCGGCTGCGCCGAGCCTGATCCCCACGCCCGGGGGCTCTCTTTCCGCGCGGGCCCTCCATGAGCATGCCTTTCCAATGGCCGGCAGACTACGCGCCGGCCATCCAAGCTCCCCCCGAGCCGCCCGAGCGCTCGCTCTGGTTCGTTTTCCGCGGCTCGGAGCTCCTGGTCACCGCGGCACCCGCCGTCGCACTTCCCCATTGCAATCACCCCAAGACTTTGGGTATGATGCCTCAGCGAATACAATATCTTGGGGTTCTCGGCGAGCAGCATTGTTTTTCCGCCGAGGCAGCGGCAGGGGTTGCCGCCCCGCAGGGATGGGCATGGCAGGGTTTGCGCGCCTTGTTCGGCGCGCTCGATGATGCGCAGTTTGCCCTGGCGGGTCGGGCGCTGCAGATCGTCGACTGGGATCGAACGCACCAGTATTGTGGAGCGTGTGGAGCGGCCACGGTGGCTCGCAAAAGCGAGCGCAGCCGCGAGTGCCCGGGGTGCGGTCTGGTGGCGTATCCCCGGCTTGCGCCTGCGGTTATGGGGCTGGTGCGGCGTGAAAAAGAACTGCTCCTGGCGCGCTCGCCACGGTTCCCCGAGGGGATGTACAGCGCGCTGGCGGGGTTTGTGGAGCCGGGCGAGACGCTCGAGCAGTGTTTGGAGCGGGAGGTGTATGAGGAAGTCGGGATCCGCGTGTGCAAGGTGCGTTACTTCGCCAGCCAGCCTTGGCCGTTCCCGCATTCACTCATGATCGCGTTCTTTGCCGATTATTACAGCGGCGAAATCCGCGTCGATGGAACGGAAATCGAAGATGCGCGGTGGTTCGACGTGAGAAATTTTGAAAATTTGCCGCGATTGCCTGCTAGAATCAGCATCGCTCGCAGGTTGATCGATGCGGCAAAAGGGGAGATGCTTGCATCGTAGTTCGGCATCTCGGTTATCAACGATCGTGGGGATTTATGCAAATTGGACGGACTGCACATTGTTGCGAATCTGTACCGTTGCGGGGGGGATGCACGGTACCTGACTGACGCAGCCGGGCTGCGTCGTTTTTGTCACGACTCCATCAACAGGGCCGGTCTCACGATACTCGGCGACCTGTTCCACGAGTTCGACGGTGGCGGAGTCACGGGCACGGTGGTGCTGGCGGAGTCGCATCTCGCCATCCATACGTGGCCGGAGCTCCAGAGCGTCACCCTCGACGTCTACGTCTGCAACTACACCCAGGACAACAGTGCCAAGGCGCGCCAGGTCGTCACCGACCTGATGGAGCTCTATCGACCTGAGGAACACGTGCAGCACGACGTGCCGCGCGACAAGCGCCTCATGTACGAGTCGCTGAACGGGGACTACGGGTTTTTCATTCGGTCCTCCAAGCTGATCGAGTCCTCGAAGACGCGCTTCCAGGACCTCGAAATCCACGAGACGCCCCAATTCGGAAAGCTCTTTCGCTTGGACGGCTGCTTCATGACTTCCGAGCGCGAAGAATTCGTCTACCACGAGACCCTGATCCATCCCGCGCTCACCGCCCACCCTTCGCCGAAGCGGGCCCTCGTGATCGGCGGCGGCGACGGCGGCGCGGCGGAAGAAGCACTCAAGCATCCGTCGATCGAGCAGCTCGTCCTGGTCGAGCTGGACGGGAAGGTTGTCGAGATCGCCAAGCAGCACTTCGGCGCTATTCATCGCGGCGTATTCGACAATCCGAAACTGAGGCTGCTGGTCGAGGACGGATTGAAGTACCTCGCGGAGACCAAGGAAAGGTTCGATTACATCGCGCTCGATTTGCCCGACCCGATCGGCCCCGCAACGGCGCTCTACGAGGAAACGTTCTTCCGCGACTGCAAGCGCGCGCTGGCGGCGGGCGGCGTGCTCACCTTGCACATGGGCTCCCCCTGGTCGCGACCCGACCGAGTGAAGATGCTCTATGGGCGGCTGGCCAAAATGTTCAAGATTGCCCGGCCGTATACGATGTTCATTCCCTTGTACGGCTGCCTGTGGTCGATGTGCGCCTGCTCGGATACGACAGACGTCGCGGCGGTCAATAGCGCGGAGATCGATATTCGAATCGGCAACCGGGGTCTCAGCCATCTGCAGTACTACAACGGCGCCGCCCATCAAGCGCTGTTCGCGTTGCCGAATTTCGTCCGCGAACTCACCGTGGACGCGGTGCCAAAGCCCAGGCTCGTGGCAACGAAAAAGCGCGCCGCAGGCGGCGCGAAGTAGACCTTAGCCCTCAGCCTGCCGGGCGCGGGGTGACCGAGTGGGTCGCCCTTTTCGCTTTAACCTCCAACCCGAGGAAACCGAACTCGGGTTCCGGTTTTCGGCCGCTCACGATGTCTGCAAGTGCCCGGCCCGAGCCGCAAGCAAGCGTCCAGCCGAGCGTGCCGTGCCCCGTGTTGAGAAAGAGATTGGAGTACTTCGAACGTCCAATGAGCGGCAGATTACTGGGTGTGGCCGGTCGCAGTCCCGTCCAGAATTTTGCGTGCTCCGCACGCCCTGCCTTCGGGAACCATTCGAAGCAGCGTTTGACGAGCGCCTCACATCGAGGCTCGTTCATCTCGGTGTCGTAGCCGTTCAACTCGGCGGTGCCTGCCACGCGCAAGCGTTCGCCCAGCCGCGAAATTACGATCTTGCGGGCGTGATCGGTCAGGCTCGTCTTTGGAGCTTCATCCCCGGGCTCGAGAGGCAACGTAATCGAATAGCCTTTTACCGGGTACACGGGAATTGAGACGCCGACCGGCGCGAGCAGGAGCGGGCTATAGCTCCCCAGGGCAGTAACATAGGCTTCGGCGCGCAACGATTCCTCGATTCCTTTTTCATCGTCGATGACCACCCGCTCGATGACTCCCCGCGCGGCTTCAAGGCGCTTCACGCTTACGTTGAACCTGAAGTTTACGCCTTGGGCCCCGCACAGTTCGGCCAGAGTCCGGGTAAAAAGCTGCGCGTCGCCGCACTCGTCGGAAGCCGCATAGGCGCCGCCCACCAACCGGTTTATCGAATGCTCGAGCGCAGGTTCGATCGCAAGGCACCCTTCGGGCGTCTTGATTTCAATGTCCAGGCCGCGAGCTCTGAGCAGTTCGGCCTGCCTCTTCGCGTGTTCGAATTGAGCCCTGTCTTCGTACAGGTGCAGGATGCCCCGCGTATCGAAATCGTACTGGATGCCAGTATCGCGTCGCAATTGGCGCAGTTGCTCGCGGCTGTACAGCGCAAGAGCGAAAGCGGATTCGGTGTTGCGACGGGTCCGGCCCGGCAAGCATTCATAGAGAAAGCGCAGACCCCAAAGCCATTGGGAAAGATCGGCACGCGGCCGGAAGAGCAGCGGGGCGTCCTCGCGCCCCAACCACTTCAGGATCGTAAGAGGGGCGGTCGGGTTGGCCCAAGGTTCGGAGTTGCTGACCGAAATCTGGCCCCCATTGGCAAAGGTCGTCTCAAGCGCAGGTTCGGGCTGACGGTCCACCACCGTCACCTCATGACCGCTCTGCGCGAGATACCACGCGCTGGTCGTACCAATGACGCCGGCCCCGAGAACGACCACTCTCATGCCCGCCTCCGATAAAAACAAAAGGGGGAAAGCTTGCGCTTATCCCCCCATTTTCCCTGCCCGAGAGCTGCGACTCGTAACTGAGCGACTATGAACTGATTCTTCGGCAGCGATTCGCCTGTTGCGCCATCGGCACAGCACCCTGCAGCGTGAGAACGAATTTACACTTTTGGCCTTCGCTCGGCAAGCAAGCCCGATAAGGCTGCATCGGGTTCGCACGAACGCGAAGGGTTGTCTATTTCCCCGTATGAGGAATCACCTTTTGCCGCTGCTCACCCAGGCCCTTGATACCGAGGGTGACCACGTCACCCGGCTTCAGCCACGCCTGGGTCGGCTTCATCCCCAGCGCCACACCGGCCGGCGTTCCGGTGGTAACGATGTCACCGGGAAGCAGCGTCATGTAGTTGCTCACGTATGAGACAAGCTTCGCGCAGGAGAAGATCATGTTCTTGGTATTGGACGATTGCCTGCGTTCGCCGTTGACGTCGAGCCAGACGTCAAGCACCTGGGGATTGGTGATCTCGTCGGTCGTGACGAGCCATGGCCCGATCGGTCCAAAGGTGTCACAACCCTTGCCCTTGTCCCATTGAGAGGACTGCAGCTGGAAAGCACGCTCGGATACGTCATTCACGATCGTGTAGCCGGCAACGTGGTCCAGAGCCTCGTCCTCCGACACATATTCGGCGCGTGTCCCGATAACGATTGCGATCTCGACTTCGTAATCCAGCTTGGTGGAACTACGCGGCTGCTGAATGTCGTCATTCGGGCCGCTGATGCACGTGGTCGCCTTCATGAACACTACCGGCTCGGCGGGTATTTGCAGACCCGCTTCGTGTGCGTGATCGGAGTAATTCAGGCCGATGGCGACGAACTTGGAGATCCCCGTATAAGGCACGCCGAAACGCGGGTTCCCGCGCACCAGGGGCAGCGACTCCGGGCGGATCTTGCGCAGCTTCGTCAACCCTTTGGAGGAAATCGTGTCCTGGTCGACATTGGAGACGACCCCCGACAAGTCGCGTAACTGGCCTTGCGCGTCGATGACACCCGGTTTTTCGAATCCGTTCCTGCCGTAACGACAAAGCTTCATTTTTGGCTTCCTTTCCCGATCATCATGCGGCCGCTTAAGCAGAGCGCGACGCTTGGAGCAAGCGCAAGCTGGGTGCAAGCGAGGGTGCTCGATATCGTCGCAGTCTTGAGCCGCCCATTTCTTGTCTGGGCGGCGCGCGACGAGAGCAGTTAGTGCGGCCGGTCTCCTACGTAAGCCGTTCTCCCCAGAACTATTCTTATTGCCGGGCGATTATAACAGCGCAACGCCGAAAAAAGCCGTAGTTTCATTTGAATCAGCATGTTACAGGGCCCTATGGAAGGGGTTGGGTCGGCCGGACCGCGAGGCCTTACGGCGATAAAATCGGAGCATGAAGAGTTTTACATCCAGCATCGTTCCGCGATTTTTTGCTCCGATGCAGCTTTCCCTCGGTGCCGAGATCGAACTGCCGGAGCGGGTAGCGCGTCATTGTGCGGTCCTGCGCTTGCGCCGCGGCGATGCGGTCGTCTTGTTCAACGGAGAGGGCGGGGAATTCTCCGCCGAGCTGACGCGGGTTTCCCGTGGCGATGCGCGTGCCCGCGTGATATCTGGGCAGACGCCGGAGCGGGAGTCGCCTCTTGCCATCGCGCTCGCTCAATGCGTATCGAGCGGAGACCGGATGGACACTACCTTGCAGAAATCTACCGAGCTTGGCGTTTCCAGGATCGTGCCGATCGCGAGTGAGCGATCCGTAGTGAGACTCTCGAGCGACCGCGCCGACAGGCGCGTCGCTCACTGGCGCAATGTGGTCATCGCCGCCTGCGAGCAATGCGGGCGCAACCACGTACCCGAAGTCACGGCGATCACCGATCTCGCGGCTTTTCTGAGCCGGGCGGCCAGCGATGGGCTGCGGCTGCTTCTGGCACCGGATTCGGATCGAGACTTGAAGCAGCTTGAACCACCCAGCAGGGTAACGTTGCTGGTCGGACCGGAGGGAGGGCTCGCGCCTGAAGAGCGGCAGCGCGCGGAAAAGAGCGGGTTCGTTCCGATACGTTTCGGGCCACGGATACTCCGCACAGAGACCGCTCCGCTCGCAGCAATCGCGGCGATGCAGGCGCTGTGGGGCGATTGTTAGTCCCTATCAGCGCCGGCGCGGCTGTATCTCCCGGGGGCAACTGGCTAGAATTGTAGGTCCTTGGAACGATGACAACTATGCCGGCCCATCCCAATGCCCAGTTCATCAGCTGGTTTCGCTCGGTCGCACCGTACTTCCACGCCTTTCGCGACAAGACCTTCGTGCTCGCCTTTGGCGGGGAGATCTTGGTTGAAGGCAGGTTCGTCGAGCTTGCGCACGATATCAACCTGCTGCACAGCGCCGGCATGCGCGTCGTCCTCGTGCACGGCTCGCGCCCTCAGATCGAAGCGCAGCTGAAGCGCCGCAAGACGCGTTCGCGCTACGCCAAGGGCCTGCGCATCACCGATCCGGTGGCGCTCGAATGTGTCAAGGAGGCTGTCGGGTTGCTGCGAGTGGAAATCGACGCACTGTTGTCGCTCGGGCTTCCCAATTCACCCATGGCGGGCGCCGTGATCAACACGGTTTCCGGAAATTTCATCACCGCACAGCCGATGGGCGTGCACGACGGCATCGACTTCCAGTACACCGGCTCGGTGCGCAAGGTCGATGCGCAGGCAATCGCAGGCTGTCTGGACGCCGGCAACATCGCAATCGTATCACCGGTCGGTTATTCGCCCACCGGCGAGGTCTTCAACCTCGCCATGGAGGACGTGGCAGTGGCAACGGCGACGGCGCTCCATGCCGAGAAGCTGATCTTCTTCTCCGACTCGCCAGTGCAGGACAAGGAGGGCGAGTTGCTCCAGGAGCTCACAGCGGAGGAGGCGGCCGGGCTTCTCGCGCGCGGCAACCGTCTGTCGGACGATACGCGGCTCTATCTAGCGCACGCCGTCGAGGCGGTGCGTGGAGGGATGCAACGCGTCCACCTTATCAGCCGGACGGTCCCCGGTGCTCTGCTGATCGAGCTGTTCACCCATGAAGGCTCGGGCACCATGATCACCGCCGACAAGGTGGTGAAGCTGCGTCCGGCGAAGATCGACGATGCGGGGGGGATCCTGAAACTGATCGAGCCGCTCGAGGAAGACGGGACGCTCGTGCGCCGCGGGCGCGAGCTGCTCGAGCGCGAGATCGGGCGCTTTTCGGTGATCGAGCACGACGGGGTGATCGTCGGCTGCGCCGCGCTTTACCCCTTCACCGGCGCCCGCGCCGGCGAGCTTGCCTGTCTCGCGGTACAGCCCGATTACCGCGACGCCGGCTACGGGGAGCGCCTGCTGCGGCATGTCGAGACACAGGCGCGCGCCGGCAAGCTTAAAAAGCTGTTCGTGCTCACGACTCGCGCGACCCATTGGTTCATAGAGCGCGGCTTCGCCGAAGCGAGTATCACCGTGCTGCCGAACGAAAAGAAAGCGCTGTACAACTATCAGCGGAGCTCGAAGATTTTAGTGAAGCAGATTTAAACGGACTTGATACCGGAATCGAGGTTGCGAACATGGCAAGGATGGTGAAATGCATCAAGCTCGGCCGTGACGCCGAAGGGCTCGACTTCCCGCCCTACCCGGGCGAACTCGGCAAGCGCATCTACGAGAACGTTTCCAAGGAGGCCTGGCAGGCCTGGATCAAGCACCAGACCATGCTCATCAACGAGAACAAGCTGAACCTTGCCGACCCGCGCGCGCGGAAGTACCTCGCCGAGCAGATGGAGAAGCATTTCTTCGGATCCGGAGCCGACGTGGCTTCCGGCTACGTGCCGCCGGACAAGTAGGCGCTCTACTTCCGGGCGATCGTCCTCACGCCCGTCTTGGTTCCGAGTAAAAGCACGTCCGCGCCACGCCGCGCGAACAATCCATTTGTAACCACGCCGGCGACGTTGTTGACCGCCGTTTCCAGCTCGACCGGGTTGAGGATGGACAGACCCCAAACGTCGAGGATGATGTTGCCGTTGTCCGTGGCAAAGCCCTCGCGCAGCTTGGGCTGGCCGCCGAGCTTCACCATATGGCGCGCGACATAGGCACGCGCCATCGGAATCACTTCGACCGGCAGCGGAAATTTTCCGAGCACCGGCACGAGCTTCGACTCGTCTGCAATGCAAACGAACTTCTTTGCAACCGCGGCGACGATTTTCTCCCGCGTGAGCGCGCCGCCCCCGCCCTTGATCATGGCGAGATGCTCGGTGATCTCGTCAGCACCGTCTATGTAGACCGGCAGCTCGTTGACACCGTTGAGGTCGAGCAGCCGGATGCCGTGACCCTTCAGCCTCTCGGCAGATCTGTCCGAGCTCGCCACCGCGCCGGCGATGCGGCTCTTGATTTTTGCCAGCTCGTCGATGAAAAAGCTGGCGGTCGATCCGCTGCCGACACCAATCACGGCGTCCTCCACCACGTGCTTGATCGCCTCGCGGGCGACCGCCTGCTTGAGCTCGTCCTGGGTCATCGCCGCTTCGACGGTGGCAGGTCCGTGCACACGCCTTCATACAGTTCTGCTGCCATTCCAACCGATTCGCTCGTTGTCGGATGCGGATGGATGGTCTTGCCGATGTCGACCGCGTCAGCGCCCATCTCGATGGCAAGAGCGATCTCGCTGATGAGGTCGCCCGCTCCGGCGCCGACGATGCCCCCGCCAATCACGCGGTGCGTTTCCTCGGAAAAGATCAACTTGCTGAAACCCTCATCGCGGCCGTTGGCGATGGCGCGTCCCGAGGCTGCCCAGGGGAATTTGGCAACGCCGAATTTGACGCCCTGTTTCTTCGCTTCCTCCTCGGTCAACCCCGCCCAGGCTATCTCAGGATCCGTGTAAGCCACAGACGGTATGACGCGGGCGTCGAAGTGAGATTTCTGCCCCGCGGCGGCTTCCGCCGCGACGTGACCCTCGTGCACCGCCTTGTGGGCGAGCATCGGCTGACCGGCGATATCACCGATGGCAAAAATGTGCGGCACGTTCGTCCGCATTTGCGAATCGACCGGGACGAAGCCGCGGTCGTTGATCGCGACGCCCGCGGCTTCGGCTCCGATATTCCTGCCGTTGGGTGTTCGACCGACCGAAACCAGGATCATGTCGTAGATCTGCGGCTTGGCCGGGGCGTTCTCACCTTCGAAAGACACCTTCAGACCCTCCTTCAATGCTTCCACTTTCGCCGTCCTGGTCTTGAGCATCACGTTGTCGAAGCGGCGCGCGTTGAAGGTTTGCCAAATTTTGACGAGGTCTCGGTCCGCCCCCGCCATCAGCGTATCGAGCGTCTCGACTACATCGAGCCTCGCCCCCAGCGTCGAGTACACCGTGCCCATTTCCAGGCCGATGATGCCGCCGCCGATCACCAGCAGGCGTTTGGGTTTCGAGCGCAGCTCCAGTGCGCCGGTGGAATCGACAATGCGCGTATCTTCGGGAATGGAGGGAAGCTTTGCCGACTGCGAGCCGGCCGCGATGATGGCGTTCTTGAAAGCGACGATCTTGCGGCCTTCCTTGGTTTGCACCGCCATGTGGTTGGGGCCGACGAAGCTGCCGACTCCGGTGAGCACCGTCACCTTGCGCATTTTCGCCATGCCGGCAATGCCGCTGCTCAACTTGCCGACGACTTTGTCCTTGAAGTCGCGCAGCCTGTCCATGTCGATCGAGGGCTCGGCGAAAGTGACGCCGTGCGCCGCCATGGCGCGCGCCCCGTCCATTATGGCCGCGGTGTGCAGGAGCGACTTGGAAGGGATGCAGCCGACGTTGAGGCACACGCCGCCCAGCGCCGCGTAGCGCTCGATGAGCACCGTGGACAGGCCGAGGTCGGCGGCGCGGAAGGCGGCCGAATAACCGCCAGGGCCGGAACCCAGCACCAGCATGTCGCAAGTCGCGTCGGCCGTTCCATTGAACGCCGCTGTCGCAAGCACCGGCGCGGCGGGTTTCGTGGGGGCGGGTGCCGCAGCAACCTGAGCGGGAGCCGGTTTGGAAGGCGGGGCCGCGGCAGCGCCGGCGCTCTCTTCGAGCAGGAGAATCGGCGATCCCTGCGAGACCTTGTCACCGAGCTTGACTCGCAGCTCCTTCACGACTCCGGCGTTGGGCGACGGAATTTCTATCGTAGCCTTGTCGGACTCGAGCGTGATGAGCGAGGCCTCCTTTTCCACCCGATCGCCGGGCTTCACCAGGACTTCGATGATCTCGACATCCTTGAAATCACCGATGTCAGGCACCTTGACTTCGATCATCTGCGCCACGCCGGTCTCACAGAAGGGTGCGGCGGATGTCGGAGAGGACCAAGGCCAGATAGGTCGTGAAGCGCGCCCCGGCAGCGCCGTCGATGACGCGGTGGTCGTAGGCGAGCGACAGCGGCAGCATCAGCCGCGGAACGAACGCGCTGTCCTTGTACACCGGCCGCATCTGCGATCTCGCGACCCCGAGGATCGCGACTTCCGGGGCGTTGATGATCGGCGTGAACGCCGTTCCTCCAATGCCGCCGAGGCTGGAAATGCTGAAGGTGCCGCCGCGCATGCTGTCGGGCTTGAGCTTCTTCTCCCGGGCAAGCTTGGAGATTTCCGCCAGCTCGCGGGCAAGATCGAAGACACCCTTACGGTCCGCGTCGCGGATCACGGGCACCACCAGTCCATCCGGCGTGTCGACGGCGACGCCGATGTGGTAGTACTTCTTGACGATCAGGTTCTCGCCGGTCTTGTCGAGCGAAGCGTTGAAATCTGGAAACTGCCGCAGCGCGTTGACGGAAGCCTTGACAAGAAAAGCAAGCATGGTGAGCTTGAAACCCTCTTTTTCCGCCACCTGCGCGTTTTCCTTGCGGAAGGCCTCGAGCTCGGTGATATCGGCTTCGTCGTGCTGGGTAACGTGCGGAATAGAGACCCAGTTGCGGTGCAGAAAACCGCCCGAGAGTTTTCTGATGCGCGACAAGGGCTTCGTCTCGACCGGACCGAATTTCGCGAAATCCACTTGCGGCCACTCGGGCAGGTCGAAGCCGAAGCCGCCTCGCGCGACGGGTGCCGGTGCCGCTTGCGCGCCCTTTATCACGCCCTTGACGAAGGCTTGCACGTCTTCCTGCGTGACGCGGCCCTTCGGGCCGGAACCTTTTACTTTGGCGAGGTCGACGCCCAGCTCGCGCGCGAACTTGCGCACCGAAGGGCTCGCGTGCGGCGTGAAACCGGGAGCCGTCGCTGGCTCGTACGGGACCGGATCGGGCTTGCCGGCCAGCGGCACTACGGTCGCCGCAGCACGCGCCGGGGCAGGTGCGGGAGCAGCAACCGGCGCCGGAGCCGCGGCCGGTTTCGCCACCGGGACAGGTGTGCCCTCCGCCGCCTCGAGCATCAGGAGTAAGCTGCCGGTAGACACCTTGTCACCGACCTTGACGCGAAGTTCTTTCACCGTGCCTGCCGCGGGCGATGGAATCTCCATCGTCGCCTTGTCCGATTCGACGGTGATCAGCGACTGCTCCGGCTGGATAGCGTCCCCCGGCTTCACCAAAACCTCGATGACGTCGACGTTCTTGAAGTCGCCGATGTCAGGGACGAAGATCTCTTTGAGGGTTCCCATGCTTGTTTTCGTTTCGGACCGGGAGCCGGGCGCGCGCTCCGGCTGGCTCTGGAACGGTCAAACGGTCACCGGATCGGATTTTTCGGGATTGATGCCGTATTTTTTGATCGCATCGGCTACGACCTTGGGCTTCACTTCGCCGAGATCGGCGAGCGCCTTGAGCGCCGCGATCACAATGAAGTAGCGGTTCACTTCGAAGAAGTGGCGCAGCTTTGCACGCGAATCCGAGCGGCCGTAGCCGTCGGTCCCCAGCACGCGAAAGGCGCGGCCTTGAGGGATGAACGGCCGGATCTGGTCGGCGAACGTTTTCATGTAATCGGTCGCGGCAACCACCGGTCCGGCGTGCTTTTCCAGGCGCTCTGTCACGTACGGCGTGCGCGGCTTGCTTTCCGGATGCAACAGGTTCCGGCGTTCAACGGCGAGCCCTTCGCGGCGAAGCTCCGTGAAGCTGGTTGCGCTCCAGATATCGGCCGCGACGTTCCAGTCCGCTTCGAGCAGTTCACCCGCAGCGATGACTTCGCGCAGGATCGTGCCCGAACCCATGAGCTGCGCGCGGCTCTTGGATTTGGATTTTGACTCCCGCCACAAGTACATGCCCTTGAGAATTCCCTCCTCGGCGCCAGCCGGCATCGCCGGGTGCTCGTAGTTCTCGTTCATGACCGTGATGTAATAGAAAACATCGTCTTGGTTGGTCACCATGCGGCGCAGACCGTCGTGGATGATGACCGCGAGCTCGTAGCCGAACGTCGGGTCGTATGAGACGCAGTTCGGGATCGCCGAGGACAGCACATGGCTGTGGCCATCCTCGTGCTGCAGTCCTTCGCCGTTCAGCGTGGTGCGTCCGGCCGTGCCCCCGAGCAGGAAACCGCGCGCGCGCTGGTCGCCCGCTGCCCAGGCCAGATCGCCGATCCTTTGCATGCCGAACATCGAATAAAAAATGTAGAACGGTACCGTGACGACGTTGGTGGTGCTGTAGGAGGTCGCCGCTGCAATCCACGAAGAGAAGGCTCCCGCCTCGTTGATGCCTTCCTCGAGAACCTGCCCGCCCTTGTCCTCGCGGTAGTACATCACCTGGTCGCGGTCCACAGGCTCGTACTTCTGTCCTTCCGAAGAATAGATGCCGAGCTGCCGGAACATGCCTTCCATTCCGAAGGTGCGCGCCTCGTCCGGGACGATGGGTACGACGTGCTTGCCGATGTTCTTGTCGCGCACCAGCGCGGTGAGAATGCGCACGAACGCCATCGTGGTTGAAATCTCGCGTCCCTCGGAGCCTTTAAGCACCGCCTCGAACGTCGGGAGCGGCGGCACCGCCGGCACGTTTTCGGCCTTGCGGCGGCGCTGTGGCAAGTAACCGCCGAGCGCCTTTCTGCGCTCCTGCAGGTAAACCATCACTGGATCGTCGTCTTTAGGCTTATAGAACGGGAGCTCCTCGAGTTTGTCATCGGAAATCGGCACGTTGAAGCGATCGCGCATCTCGCGGATGGTTGCAAGGTCCACCTTCTTCAGTTGATGGGTGGGGTTTTTCGCCTGCCCCTGCTTGCCCAGGCCATAGCCCTTGATGGTCTTGGCGAGTATCACGGTGGGCTGGTCCTTGTGCTTCACCGCCGCCGAGTAAGCGGCGTAGATCTTGTGCGGGTCATGGCCGCCGCGGTTCAGGCGCCAGATGTCCTCGTCGGTCATGCGCGAGACCATCTCCAGGAGCTTCGGATCCTTGCCGAAAAAATGCTTGCGCACGAAGGCGCCGTCATTCGCTTTGTAGTTCTGGTACTCGCCGTCGACCGTCTCTTCCATCACGCGCAAGAGCCGTCCTTCCTTGTCGCGCGCAAACAGCGGATCCCAGTAAGAGCCCCAGATCAGCTTGATCACGTTCCATCCTGCGCCGCGGAAATCGGCCTCGAGCTCCTGGATGATCTTGCCGTTGCCGCGCACCGGCCCGTCGAGCCGCTGCAGATTGCAGTTGACGACGAAGATCAGGTTGTCGAGCTTTTCGCGCACTGCCAGACCGATCGCACCCAGCGATTCGGGCTCGTCCATCTCGCCGTCGCCGCAGAACACCCATACCTTGCGGTTCCCGGTGTCGGCGAGACCTCGTGCATGAAGATACTTCAGAAACCGTGCCATGTAGATGCCCTGGATCGGCCCCAGGCCCATCGAGACCGTCGGGAACTGCCAGAAATCGGGCATCAGCCATGGGTGCGGATAAGAAGATATTCCCCTGCCATCGACCTCGCGGCGGAAGTTAAGCAGTTGCTCTTCGTTGAATCGGCCTTCGAGAAAGGCGCGCGCATAGATGCCAGGCGAGGAATGGCCCTGGAAGTACACCAGGTCGCCGCCGTGTCCCTGGTCTGGCGCGTGCCAGAAATGGTTGAAGCCGATGCCGAATAGGGTCCCGACCGAAGCGAAACTCGCGATGTGTCCGCCGAGCTCGTCGTCGGACTTGTTCGCCTTCGCCACCATCACCATCGCGTTCCAGCGGCAAAAAGAACGGATGCGTTCCTCCAGCGCGTGATCCCCGGGCGAGCGTTCCTCCAGGTGCGGGGGAATCGTGTTCAGGTACGCCGTATTGAGCGAAAAAGGAATGTAGGCGCCTGAGCGGCGCGCCTTGTCGACCAGCTTCTCGAGCAGGTAGTGGGCGCGCTCCGGACCTTCGCGATCCAGCACCGCGTCCAGCGCGTCTAGCCATTCCTGCGTCTCCAGGCTGTCCGGATCGTTGGCGGCGGAGAACTCAGGCAGCGCGGACATGACGTTTCCCTCTAGGCGCGAAGGTGTGGGCGGGGGCGTGAGGCTTGCGGAGAATCGCTTGAAGCTTACCCTGCCGGCCTTACGGGATCAATTGCACCTTGTTCCATACTGCGAAAGAGCATTTCGCATTATACGAAAACGCGCCTCGCGCAATCAAAGAGATCAAAATTCAGCTTGGCTGAACCCAGGCCAGGAAACCGCGGATGCTAGAATGCGCGCCTCCCTGTCCGCCGCGCCGATTCTCTCCCGTGCAGACCCGCATCATTGACGGCAACGCCATTGCGCGCGAGTTGCGCGTAGGGCTGATTCGACGTGTCACGGCCCTTGCCGCGACAGGTGTGCGCCCCGGTGTCGCGGTGGTGCAAGTCGGGAATGACCCGGCATCGCGAATCTATGTACGGAACAAGATCAAGGCATGCGGCGAAGCGGGGCTCTACTCGGATCACATCGAATTGCCGGCCGACGCGGATGAGTCGACGCTCCTCGGGCGCATCCGGGTTCTCAACGACGACCCCCGCATCCACGGCATCCTCGTGCAGCTTCCGTTGCCACCGGGATTTTCGGCGGCGCGGGTGCTCGAGGCCCTGTCCCCGGCGAAGGACATTGACGGCTTTCACCCGACCAACATGGGCCTGCTCGCGACCGGCAATCCACGCTTCGTGCCCTGCACGCCCCTCGGAGTCATGAAGATCCTCGAACACGAGGGAGTGGGTCTGCAGGGCCGGCATGCCGTCGTAGTCGGCCGCAGCAACATCGTCGGCAAACCGATGGCCTTGCTGCTCTTGCAAAAGAGCGCCACGGTCACCATCTGCAACTCCAGAACCCCCGATCTTGGCACGATGACCAGGCAGGCGGACATCCTCGTGGTGGCCGCGGGAAAACCCAAGCTCGTTACGGCGGGTATGGTGAAGCCCGGCGCCGTCGTCATCGACGTGGGCATCAACCGGCTCGCTGAGGGCAAACTCACCGGCGACGTGGATTTCCAGAGCGTACTTGGAACCGCTTCGTGCATCACGCCAGTGCCGGGCGGAGTCGGACCCATGACGATCGCAATGTTGCTCGAGAACACGGTAATGTCCGCCGAGCGCGCCTCGGCCCTCCACAGGGGCGCCTGATGCGGGGGAGCAAGGTTTCCGCGATCCCAACCCGAGAACTTAGGCGTTGAACCCCAAAATGACTGTCAATCCGCTGCTCGATTTTTCCGGTTTGCCGCGCTACACCTCGGTCCGGCCTGAGCACGTCGGGCCCGCAATCGACCAGCTGCTCGCGGAGAACCACGCCCTGATCGCCCGGCTCACGGCGAAGGGCACAGCTGCGTCCTGGAACGAGTTCGCGGACCCGCTGGAAAACGCCAATGAGCGGCTATGGCGCGCTTGGGGTGTGGTCGCCCACCTGCACGCAGTCGACGACAACCCCGCGATCCGCGATGCCTACAATGCCAACCTGCCCAAAGTCACGCATTTCAGGACCGAGCTCGCACAGAACCTCCAGCTGTACGAAAAATTCAAGCTTTTGCGCGCGTCGAGTGATTTCGACCGCTTGTCTCGTGCCCAGCGCAAGATCGTCGAGAACGACTTGCGCGACTATCGTCTCGGAGGAGCCGAGCTGGCGCCTGCGGACAAGCAACGCTTTGCCGAAATCCAGGAGGAACTTGCGGCGCTCGAGGCCAAATTTTCCGAGAATCTGCTCGACGCGACCAATGCGTTTTCGTTGCTGATCACCGACCGCGGGGAGCTGCTCGGCGTGCCGGAGGACGTTCTGGAGGCTGCCAGAGAAGCCGCGCGCAAGGACGGACAAGAAGGCTGGAAATTCACGCTGCAGGCACCGTCATACGGGCCGGTGATGCAATACGCGCAGAATCGCAGGCTGCGGGAAAGATTCTATAGAGCTCACGTCACGCGGGCGAGCGAATTCGGAAAGCCGGAATTCGACAACACGTCGATCATCGTCCGCGAGCTTCGCCTGCGAAAAGAAAAGGCGCGACTGCTTGGTTTCAAGAGCTTCGCTGAATTTTCGCTTGTCCCGAAGATGGCCGAATCACCCGAGGCCGCGCTCGCCTTCCTCAACGATCTTGCCGGGAGAGCGCTGCCTTACGCACGCAGGGACTATGCCGAACTGGAGGACTTCGCACGCGCGGAGCTCGAAATCAAGGAGCTCCAGGCTTGGGATATCGCGTTCGCGTCGGAAAAATTGCGCGAGAAACGCTACGCGTTTTCCGATCAGGAAGTGAAGCAGTATTTCCCGGAACCGAAGGTCCTCGAAGGCATGTTCCGGCTGGTGGAGGCCCTCTATGGTATTCGAGTTCTCCCGGATGCGGCCGAAAACTGGCATCCACAGGTGCGGTTTTTCCGGATTAACGACGCGGACGGTGCCCTGATCGGCCAGTTTTATCTGGATCTGTATTCCCGGGAAACCAAGCGCGGCGGCGCGTGGATGGATGAGGCGATCACGCGGCAGCGGATCTCCGGAAACCTCCGGATCCCAGTCGCCCATCTCATTTGCAATTTTCCCGCACCGGTCGGGAACAAACCCACGCTACTTACGCACGACGAAGTGATGACCCTGTTTCACGAATTCGGTCACTGTTTGCATCATCTGCTCTCGCGAGTCGACGATCTGGGCGTCTCCGGAATACGCGGTGTCGAATGGGACGCGGTCGAGCTGCCTTCCCAGTTCATGGAGAACTTCTGCTGGGAGCGGGATGTGCTCGCAAGCATGACGGGGCACGTCGAGAGCGGAGAAGTCTTGCCGCGCACCTTGTTCGAAAAGATGTTGGCTGCCAAGAACTTTCAAAGCGGCATGGACGCCGTGCGCCAGATCGAGTTCGCCTTGGTCGATATGAAACTGCATCATGACTACGACCCGGCGGGAGCAGTGACGCCGCTGGAACTGCTCGATGAAATCAGGGCGAAAGTCGCTGTGATCATGCCACCGGAGTACAACCGTTTCCTCAACAACTTCTCTCACGTCTTCTCGGGGTCCTACGCCGCCGGCTACTACAGCTACAAGTGGGCCGAGGTGCTCTCCGCCGACGTCTACAGCCTGTTCGAACAGAACGGCGTGCTCGACTCCGGCACCGGTGCGCGATTCCGCGACGAGATTCTCGCAGTCGGCGGCAGCCGCCCGGCGCTCGAATCGTTCAAGGCGTTTCGCGGGCGCGAGCCGAGTATCGACGCACTGTTGCGTCACAATGGTATGATCGCGCCCTGAGGAGCATTACCGCATGCGCATACTGTTCGTCGCGGCAGCGATCCTCTCGAGTGTCTGCGCCGGCGCCTTTGGGCAGGCCTATCGCTGGGTCGATCAGGACGGTAGGATCCACTACACGCAAACGCCTCCGCCACCCGATGCGAAAGGAGTGCAAAGAAAGAGCTTCCAGCACGGGCCCATGGGGACCGTCGACCTGCCTTACGCCACGCAAGTGGCGGCGAAGAACTTTCCTGTAACTCTCTATACCCTTCCGGACTGCGGACCCTTCTGCGACCAGGCGCGCGCGTTGCTCGTCAAGCGCGCGGTCCCTTTCAGGGAAGTCAGCGTCGTCACCCAAAAGGATCTCGATGAGGTGAAGAGGCTGTCCGGCAAAGGCGATCTGCCGCTGCTGCTCGTCGGCACCCTGGTGCAAACCGGATTTCAGGAAAGCCTCTTCAACGGCCTGCTCGATTCAGCCGGCTATCCGTCTTCTGTGCCACCCGCGCGGATCGAAACGCTGCGGAAGATGGATCCGGCAGCGCCGGCACCGGCTACGGCCCAAGGGCAGTCACCGGAGGGTGCGGGCGCCGGTACGGAGCCGCCGGCCAGTGCCGGTGCCAGATAGAAGGGGCGTCGCCTTTCCGAGCAGCGCGCCAATGAAGTTTGCGTCATGGAACGTCAATTCGCTCAAAGTGCGCCTGCCTCATCTGCTCGAGTGGCTGGCGCGACAGGCCCCGCAAGTCGTCTGTCTGCAGGAGACCAAGCTCGAGGACGCCAAGTTCCCGGTGGGGGAAATCGAGGCGGCGGGGTACCACTGCGTCTGGTCCGGGCAAAAGACCTATAACGGCATCGCGATCCTGTCTCGTCCACCCCTTGCGGACGTCGCCGCAGGAATGCCTGCATTTGCCGACGAGCAAAAGCGCGTCATCGCCGCAACCGTTGGGCAGGGCGCCGATGCAATCCGCGTCGTGTGTGCCTATGTTCCAAACGGGCAGGCAGTCGATTCCGGGAAATATCAGTACAAGCTCAATTGGCTAGCGGCTTTCCGACTCTGGCTCGAGGAAGAGCAAAAAAAGAATCCCCGGCTCGCGGTGCTCGGCGACTACAACATCGCGCCCGCTGATGAGGATGTTCACGATCCGAAGGCCTGGGAAGGCCAGATTCTATGCAGCCCCAAGGAGCGGGAGGCCTTCCGGAACCTTCTTGCCCTGGGACTGAAGGACAGCTTCAGGATGTTTGCTCAGCCGGCCAAATCCTTCACCTGGTGGGACTACCGCATGAACGGGTTCAAGCGCAATCTCGGGCTGCGCATCGATCACATCCTGCTCAGCTCCGAGCTCGCTTCGCGGTGCCGCACGTGCTCAATCGATCTCGAACCACGACGGCTGCAACGCCCATCTGACCACGCGCCGGTGATGGCCGAGCTCGAGCTTTAGTGGCTATAATCGAAGCGGCTGCGGATGGAAAATAAAAGCCTGACGCTGGGAGCAATTGCCGCATCCGATTAGGAGGATGGAATCATGGCTTTCAAAAAGTTGCCGCGCCAAATCGCCGGGCTTGTGCTGGCTGTTTTCTTCGCGGCTGACGCGCTCGCTCAGGCCGGCTACCCGGCGAAGCCGGTGAAAATAATCGTGCCTTACTCTGCCGGCGGACCGGCGGACATCTACGCGCGCTTTATCGGCGATCGTCTGCAAAAGGCTCTCGGAGAACCTTTTGTAATCGAGAACCGGCCGGGCGCCGGCGCGATCATCGGCACCGACGTGGTGGCGAAATCCGCCCCCGACGGATACACGCTGCTCATGATGTCGAACACGCACACGGTAAACGAATCACTGTTCACGAAGAAGCCCTACAGCCTGATGCGGGACCTCGCGCCGATCTCGCCGATCAACTATTCAGACCTGCTTCTCGTGGTTCATCCTTCGGTGCCGGCGAACAACCTGAAGGAGCTGATCGCGCTTGGCAAATCGAAGCCCGGCGTTCTCAATTACGCTTCCTCCGGACCGGGCACGCCCTATCACATGGCCGGAGAGCTGTTCAAGGCGATGGCCGGAATCGACGTCGTACACGTGCCGCACAAGGGAAGCGCTGAAGCACGCACCAGCGTCCTCGCAGGCGACGTGCAGATGATGTTCGACGCAATTACCACGATGGCGCCGCTCGCGCAGGCAGGCAAGGTTCGCGCCATCGCCTCCTCCGGAAAGACGCGTTCCCCAATCACGCCGGGGGTGCCGACCCTGGACGAAGCCGGCCTGCCCGGTTACGACGCAGTGATCTGGCTGGGCATAATGGCCCCGACAACGACCCCGAAACCGATCGTCGATATGCTGAATTCCGAGATTCAGAGAATCTCCAGCTTGCCAGACGTGAAGGAAGCCTGGGCCAAGCAGGGCGCAGTTCCGATGCGTATGGCACCCGCAGAATTCGGAAAATTCATGGAGCAAGATATCCAGAAATGGGCGAAGGTCGTGAAATTCTCGGGGGCGAAGGTCGATTAGGTAGGTGCGCGAGGGTATATACATTTTGCCGAGGACATAGAATCCCGTGGCCGAGCGCTTCCGGCTCACCGTCAACGGTGCCGAATCCGAGCTCGAAGCGGGTTCGGACACGCCGCTTCTCTACGCCCTGCGCAACGACCTTGGGCTCAAAGGCACGCGTTTCGGCTGCGGCAACGCCCAATGTGGCGCCTGCTTCGTGTTGATCGATGGCCATCCGGCGCCCGCATGCGACACGCCGCTGTGGTCTGTGGTCGGTAAGAGTATTACCACCGTCGAAGGTCTAGGCACGGGCGGCCGGTTACATCCCCTTCAGAACTCTTTTCTCGCCGAGCAGGCAGCCCAATGCGGCTATTGCACCAGCGGCATCCTGATCAGTGCCGCGGCGCTCTTGGCGAAAAATTCCAGGCCGAGCGAAAGCGAAGTGCGCTCAGCGCTCGACCGCAACCTGTGCCGTTGCGGTTCGCACAACCGCATGGTGCGCGCGGTGTTGCGCGCGGCGTCGGAAATCGCGCCATGAACGTGGCCGAAAGTCGGCTCAAGCGCCCGGGAAGTCTCGAGAAGAACCCGAGACTGTCGCAGTGGGTGCGTGTGCACCGCGACGGGACGGTTTCCATTTGCAGCGGAAAGGTCGAGATAGGCCAAGGCATTCTGACGGCCCTTGCGCAGATTGCGGCCGAAGAGCTCGGAGTCGCGCCGGGACGCATTCGCATGGTTGCCGCCGATACGTCGGTGAGTCCCGATGAGGGCGTCACTTCGGGCAGTCTCTCGATCCAGGATTCCGGTGCCGCGCTGCGTCGTGCCTGCGCGCACGCCCGCGCATTGCTCGTAGAGCGTGCCGCGTCGCGTCTCGGTGTATCGCCCGGCGATTTGCGCGTAGAGGACGGTGCTGTCCGAGCGCTGGACCGTAGCGTCAGTTTTTGGGAATGCGCGGATGACGCATTGTTCGACTGCGAGGTCGATGAGGCGATCGCAGTGATACCGCCGGCTGATTACCGGGTGGTCGGCAAGGCTGCGCTCCGGCGTGACCTACCCGACAAGATCGCCGGCCGGCCCCGCTTCATCCAGGACATGGTATTGCCAGGGATGCTCTACGGTCGCGTGGTTCGTCCGTCGCACGGGTTCGCGGGGCTCGTTTCTTTGGACGAGAGCAAGGTCAGATCGATGCAAGGCTTTACGGCGATCGTACGCGAGGGCAGCTTTGTCGGAGTACTCGCCGAGCGCGAGGATACGGCGATCTCCGCCCAACAGGCGCTTCGACGGGCTGCGTTGTGGAGCGATGGCGGCTCGCTGCCCCAAGACATCCATTCATGGCTCAAAGAGCATGCGGTCGAACACCGCGTCATCAACCAGAAGGAAGACGCGACAACAAGATCCCGGGCAGCGAATGCGCTCGAAGCCGTATATTCCAAGCCCTACATATCGCACGCCTCGATCGGTCCGTCGTGTGCGATCGCTCAGTTCGAGGGCGACAAGCTCACGGTCTGGAGCCACAGTCAGGGGATATTCAATCTGCGCCGCGACCTGGCCATCGTCTTGGGAATGCACGAAGAGGCGATCGTGGTCAGGCACGTGGAAGGGGCGGGCTGCTATGGACACAATGGGGCCGACGATGCGGCGCTCGACGCGGCGCTGCTCGCGCGAGCGGTGCGCGGGCGACCGGTCCAGGTGCAATGGATGCGAGACGATGAATTCGCATGGGCTCCGTGCGGGCCCGCCATGGCGTTCATGTTGCGCGCTGCGCTCGATTCGCAGGGGAACATCGTCGATTGGCAGCACGACCTCTGGAGCAACGGACACAGTAGCAGACCCGGGCGCGCGGCAAATCCGGCGCTCTTGGCGGCGTGGCACTTGTCGAAACCTTATGAGCGACCTTCGGCGATCAACATGCCGCTTCCCGCGGGGGCCGCGGACCGCAACGCCATTCCTATATACGATTTTCCGAACCAACGCGTCGTCAACCACTATGTGCGCGAGATGCCGGTGCGAACTTCGGCGCTGCGCTCACTGGGTGCCTACGCCAACGTGTTTGCGATCGAATCCTTCATGGACGAGCTCGCTCAAGCGGCAGGAATGGACCCGATCGCCTTCCGCCTGCGGCATCTCAAGGATCCACGTGGTCGTGCGGTCATAGAAGCAGCGGTGCGTCGCGCAGAGTGGAGCCGCTGGAAACCCGCCGAAGGCCGCGGTCACGGTATCGGATTTGCGAGATACAAGAATCTGGGCGCTTACTGCGCAGCGGTGGCCGAAGTAGATGTCGGCCATGACGTGCGCGTAAACCGGTTGATTCTCGCCGTCGACGTCGGGCTCGTCATAAACCCGGACGGCGTGATCAATCAGATCGAAGGTGGCGCAATTCAGTCGACCAGCTGGACGCTCAAGGAACAGGTGAAGCTCGGTGTACGCGGCATTGCGAGCCTCGGTTGGGAGGATTACCCCATCCTGAAATTCAGCGAGGTACCGATTGTTGAAGTCGAGTTGGTCGACCGCCCTGAACTCCCCGCCGTCGGCGCGGGCGAAGCCGCTCAGGGCCCCACGGCGGCGGCAATCGCCAATGCGGTGACACATGCGCTTGGTTTGCGCTTGCGCGACCTCCCGCTCACACACGAGCGGATTGCCGTGGCGATAAGTCAGTCGATGTAGCTGTATGCCGGCAGGGTAAGGAACTCGACGTAGCGATCGTCAGTCGTGATTCGATCGAAGAGCTTCGCGCCTTCTTCGTACTTGCCTGCTTTCCACGCCTCGTCACCGAGGTAGGTTCTCACCTTGGGCAATTCTTCGGCGAGGAGCTTCCTGAACAGCTCCTGGGTGACTTTACGGCCGTCTTGCAGCTTCCCCTTGGAAGAACGCATCCACTGCCAGATCTGAGAGCGCGAGATTTCAGCGGTCGCCGCATCCTCCATCAGATTGAATACCGGCACGCAACCGTTCCCAGCGAGCCACGCCCCCAAGTACTGGATACCGACTGAGATATTGTTGCGCAGACCGGCTTCTGTGATCGGTCCTTCCGGCTGGAAGTCGAGCAGATCTTTTGCCGCGACAACCACATCCGGGCGTTGTCTGTCGTACTGGTTGGGTTGCGGCATGTGCTCATCGAATACTGCTTTTGCGATCGACACCAGACCGGGGTGTGCGACCCAGGTTCCGTCGCAACCGTCAGTGACTTCGCGCAGTTTATCCTCGCGAACCTTCGCGAGCGCGGCCGCGTTGGCCGCAGAATCATTCTTGATCGGGATCTGCGCCGCCATTCCACCCATTGCCGGAGCAGCGCGGCGATGGCAAGTCTTTACAAGGAGCAACGCGTAGGCGCGCATGAACGGCGCGGTCATCGTCACCTGCGCGCGGTCGGCCAGGCAAAAACTACGGTTCGCGCGGAACTTCTTGATGCAGGAAAAAATGTAGTCCCATCGGCCGATGTTGAGACCAGCGGAGTGCTCGCGCAACTCCCATAGGATTTCGTCCATTTCGAATGCGGCAACGACCGTCTCGATCAGCGCAGTGGCCTTGATCGATCCCTGCGGCACGCCCAATTCCTTCTGGGCGAACTTGAAAATATCGTTCCAAAGCCGCGCCTCGAGATGGGACTCCATCTTCGGCAGGTAGAAGTACGGCCCTGTGTCCCGTGCAAGCAGCTCTTTTGCGTTGTGAAAAAAATACAGCGCGAAGTCGAATATCGCGCCCGAAACGGCCTTCCCGTCCACGAGCAGATGTTTCTCTTCCAGGTGCCAGCCGCGCGGGCGCGGAATCAGAACCGCCACCTTGTCTTTCATGCGATAGGTCTTTTCCTCCTGTTCGAAACTGATACTTCCGCGCACTGCATCGTGCAGATTGATCTGGCCTTCGACCATGTTGGCCCACGTAGGGCAGTTGGCGTCCTCGAAGTCCGCCATAAACGTGGAAGCCCCCGAGTTGAGCGCGTTGATCACCATTTTTCGGTCCGTTGGCCCGGTAATCTCCACGCGGCGGTCCAGCAAGTCTTTCGGCTGTGATGCGATCGTCCATTCCTCGGCGCGAAGGGGTGCGGTTTCCGCAATGAAATCGGGGAATTTGCCGGCGTCAAATTCTTTCTGGCGTGTCGCACGCCGAGTGAGGAGATCTTGACGGCGCGATTCGAACGCCCGATGCAACTTGGCGACAAATTCCAGAACCGCAGGGGTCAGAATCTGGGCTTCACCAGGCAGGGCGGGCGCACGTATATCAACCCCCGCCGGAAGAGTTGCCCGTTGAGGGACAACCGAAGAAACCACGTCCAAGATCCTCTCTAAAAGGGCCTGCCGAACCCCACCTCTCCGATTATTCCGGGTCGGTCGGTGTCCCATCTCCAATACCCAGCTCATCGATCTTGCGGGTAATCGTATTGCGACCTATGCCGAGCCGACCCGCCGCCTCGATACGCCGGCCACCGGTGTGCGCCAGGGCTTTTGCGATCAGCGTCTTCTCGAAACTCTTGGACAGATTCTCCATGATATTCGTATCGCCATTCACCAGCCTGCGATCCGCTTCGCGTGCCAGCGCCGCAAGCCACTCGCCGGAGGGTGCTGCGGCATCCTCGCGGAGCTCCGGCGGAAAGTCACCGACCTCGATGATCTGTGTGGGCGACATCACGGTGAGCCAGTGACACACATTTTCGAGCTGACGTACGTTTCCTGCAAGATTCTGAGCCGAGAGATGGGCCATCGCCGAGTCCGACAGGCGCTTGGGCTCCACACCGAGCTCTCGAGCGGATTTTGCGAGGAAATGTCGTGCAAGCAGCGGAATATCTTCGCGGCGTTCACGCAAGGAGGGCAACCGCAGCCGGATTACGTTCAGCCGGTGGTACAAGTCCTCGCGGAACAGGCCCTCGCGCACCCGTGTTTCTAAATCCTGATTGGTCGCGGCGATGACGCGGACACTCGCGCGAATCGGCTGATGGCCGCCGACCCGATAGAAAGTTCCGTCAGACAATACGCGCAGCAATCGCGTTTGCAGCTCGGCCGGCATATCGCCGATCTCATCCAGGAACAGGGTCCCGTCTTCGGCCTGCTCGAAGCGACCCCGCCGCAGAGCCTGCGCCCCCGTGAAGGCGCCACGCTCGTGCCCGAAGAGCTCCGATTCCAGAAGATCTTTTGGCATTGCCGCAGTATTTATTGCGATGAATGGCTTGTCTGCGCGCGGGCTATGGCGATGCAACGCTCGTGCCACGAGCTCCTTGCCTGTTCCAGACTCGCCGGTGATCAGGACCGTGGCGCTCGATTGCGACAAGCGGCCGACTGCACGGAACACCTCTTGCATCGACTGTGCCTGGCCGAGGATATCCGGCGTCCCGGTCAACAACTCCTCGGCTTCATCCTCTCGCACGCTCTCGCCGAGCGCCCGGCGGATGAGCTCGACCGCCTGGTCGACGTCGAATGGCTTTGGCAGATACTCGAACGCACCACCCTGGAACGCCGCCACCGCCGACTCCAAATCAGAGTACGCGGTCATAATGATGACCGGAAGACTCGGGAAACGTTGCTTTAGAGTCTGCAGCAGCTCCAGACCCGAGGCGCCGGGCATACGGATGTCCGAAACGAGCACCTGCGGGGCGCCCGCCGCGTCGAGCGCCTCCATCGCCTCAGTCGCCTGAGCAAAGGTCTTGAAAGGAATGCCCTCGCGAGCAAGTGCCTTCTCGAACACCCAACGGATGGAGCGGTCGTCATCGATGACCCAGACAGGTCTCATCATGGTCTTTCAGCGAAGCGGTAACACGATGCGGAAGCTGGTTCTTCCCGGCTGGCTATCGCACTCCACCACCCCGTGGTGCTGCTGCACGAAAGTCTGCGCTAGCGTCAGGCCGAGCCCGGTCCCACCCTCACGGCCGGATACCAGCGGATAGAAAATCTGGTCGCGGATTTCCTCCGGCACGCCCGGTCCGTTATCGACCACTTGCAATTCTAATGCCAGCCTGCGAAAACGCCGGGCGAGCGTTACTTGGCGGGCGACCCGCGTGCGTAGGACGATTTCGCCCAGGCCTTGAAGTCCAGCCGTGGCGGTAGTATGGGCCCCCAATATGGCTTGCGCGGCATTTCGGGCGATGTTGAGCACGGCCTGGATCAGTTGCTCCGGATCGCCGCGAAACTCGGGCAGACCGACGTCGTAATCGCGTCTTACCCGGATGCCTTCCGGAAATTCGGCAAGAATAAGGCTGCGCACCCGTTCACATACCTCATGGATGTTCATCGGCACCTGGTTCGGAGGCCGATGTGGAGTAAGAAGTCGGTCCATGAGGGCCTGCAGACGGTCGGCCTCCTTGATGATCACCCGGGTGTATTCGCGCAGGCTCGGCCGGTCCAGCTCACGTTCGAGGAGTTGAGCCGAGCCGCGCAAGCCCCCCAGCGGATTCTTGATTTCATGAGCGAGGTTGCGGATCAGCTCCCGGTTGGCCCGGTGCTGGGTCATACGCTGCTCCTCTCGCTCGATGCGGAGCCTCTGATCAATCGGCCGCAGCTCAAGCAGCAGCGCGGCCTGGGGCAGCTCGACTGGCGTAACGATGCAGTCAAGGTGCAAGGGCTCCTGGCCAGTCGGCACGAGGATCAAGTCCTGATCAGCAAAACCACGCTCGTCGCGGATCGCTTGATGAAGGAGGCCTGCCAAGGAGCCCGAGTCTGCGAAAAGTCCCGGAAAAGGCTGGTCGAGGATACCCTTACGGCTGGCCGCGAACAGCGTTTCCGCCGCAGGGTTGAGGTACTTTACAAGGAGGGCACGGTCCAAGAGCACCACGGCCGTGGCGAGCCAGTCCAGGCCCGGGGAGGCTGCCGGAGTCATGTGCTGGACCCATTTCGGGGACTGGGGTGGCGGTAGTGCAGCGCGTCTGTGCCGCGCCGCGCCAAGGAGTCTCCGGGCGCCTGCCCGAGCCGGGCTGCCCGATTCGTGAAAATAGCGCGAGTCGCCCTTACTTGAGGCGGCCGAGCTCGGCGCGAAGCTGCTCGATGTTCTTCGTGTGCTGGCTGACCGCTTCCTGGAATGGCTTCAATCGGTCGAGCACCCGGGCGTAGTTGCGCTCGTCGCCGTCGCGAATTCCTTCCTGCTCGGCGAGCTTCTGCCGGGCGTCGGAGAGTAGTTGCTGCTCGTTCTGGAGCTCCGACTCCAGGATCCTGCGGCGGTTCTCGCTGCGCGCCGAGGCAGAGTCCGATGAGGCTGAAGATTGCACGGCGCGCGCGGGAACCTGAGCCGGCACAACAGACACCTCCTTGCTCACCAAGGTGCAGTTCTTGCCCACCGTGTCGCGCTTGACGTTGGTGTATGTCGGACGTCCGCTCGCGTCGGGGCACTTGTACACCTCGCTCTGAGCGTGACCGCAGGGCGCAGCCATCGCGAGAAAAACCCAGCCGATCAATCGCTTGTTCAGAGCCATGGCCCCCCCAAACCCTAGTGGGAACTTTAAGTGTAGGCCAAAACAACCCTGATTTCAAATGAAAAAGGGCGAAACCCCAGACTTGGGGCGCTCGCCCCTCCGCGCTAGACAAATCCAAATCCTGACCCAGAGCCAACCGGGCCCTCGAGGCTTCTTCCTTATGAACTGTAGTACATGTCGAATTCAACCGGATGGGTTGTCATGCGGAAGCGCGTAACCTCTTCCATCTTCAGGGCGCAATAGGCGTCGAGCATATCGTCCGAGAACACGCCGCCCTTGGTGAGGAAGTCGCGATCCCTGTTCATGTGATCGATCGCCATGTCGAGCGAAGAACACACGTTCTGGACTTTCTTTGCCTGTGCCGGCGGCAAATCGTACAGATTCTTGTCGATGGGATCACCCGGATGGATCTTGTTCTGAACTCCGTCAAGCCCCGCCATCAGCATGGCGGCAAACGCGAGATACGGGTTGGTAGTGGGGTCTGGAAAGCGCACTTCAACGCGGCGCGCCTTGGGATCTGTCACGAGCGGTATCCGGCACGCCGCAGATCGGTTGCGCGACGAATAGGCCAGATTGATCGGCGCCTCGAATCCCGGCACCAATCGTTTGTAAGAGTTGGTGCCGGGGTTGGTGATCGCATTCAACGCTTTGGCGTGCTTAATGATGCCCCCGATATAAAAAAGCGCGAAGTCCGAAAGTCCCGAGTAGCCGTTCCCGGTAAAAAGATTTTTGCCGTCTTTCCAGACGGACTGGTGAACGTGCATGCCCGACCCATTGTCACCGACTATCGGCTTGGGCATAAACGTTGCAGTCTTGCCGTATGAGTGCGCGACGTTCCAGACCGTGTACTTCAGGATCTGCATCCAGTCCGCGCGCTTCACCAGGCTGTTGAACTTGGTGCCGATCTCGTTTTGGCCAGCGGCCGCCACTTCATGATGATGCACTTCGCACTCGACGCCCTGCTGCTCCAGCGCGAGCACCATCGCGTTGCGGATATCCTGCAGAGTATCGGCCGGGGGCACCGGGAAATAGCCGCCTTTGACCGGAGCCCGGTGACCCATGTTTCCGCCCTCGTATTCCTCGCCCGAGGACCACGGCGCCTCTTCGGCCTTGATCTTCACGAAGCAACCGGACATATCCACGTTCCACGTAACCGAGTCAAAAACAAAGAACTCGGGTTCCGGACCGAAATAGGCCGTATCGCCCAATCCGGTCGATTTCAAGTAAGCCTCAGCGCGCTTGGCGATGGTACGCGGGTCGCGGTCGTAACCTTTGCCGTCCGAGGGCTCGACAGCATCGCAAGTCAGGTTTAGCACGGGTTCATCAGTGAATGGGTCCATTCGCGCAGAATCCGGATCCGGCATCAACAGCATGTCGGAGGCTTCGATGCCCTTCCACCCCGCTATCGAGGACCCGTCGAAGAAATGCCCGCTTTCGAATTTGTCGGTACTGAAGGCTTTGACCGGTACGGACACGTGCTGCTCCTTGCCTCGCGTGTCGGTAAAACGCAGGTCTACGAACTTGACCTCCTTCTCCTTGATCATTTTCATGACATCATTGGCAGACATTGCCATTGCGGGATCTCCTCAATTTTCTGATTGTCTGTGGGTTAGAAAGGGAAACTAAGCGCTAGATCGATGGAATCTCTGCAGATTCCATGCCATCCGGCGCAAAAAAGGCAGGCCATTGTGCCATAAGCTAGGGTCCGGGGGGTTGGTGCACCAAATCGGCGCGAACCCCAGAATATCCGCACTACACCAGTGCGGAACGACTCCCGATCCCCTCATGTTGCGAGTTAAACTATCACGCGTCCTATTTCGCGCTCATACGGGAAGACTATGCCCACGGAATCCGTAGATGAAATCCTCGCCCGAGCCAAACAACGCGCGGCTGCGGTGAAACTGCCCTACGCGGGCGCGCTGCTCCCGGCAGAGGCACGTGCGCTCATGCAGCAGGTTCCGGGGGCGAAGCTGATTGACGTGCGCACACAGGCCGAGTGGGAATACGTCGGTCGCGTCCCCGATTCGGTATTGATCGAGTGGAATTCCTATCCGAGCGGTCAGCGCAACCCGCAATTCTTGGAGGAGCTCCAGGCCAAGGTAGCAAAGACCGAGGCTCCGGTGATGTTTTTGTGCCGCTCCGGGGCGCGCTCCCACCACGCCGCAATGGCGGCAACCCTGGCCGGCTACCCGAACAGCTACAACATTCTCGAGGGCTTCGAGGGTGATAAAGACGCGCAAGGCCACAGGAATAGCGTGGGTGGTTGGCGTGTTGCCGGCCTACCGTGGGTTCAGGGCTAAGCACGATCCCGTTCAATGGATCGATTTTAAGGTGCTCTCTCCAGACGCAATTGACGCAGTCAAACGGTAGCGTCTAAGGTGGAAGCGATCCGCGAATCTGACGGTGGCGCTGCTGTCGTTCAACCAGCCGTCCAGCTTACCAGCCCGGTCCAGGCCGTTACGAGCACAGTGGCGCCGAAAGCGATGCGGTACCAGGCAAACGGCGTGAAGTCGTGGCTGGCGATATAGCGCAGCAGCCAGCGGACACAAAGGAACGCCGATACGAATGCCGCGACCGAGCCGACCGCGAACATGCCGAGGTCGCCCGAATCGAACAGCGCGCGGTTCTTCCAGAAATCATAAGCACCGGCGGCGACCAGCGTCGGCACCGCAAGAAAAAACGAGAACTCGGTTGCGGCACGGCGCGAAAGCCCGAAAATCATTCCACCGATGATAGTGGCGCCGGAACGCGAAGTACCTGGGATCAGCGCGAAGGCCTGGGCAATGCCGACTTTCAGCGCATCCTTCCAGGTCATCTCGTCCACGCTTTGAACCACTGCATGGCGTTGATGTTTTTCCACCCAAAGAATAATGAATGCACCGACGATGAAGGCGAGAGCAACGGGCACGGCGTGAAACAGATAGGTCTTGATCAGCTTGCCGAAAGCAAGTCCGAGCGCGGCGGCAGGAATGAATGCAACGACGAGATTCAGCACGAAGCGCTGCGCTGCGCGATCCGAGGCGAGTCCCGCCAGCACGCGACCAAACTTGGCGCGGTATTCCCAGACGATCGCGAGCATCGCGCCGGTCTGGATCACGATTTCGAAGACTTTGGCCTTCTCGTCGTCGAAGCCGAGCAGATCGCCTGCGAGGATCAAGTGGCCAGTGGAGGATATCGGCAGAAATTCTGTCAACCCTTCGATGACGCCGAGAACAAGGGCTTTCGCGAGCAAAACCAAGTCCACACAGGCTCCTCAAAAGAAAGGGCGGCAATTTCTTGCCGCCCCGAGTCTAGCGGAAAGACTCAGGCTTTGGTGTAGATCTCCGCGCCCTTCTTCACGAACTCAACGGCCTTCTGTTCCATGCCCTTCTTCAGCGCGTCGTCGCCGGAGAGCCCGTGCTTCTCGGCATACTCGCGCACGTCCTGCGTGATTTTCATCGAGCAGAAATGCGGGCCGCACATCGAACAGAAATGCGCGAGCTTCGCGCCTTCCTGCGGCAGCGTCTCGTCATGGAACTGCTTCGCCTTGTCCGGGTCGAGACCGAGGTTGAACTGGTCCTCCCAGCGGAATTCGAAGCGTGCTTTGGATAACGCGTTGTCTCGAACCTGCGCACCTGGATGCCCTTTTGCCAGGTCGGCGGCGTGCGCCGCGATTTTGTAGGCGATGATACCGTCCTTTACGTCGTCCTTGTCCGGCAGTCCGAGGTGTTCCTTAGGCGTCACGTAGCAAAGCATGGCCGTGCCGTACCAACCGATCATCGCCGCCCCGATTGCGCTGGTGATGTGGTCGTAGCCGGGCGCGATATCGGTGGTGAGCGGCCCTAATGTGTAGAACGGCGCCTCCTTGCAATACTTGAGCTGCAGGTCCATGTTCTCCTTGATGAGCTGCATGGGCACATGCCCCGGTCCCTCGATCATCACCTGGCAGTCGTGCTTCCAAGCGATATCGGTCAGCTCGCCGAGCGTCTTGAGTTCTGCGATCTGCGCCTCGTCGTTCGCGTCGTAAATCGAGCCAGGACGCAGACCATCGCCCAGCGAATAGCTGACGTCGTAGGCAGCCATGATCTCGCAGATGTCTTCAAAATGCGTATAGAGAAAACTCTCTTTGTGGTGCGCCAGGCACCACTTCGCCATGATCGAGCCGCCGCGCGAGACGATTCCCGTCATGCGTTTTGCCGTCATTGGGATGAACGGCAGGCGCACCCCGGCGTGGATGGTGAAGTAGTCCACACCCTGCTCGGCCTGTTCGATCAGCGTGTCGCGGAAAATTTCCCAAGTCAATTCTTCGGCTTTGCCATCCACTTTTTCCAGCGCCTGGTAAATCGGCACTGTGCCTATCGGCACCGGGGAGTTGCGGATAATCCACTCGCGCGTCTCGTGGATGTGCTTTCCGGTGGATAGATCCATTACGGTGTCACCGCCCCAGCGTATCGCCCAGGTCATTTTCTCGACCTCCTCGGCGATGCCAGAACTGATAGCAGAGTTGCCGATGTTGGCGTTTATCTTCACGAGAAAATTACGCCCGATGATCATCGGTTCGGTTTCGGGGTGGTTGATGTTCGCCGGAATGATGGCGCGCCCGCGCGCGATTTCCTCGCGCACGAACTCCGGCGTGATGAATTTCGGCAGTGACGCTCCGAACGACTCGCCCTGGTGCTGCCGCGTAATCAATCCCGGAAGCGAGTCGCGTCGCTGATTTTCCCGGATCGCGATATATTCCATCTCCGGCGTGACGATGCCTTTTTTCGCATAATGCATCTGCGTCACGTTGCGCCCCGACTTTCCCCGGCGCGGTTTCCTTTTCAGGCTGAAACGCATCTCCGCGAGCTTGGGATCACTAAGGCGTTCGAGACCATACTTCGAAGTCGGCCCGGCCAACTCTTCGGTATCGGCGCGTTCCTCGATCCAGTTCGTGCGTACCGTTGCCAGGCCTGCGCGAATGTCGATTTTGACCCCAGGATCGGTGTAAGGACCGGAGGTGTCGTAGACGAAAAGCGGAGGATTTTTCTCCGCTCCGAACGAAGCCGGCGTGTCGGTCTGCGTGATCTCGCGCATCGCCACGCGTATGTCTGGCCGCGGGCCTTCGAAGTAAACCTTGCGCGAATTGGGCAGCAGCTTGACCGCCGCTTCGTCGACGCGCGCGGTCTGGGCTAGAAATTTCGGATTGGCGTTCATGGCGCTCCTCTCACGCACAGACCGCAGGGGAGCGAGAGGACCAGCCGTTCAACGCTTCCCTGCGGCGGCATTATCCGCATCAGGTTCGAAGGGTTTGCTCTCACCCGGCCAGGCAAGTTTTGCTTGGTCAGGACCCCTACGTTGCTCGAAGGGAACTTACTCCAAGCGGTTCGTGTTGGCAAGCGTATCAACTGCGGGGGCGTATTGCGAATGTTATCCGGATGCAGTTGCGTTCGCCTTCGCGGCTGTAGCCGGCGTCCCTGGCAAGCGATCTAATTAGTTTTAGGCCGAGACCCCCCACCGGTTGCTGAGCGATGAGGACGGCGGTATCCATCGGGCGATATTCGCCGAAAGGATTGTGAGGCGGGGCTGCGTCCTCGTAGCGCAAGGTAAATCCCGTATCGCAGGTATCAAATGCGATCCAGACTGGTGATTCGCTCTCCTCGCGATAACCGTGCGTGACAGTATTCGTGAATAATTCCTCGACGATAAGGAGGAGCTTCAGGCAATCTTCCCGACCTATCCCGGCCGTGGTACACGCGTCCTCGACAAAGGTTCGGATTTCAGCCATGGAGTCCATTCTGGCTGGAAACCGGGCAAGCGGGACGTTAGCCATTGACGGGATGAGCCGGAAGAAGGCCGTTTGGGCTATTATAGGATATGAAGAAAGCGCCCTCGCGGGGCTAGGCCACCTCCGGAATTGCAAAGCAAGCCAATTATTGGGGGGTTACCATGCAGTCAACGCGTTCAATCGTCATTCGTCGATTTCTGCTCGTGTGCGCATGCAGCATTGCGCCGATTGCAGGCTGGGCAAGTGACATAGCCCAGTTTAGGGTCGCCAAAGGCTCCGTGTATCTCGAGCGCAGCGGCCAGCGCCTCCCGGCACGCGTGGGAACGCACCTGCAGGTGACCGACACTGTGGTGACCGGAGCGGACGGATCGGCCGGTATTACCTTCGTCGACAATTCGCTCCTGTCAGTCGGCCCCAACAGCGTGCTTGCCATCGAGCGATATGCGTTCAACTCGACTACGCACGAAGGTGCTTTCGAATCCTCTCTTCGCAAGGGAACTCTGTCGGTGGTGTCTGGGAAAATAGCCAAGCAGTCTCCCGATGCAATGAAAGTGAAGACTCCTTCTTCGATACTCGGGGTGCGCGGAACCGAGTTCCTCGTTCGCTCCGACGACTGAGCCATAGGACCTAATGCGCTGGCATGACGCTGCGCTCATCACGGCACTGGCCCTGGGGGGCTGTGCCACGCCGAGCCAAGACTTGGTCGTGCTGTTGCCGGACAAGGAGGGCAAAGTCGGAACAGTCATCGTCCAAGGCCAGAAGGGCAAGGCAGTGCTCAACACCGCGTACGCCTCGGCCCGGACGGCATCCGACGGCGGCGTGCAACGCGGCACCGCAAGCCAGAGCGAGGTAAAAGACGTTTTTGGCAGTGCGCTCGCGGCGCAGCCGCCGCGCCCGATTTCCTTTATCCTGTATTTCGAGATCGGCAACGACGAATTTACCCAGGAATCGAAGCAGGAAGTAAAGCGTTTGCTTGCGGAGATGGCGCGCAGACAGGCTTCGGATATAACCGTTATTGGCCACACCGATCTGGTCGGCCCGGATCCATCCAACGATGCGCTTTCTCTTCAGCGGGCCGAACGCGTGAAGGCGATCCTCGCGGGAATGGGCATCCCCGCTGAGCGGATCCTGACTGCTGGCCGCGGCCGACGCGAGCCTTTGATCCCCACCGCCGATGGAGTTTCCGAGCCGCGGAATCGGCGCGTTGAAATCAGCGTGCGCTAGGTCCGTTCCAGCGCAGCACCAAGAGCGTGAGGTCGTCGGCGGCTTCGGCACCACCGACGAATTGCGCGATGTCGGCGCGGATCGCACTGACTAGCGCCGCCGGATTTTCGGCGTTCCGCCCCTGCTCAAGAGCCTGGCGCAAACGACCTGCCCCGTAGAGCTCCCCTGCGGGATTCATTGCCTCGGTCACTCCGTCGGACACAACACACACTATTCCTCGTCGGCTCATCTGGTGCTCGGCGGCAACGTAGGAAAATCCGTCAAGCACGCATAACGGCGGCCCACCGCCGTCCGCAAGTCGTGCAATCTCGCCCTGAGGAGGAGCCAGCACGAAAGGCGGTTCGTGCCCAGCGCTACAATATTCCAGGCGGCCGCTCAGTACATCGAGTACTCCTGCAAAAACAGTTACGAACAAAGACTCCGGATTTTCTCGTGCGATTTCAGCGTTGGCCTCGCGGAGCAGTTCATCGACCCGACGCCCGCGCCGAAGGGCGGCACTTTTGCAAAGAGCTTTGCTGACCGCCATGAAAATACTCGCGGGCAAACCTTTCCCGGAAACATCGCCTACGAGAAAGAACAAGTGGTCGGCATCGAGCATAAAGAAGTCGTATAGATCTCCTCCTACTTCCCGCGCGGGCTCCATGGCGGCGGAAATATCGAAGCGATGCTCTGCAGGGAACACCAACTCGGGCCGTGGGAGGCTGCCGATCTGGATACGTCGCGCCGCGTCGAGCTCGCCCGCGATGCGTGCTGCCGCTTCGCGCTCGCGTTGCAGTCGCTCCCGAAGAGATTTTCGCTGAGCGTTCGCTTCGGCGAGCGTCTCGGCGAGCATCGCGGCGAACAGAAGGGCGACCGCGGCGCCTGGAACCGAGGCGTCGATCAAAAGTCCCGCGAACCGATAGGCTCCGAAGCCAGCGGCGCCCAGCATGACCAGTAGAAGCCCGAGCAGGAAGGTCGAACGCCCAGGCGAGACCCGGGGCACGGAACAGACGACAACCAAGCCCGCGACGAAAAGGGCCAGTCCCTCGACCCAGGCTGCCCATCGCGGGCGCATCAACAGTGCGCCGTCAAAAACGTTCTCAAGCACTTGCGCGTGAATCTCGATCCCGGGCATGCGTTCGCCGAGCGGCGTGGTTTGGTAGTCGATTAGGCCGAGTCCCGTAACGCCGACGAGCACGAGCTTCCGCTCGAGCTGAGCGTAGTCCATTCCCCCCCCCAGCACATCCGCGGCCGAGATGAACCGGCTCGCATCGTGGGGTGTGTAGTGCACCCACAGGCGCCCATCCGGTTGAGTGGGCACGGTCAGGTCGCCGAACCCCACGACTTCGACCCCGGCGGCGCCCCCGCGCACGAAGAACAAGGCCTCGCCGCTCGCCAAGCGAAGCGTCTCCAGACTCAAAGGCAGCACCGGTGTCGTGCCGACAAGCGCCACCATCGGCATGCGCCGAACAACGCCTGCTTCGGTATCGGCGCTGAGCAGTCCGTGTCCTCCCGCGGCCGAGTCGATTTCCGGGAGACTCCGGAGCGCCGAAGCATAGCGACGCAGAGCCGCTCGCGCGTCGGTACCTTTTTGCAGAGACGGGGTGAACAACACCGGCGCGGAGGTCATGCCCGTCTCAAGCCCCGCAATGCCCAGTACGACGGGAGCGGCCCTGATCGATGCGGCAAGAACCGCGTCGTGGCGCGGCAGCCTCGCCAAACGCGCCGCCAACTGCGGGTCGGCAGCTGCGATTGACGGCGCAAGCCATTCGGGGGAGAGTCGGTCGGGCTCCGGAAACAATATGTCCACCCCAATTGCCGCGGGACGAGCCGCGCTCAGCCTATCGATGAGCTGCGCAACCAGAGTTCGCGGCCACGGCCATTGGCCAAACCGGTCCAGACTCGCCTCGTCGATGGCCACGATGACCGCAGGCGCCGAACGCCTTTCGCGCGGGAACAGTTCCTGGTAGACGTCGAGCCACGCAAGACGCAACGCCCCGGATACCGGCATGTCCTGCCACAGGATCGGCACAGAAAGCAGGGCAAGCAAGACCAGACCGTGCCCTACCCCGCGTGAATTGAATAGGGTCTTCAGACGATTTGCTCCGGCACCCAATCCCTTTCCGGAAAACCGGGCGGCGTCTTCGGCGAGCGACGAGCTTTCGCCGCTCAGAGCTCGATCTCCAGACCGTCGTAAGCGACTGAGATGCGCAAGGGCTCGCCTGTTCGAGAAATTTCCTCGTAACGCAAGGTCTCACGCCAGATCTCTGCGATGCGTTCGTCGTTGTTGGCCGGTTCGTGGTGGAAAAGCACCAGGTGCTTCACATTGGCGAGTTGACACAACTCGACACCGACTACGTTGCTCGAATGGCCCCAGTCCTCTTTCACCGACACCGCCTCGGCGAGCGAGTACATGGCGTCGAAAATCACCAAGTCGGCGTCGGCGAAAAAAGTGGCAGCGCCCTCGACCGCGTCCGGTACGTCCAGCCTGTGCTCCGAATCGGTCGAATAAACGATGATCCGGCCGTCCCGGACGAATCGATAGCCGTAGGAATCACCGGAATGGCTCTGGAGCTTGGCGGTCACGCTCCATCCTGCGATCTCGTAGCTCCGGCCAGGCTGCAGCGTGACGAATTCTATCGAGGCCCCGAGGCGATCGAACGGCACAGGGAAACTGGGAGGGTCCTGTTGCCGGCGAAGAGCTTCCTCCAGATTGGTGTGGCAGCCGTAGATTCGAATCCTGTTTCCAGGGACGTAGGCCGGAGCAAAAAAAGGAAAACCCATGATGTGGTCCCAGTGAAGATGGGACTGGAACACGTGGAAGACGTTGGCCTTGGCGGGACCGTCCCGGCTGAATACATGGTTTCCGAAGGCGCGCGCACCGCTCCCGAGATCGCACAATACATGCTCGTCGCCACCCGCATCGAGCTGCACGCAGGAGGAGTTCCCTCCGAAGGTGTGCGAAACCGCGAAATCAAGCTCGGAGTCGACCCAAGCCCGCGCCTTTTCTTGCGTGTCCAGGCGCTTACCCGACGCCGCGACTAGCGCATGAGCAAGCTTGTCCCTGATCGATGCGGAATCCAGAGAGACGGGGATGGAGCCGCGCGTTCCCCAGAACGTGACCCAAAGCGCCATCGGTCAAGTGCCATGGGCGGAGTCGTAGGCCGCCAGAGCGGTCGGCGAGACTTTGGCCAGAGCTTCGCGCACGGATCCAAAACACTGGAAGACGAGATTGAAACGACTGATCTCGAAGATCTCGCGCACCACGGGCTGGAGTGCCGCTACCACGATCGAGCCTCCCTGCTCACGGATTTGCTTGGCCGCGAGCATCAGGACGCGCAACCCGACGCTGCTGATGTAGTCCACCTTCGAAAAATCCAAAACCAGGCGATCGCCCCCTGAGCGGCAGCTGGCTACATAGGCGTCAAGCCCCGACTTCAGCCCGTCGGTGGTGCTGTTATCGACGCGCCCGACAGGGGTAAGGAGCAGCGCGTCACCATAACGTTCTTGGGATACATGCATGGAACGGACAGGTCTCCGAACGGTTAA
>Ga0193699_10000058_pt1 | contig 55108 bp, 43 predicted proteins | sample L3c2metaG_FD_160095 | JGI IMG/M metagenome (GOLD analysis project Ga0193699, IMG submission 160095) | Soil microbial communities from a riparian zone of the East river system, Colorado, United States - L3c2 | ecosystem: Environmental > Terrestrial > Soil > Riparian zone | place: USA: East...
AATTCGGGACAACGAAATGTCCCTTCCGCACCCGCGCCACTTGCTAATTCCCAGCCACCAGCGCTGAACACCTACGGCGGCCTTGTCCCCGAGTAAATGGCAACAAGACACCGTCCAGGTCGAACTCACGCAATTTCCAAAAAATTTTGAACGGTGTGGCGTTTCGGAGACTCGCGTTGAGCAAGCGTTCAGCACCAGCCGCTCAAATTTCGGCGCCCGCGCGCCCGCGCCTCGGTGCCGTTCGGCGCCCAGTAGCGCCTGCCAAACCATTGAACGTCCGCAGCGCTTGCGGCGACCAATACGGTATGAAACGCATATTGATGATGACACTGGCCGCCGCGGTCATGGCCGCCAGCACGCTCGGGGCCGCGACCGGCCATGCCGAGGAAGAAGGCATCGACAAAGCGCAGGCGGATGCCCTCGACACCAGGATGTTCGCAGGTCCCCTGGGCAAAAAGACCTATGCCTGCTTCGTACGCCGCTATGATCCTGACCATCTGGCGCGGCATCCGCTGCAAAAAGTCAGTGCTATGAAGCTTTTGGTATCGGCGGAAATGCCGCCGGAAGACGCAGCCTACACTTATTCGTTCCGTCTCGGCTTCAAGTACCGTCACCGTTCCGGCGATTTCGACTCCAGCGGCTCCTGCAACCACTTCGTCACCGAAGAAGGGACCAGGGAAATGCGGTTCGGCTGTGGTGTCGATTGCGACGGCGGCGGCATCAATGTCGCCGTGTCCAAGGACAACAAGTCTGCGATCGTCCGGCTCGAGCGCATAACGGTCTGGCAGAACGACAAGCCCGACGACGATGCCCGCGACTCGCTGGTCGGCGGCGCCGATGACAAGATTTTCCGGCTGGATCGCGCCGACACCCGCGAATGCGCGTCGCTGGTGACTGACCGCAAGGAACTCGCGGCCATCAGGCACAAGTGACCGGGTGCCTCGCAAGCGACCAACCCAATGCGCTCAACGGATATGGAGGATGCCATGCATCGACGCAGCCTGTTGTGGGGTGTTTTTTCAGCCGTCGGCGCCGCCTTCGCCGAGTCCCGCGCCAATGCCGCCACTGAGGCAGCACCACCCACCAAGCCGCAGGAAAAGCTAAAGGTCGTCTATCACCTGAGCGACGCCGACAAGGTCAGCTTCGTGCTCGGCAATATCCAGAACCATCTCGACGGCGTCGGCGGTCCCGATCACGTCACGATCGCGCTTGTCGTCCATGGCCCGCCTCTCAGGGCGTTTCATGCGGCGTCCGCCAATCCCGATATCGTCAGGCGCGTCGGCCGGTTTTCGAAGGCGGGCGTTGAATTCGCCGCCTGCGGCAACACCATGAAATCGCAGAATGTCGCACTGAAGGATTTGCTGCCCGGCTTCATCAGTGCGGACCGGGGCGGCGTGGTCCGGATCGCGGAACTGCAGTCGCAGGGATATCTCTATCTGCGGCCCTGAGACGGGCAATTTCGAATTTGCACGAAATCGTCGCATAACCGCCTCCCGGGGATCGATGACGACCCGGGGGATCGATATGATGTGAGTGGCGTTATACCCCCGCGATACGCATATTCATCCCCTTAGCATCCCCCAAGGTCTTGTTGACAAAGTTCCGCTTCACGCCCGAAACAAGGTGCCGGAACCGCACAGCGACCAGTTCGAACAGAAACAGGGCATCATGAATCCCGTCAAAGCACTCGAAAACCACGGCCAGGCGGTCTGGCTGGATTTCCTGGCCCGCGGCTTCGTCGCCAAGGGCGACCTGAAAAAGCTGATCGATACCGACGGCGTCAAGGGCGTCACGTCGAATCCGTCGATCTTCGAGAAGGCGATCGGCAGTTCCGACGAATATGACGGCGCCATCCGAGATGCCTTAAAAAAGGGCGACCGCCCGGTCGCCGACCTGTTCGAGCATCTGGCGATCGAGGATATCCAGCACGCGGCGGACGTGCTGCGCCCGGTCTACGATGAGCTCAGAGGCGAGGACGGTTTCGTCAGCCTGGAAGTCTCGCCCTATCTGGCGATGGACACCAAGGGCACCATCGCCGAGGCCGAGCGGCTCTGGACCAGCGTCAAGCGCAGGAACCTGATGGTCAAGGTGCCGGCGACGCCGGAAGGGCTGCCCGCGATCCAGCATCTGATCGGCGAAGGCATCAGCATCAACATCACGCTGTTGTTCTCGCAGAAGGTCTATGTGCAGGTCGCGCAAGCCTATCTCGCGGGCCTTGAAAAATACGTCAAGGGCGGCGGCGATCCCTCCCATGTCGCCAGCGTCGCCAGCTTCTTCGTCAGCCGCATCGACAGCGCGGTCGACAAGGAGCTCGACGAGAAGATCGCCAAGGCGAACGATCCGACCGAAAAGGAACGCCTGAGCGCGCTCAAGGGCAAGGTCGCCATCGCCAATGCAAAACTCGCCTATCAGGAATACAAGCAACTGTTCTCCGGCGCACGCTGGGACAAGCTGGCTGCCAAAGGGGCAAAACCGCAGCGATTGCTGTGGGCCTCGACCGGCACCAAGAACAAGGACTACAGCGACGTGCTCTATGTCGAGGAGCTGATCGGTCCCAACACGGTCAATACCGTGCCGCCGGCGACCCTCGACGCCTTCCGCGATCACGGCACGCCGCGCGACAGCCTTGAGGAGAATGTCGAGGATGCCAAACGCGTGCTCGCGGAACTCGAGAAATCCGGTATCTCACTTGACGCGATCACGGCTGAGCTGGTCAAGGACGGCGTCAAGCTGTTCGCCGATGCCGCCGACAAGCTTTACGGCGCGGTCGCGTATAAGCGCGGAACCGTGCTCGGCCACGGTATCGACCGCCAGGAACTGGCGGTTGGCAGTAAGCTCGGCGACGCGATCAAGAAGGGCACCGAGGACTGGCGCGCTTCGGCCAAAATCCGCCGGCTGTGGCAGCACGACAAGTCGGTCTGGACCGGGACCGACGAGCACAAATGGCTGGGCTGGCTAACCAGCCCGGCCGTGGCCGATATCGCCGACTACGAAGATTTTGCCCATCGCGTAAAGGGCCAGAATTTTACCGACGTCGTGGTGCTCGGCATGGGCGGATCCAGCCTCGGGCCGGAAGTGCTGGCGCAGACTTTCGCGCAGAGCCCGGGCTTCCCGAAACTGCATGTGCTTGATTCCACCGATCCCGCGCAGGTCCGCTCCATGCAGGCCTCGGTCAATATCGCCAACACCCTGTTCATCGTCTCCAGCAAGTCCGGCGGCACCACCGAGCCAAACGTGATGAAGGACTATTTTTTCGCCCGCGTCTCCGAGACTATCGGCGCCGACAAGGCCGGGCATCGCTTCATCGCGGTAACCGATCCCGGCTCGTCGCTGGAGAAGGTCGCGACCAAACAAGGTTTTGCGCGCATCTTCCACGGCGATCCCAGCATCGGCGGACGCTATTCCGTGCTGTCGCCGTTTGGCCTCGTGCCGGCGGCTGCCGCCGGCATCGACGTTCGCACGCTGATCCAGCACACACTGGCCATGGTGCGCTCCTGCGGACCGGATGTACCGCCGCACGAAAATCCGGGCGTGCAACTCGGCCTCGCCATGGGCCTGGCCGGTCTCGAAGGCCGCGACAAGGTGACGATCCTGTCGTCCAAGAAAATCGCCGACTTCGGCGCCTGGGCCGAACAGCTGATCGCGGAGTCCACGGGGAAAGACGGCAAGGGCCTGATCCCGATCGACGGTGAACCGCTTGGCGACGTGTCGGTGTATGGCGATGACCGCTTCTTCATCGACCTGCGCACCGACGGCGAAAACGACGCGGCGCATGACAACGGACTGGTCGCGCTGGAAAGGGCCGGACATCCCGTGGTGCGCATCGTCCTGAAATCGATCGAGCATATCGGCCAGGAATTCTTCCGGTTCGAACTGGCGACCGCGGTCGCAGGTGCCGTGCTCGGCATCAATCCGTTCAACCAGCCCGACGTCGAGGACGCCAAGATCAAGACCCGCGAGCTGACCGCGGCGTTTGAGAAAACAGGGAAACTGCCCCCGGAAAAGCCAGTCATGTGCACCGCCGGGGCCGATCTCTATACCGACGACGGCAATGCCGCCGCACTGCGCAAGGCCGGCGCCGATGGCGATCTCGGCTCCTGGCTGAAGGCGCATCTCGCCCGCTCCGGCGCGGACGATTATGTGGCGCTGCTCGCCTATATCGAACGCGATGCTGATCATATCGACAGCCTGCAGCGGATGCGGCTTGCGGTGCGCGACAAGCGCCATGTCGCAACCTGCGCCGAATTCGGCCCGCGCTTCCTGCATTCCACCGGACAGGCCTACAAGGGCGGCCCCGACAACGGCGTGTTCCTGCAGATCACCGCCGATGACGCCAAGGATCTCGCGGTGCCCGGCCAGAAGGCCAGCTTTGGGGTGATCAAGGCGGCGCAGGCGCGTGGCGATTTCGACGTGCTGACCGAGCGCGGCCGGCGCGCGCTGCGCGTGCATCTCAAGGGCGATCTGGCATCGGGCCTGAAAATGCTCGATGCCGCGATCACCGAGGCTTTGAACTAGAGAGTTCATGACGATGAAGACGGAGCGTGCGAACTCGGTCACCTCTCCCTTTGGGAGAGGGAGCGCACCTCCGCCGCCGAGACATTGAAGCGAAACCTCGAAGTGATCAGGATCGAATTCCAAGGGAAATAAAGATGCAGCTCGGCATGATCGGTCTTGGCCGGATGGGCGGCAATATTGTCCGCCGGCTGATGAAGCAGGGACACTCGACGGTCGTTTACGACAAGGATCCGAAAGCCGTCGCTGCCCTCGCGGCCGACGGCGCTGTCGGCGCCGGCTCGCTGGACGATTTCGTGCTCAAGCTCGAGAAGTCACGGACCGCCTGGGTGATGCTGCCGGCCGGCAAGATCACCGAGACCACCATCGACGCGCTGTCGAAACTGATGCGGCCCGATGACGTCATCATCGATGGCGGCAACACCTTTTGGCAAGACGATGTTCGCCGCGGCAAAGCGCTGAAGGAACGCGGCATCCATTATCTCGACGTCGGCACCTCGGGCGGCGTCTGGGGCATCGATCGCGGCTATTGCATGATGATCGGCGGCGACAAGGCGGTGGTCGACCGGCTCGACCCGATCTTCGCCGCACTGGCGCCGGGCATCGGCGATATCCCGCATACCGGCGGGCGCGAGGGCCGCGACCCGCGCATTGAGCAGGGCTACATTCACGCCGGCCCGGTCGGTGCCGGACACTTCGTCAAGATGATCCATAACGGCATCGAATACGGCCTGATGCAGGCCTATGCCGAGGGATTCGATATCCTGAAGAACGCCAATATCGAGGCGCTGCCCGCCGAGCATCGCTTCGATCTGGATATCGCCGACATTGCCGAAGTGTGGCGGCGCGGCAGCGTGATCCCGTCCTGGCTGCTCGACCTTACCGCGTCCGCGCTCGCCAACAACGACACGCTGGATAATTATTCGGGTTTTGTGGAGGATTCCGGCGAAGGCCGCTGGACCATCAATGCGGCGATCGATGAGGCCGTGCCTGCCGAAGTGCTCAGCGCGGCGCTGTTTGCGCGCTTTCGCTCGCGCAAGGAACATACTTTCGCTGAAAAGATTCTCTCCGCGATGCGGGCGGGCTTCGGCGGCCACAAGGAGCCGCACCAGCATGCCGACCCGGCGCGGCAGAACGCCCCCGATATCGTCAAGCCGAAAGCCTGAAGCCGATGGCGGTCAACCAACCGGCGCAGAAAAAGCCCGATCCGTGCTCCTTCGTGATCTTCGGTGTCACCGGAGACCTGGCGCATCGGCTGGTGGTCCCGGCCCTTTATAACCTCGCAGCGACCGATCTGTTGCCTGACAAATTCTGCGTGGTCGGCATCGCCCGCAACGGCATGTCGAATGATGAACTGCGCGACAGCCTGATGAAGGGCCTGCGCCAGTTCGCCACCCGCCCGGTGGACGACGCGATCGCGCAACGACTGCTGGAATGCGTCACCTGCATCGAATCCGATCCCCAGGACCCCGCTTCGTTCGACCGGATGCGCGAACAGCTCGACCAGCTTGAATGCGCACGGAATACCGGCGGCAACCGGCTGTTCTATCTCGCCACGCCGCCCGGCGCGTTCGCGCCGATCAGCCGCGAGCTCGGCCGTACCGGCTTGCTGCAAGAAGAGAACGGTGCGTGGCGCCGGCTGGTGATCGAGAAGCCGTTCGGCACCGACCTCGCCTCGGCGAAAGCGCTGAATGACGAATTGCTGAAAATCGTCGACGAGCACCAGCTCTACCGGATCGACCATTATCTCGGCAAGGAAACCGTCCAGAACATCCTGGTGCTGCGCTTCGCCAACGGCATGTTCGAGCCGATCTGGAATCGCAACCATATCGACCATATCCAGATCACCGTCGACGAGAAGCTCGGCGTCGGCCATCGCGGCAGCTTTTACGACGCCACCGGCGCGCTGCGCGACATGGTGCCGAACCATCTGTTCCAGCTGCTGTCGCTGGTGGCGATGGAGCCGCCGATCCGGTTCGATGCGCATTCGGTGCGCTCGGAGAAGGCCGATGTGCTGGCGGCGATCCAGCCCCAGAGCGAGGCGGAGGCGCTGCGCAATTCCGTGCGCGGCCAGTATCAGGGCGGCAAGATCGGCGACACCGTGATCGAGGATTACTGCAAGACCGCGGACGTCAAGCCCGGCAGCACCACCGAGACCTATGCCGCGCTGAAACTGACCATCGACAATTGGCGCTGGGCCGGCGTTCCCTTCTATCTGCGCACCGGCAAGGCGCTCGGCCTCAAGCGCACCGAAATTGCGATCAAGTTCAAGCAGGCGCCGTTTGCGATGTTTCGCTCCACGCCGGTGGACCGGCTGTCGCAGAACTATCTCGTCATCTCTACCGAGCCGACCGAAGGCATCACGCTGCAGTTCAATACCAAGGTGCCGGGACCGGCGATCCAGATCGACGGCGTCGAGATGAAATTCCGCTACAAGGATTACTTCAAGGCCGAGCCGTCTACCGGCTATGAGACGCTGATCTATGACTGCATGATCGGCGACAACATCCTGTTCCAGCGCGCCGACAGCGTGGAAGCCGGCTGGAAGGCGGTGCAGCCGTTCCTGGACGCGTGGAAGAAGGCGGGCGCCAAGGGGCTTGAAACGTACAAGGCCGGCAGCGAGGGGCCCGAGGATGCGGAAGAATTGCTCACGCGCGACGGCCGCAGCTGGCGGAAGCTCGGTTAGATGGTCAACGACAATCACCATGTGATCGCGGTTGCCGATCCGGCCGAGCTGGCGAAGATGGCTGCGGACCGTCTCATCGCGAGGATATCAGCCAATGCGGGCCGCGCCGCGATTTGCCTGACCGGCGGCTCAAGCCCGAAACAGCTTTATCAATTGCTCGCCACCGACGCCTATCGAAGCAAAATCCCGTGGGACCACGTCCACTGGTTTATCGGCGACGACCGTTTTGTCGCGGCGAACGATCCGCTCAACAATATGGGAATGGCGCGCCGCCTGTTCCTTGACCGCTGCGCGCCGGCCGACACCATCCACCCGATTCCGACCGATGCCGCCGATCCCGAGGACGCCGCGCGCCGCTACGAGAGCGAGTTGAAATCGTATTATGGCTTCAGTCGCCTGAATCCGGCCCGCCCCTTGTTCGATCTGGTGCTGATGGGCGTCGGCCCCGACGGCCATACCGCCTCGCTGTTTCCCGGTTACCCTGCCGTCGAAGAGATGGAGCGCTGGGTGGTCGGCGTTCCCGAGGCGCATGTCGAACCCTTCGTGCCGCGGGTGACCCTGACCTTGCCCGTGCTCGGTTCCTGTCACGAAATGCTGTTCGAAGCCGCGGGCGCCGACAAGCGTGCGATCCTGACGCGCGTGTTCGAGGGGGAGGATCTGCCGGCGAACCGCGCGTGCACCACGGGCGCGAGCATCTGGCTGGTGGATCAAGCGGCGCTGCCGGAGAATTTCCGTGACCGATGACACTGGCAAGATACCTTGCGCGCTGGTCGTGATGGGCGTGTCCGGCTCCGGCAAGACCACCGTCGCGGATAAATTGGCCGAGCGCTTAGGCTGGGATTTCGAGGACGGCGACATATTTCATCCGGCGAGCAACGTCGCCAAGATGAGCGCGGGCCAGCCTCTGACCGATGAAGACCGCTGGCCCTGGCTGCGGGCGATTGCCGAGGACATCGGCCGGGTCTGCGAAGCCGGCCAACGGGTTGTCATCGCCTGCTCCGCGCTGAAGCGGGTCTATCGCGACATACTCGTGCATGAAAGAAACGACGTCCGCATCATCTATCTCAACGGCACCCAGCAATTGATTGCCGACCGCCTCGCCGCGCGCAAGGGCCATTTCATGCCGCCGGGCTTGCTGGCCAGCCAGTTCAAGACGCTGGAGCCGCCGGGCGCGAGCGAGAATCCCGTCACCGTCTCGATCGACGCTTCGGTCGATGCCATCGTCGACGACATCATCCGCCTGCTGGGGCTGCATCCTGCAGACAGCGGAACGCCGCGCAGGAACCGCTCATGACCCGCATCGCCCTCGTTGTTTCCGATGTCGACGGCACGCTGGTGACCAGGGACAAGGTGCTAACCGACGGTGCGAAGGGCGCGGTGAAGCGGCTGCGCGATGCAGGCATCGGTTTCACCATCGTCTCCAGCCGTCCGACGGTCGGCATGCGCTTCCTGATCGAACCGCTTGCAATCACGCTGCCGGTCGGGTCGTTCAACGGCAGCTCGATCGTCGATCCCAAATTGAATCCGATCGAGCAGCACCTGATTCCTGTCCCGGCAGCGCAGCGCAGCCTCGACGTGCTGAATGAATTCGGCGTCGATATCTGGCTGTTCACCAACGATCTCTGGCTCACGCGCAACCCCGACGGCGAATACGTCCCGCACGAGAAGCGCGCCATCCGCGCCGATCCGACCATCGTGGCGGATTTCGCACCATGCCTTTCCTCCGTCTGCAAGATCGTCGGCGCCAGTTCCGACGCAGCACTGCTGCAACGCTGCGAAGCCGCGATGCAGAAGGCTGTGGGCGCGGAGGCCACCGCGGTGCGGTCGCAAAGCTATTATCTCGACGTCACCCCGCCGGGCCACGACAAGGGCACTTTTGTTGAGTCGATGGCCAGGCGCCTGGGCATCTCGACCGCTGCGGTCGCCACCATCGGCGACATGCAGAACGATCTTGCAATGTTCAAAAAGAGCGGCCTTTCGATCGCAATGGGCAACGCCACCGACGACGTCAAGAAGCGCGCGACGCATGTCACGACGACGAATGAGAATGAGGGGTTTGCGCGGGCGATTGAGATGATTTTGAAGAACAACGAGGCGGGGTAAGCGATAGCTCGCGCGCCCCTCTCAACCCGTCGTCCCGGCGAACGCCGGGAGCCATACGCCGTGCATTCTCGTTAAGGCGCTGTGGCAGATACCTTTGGCAACAACAGACACCCCGGGGTTATGGGTCCCGGCGTTCGCCGGGACGACGATCTTTGATCACTACATCCGCTCAGCTCTTTCCGCCGCCTTGCGGCGAGTCGACGAACACGACCGGCGTGCCCTTCTTGATATTGCTGCCCAGCAAGCCAACGTCCCAGTTGGTCAGCCTGACGCAACCGTGGGATTCCGACTTGCTGACCTTGGAAGGGTTGGGCGTACCATGGATGCCGAATCCCTCCGCGGACAGCCCGATCCAATAGGACCCCACCGGGTTATTCGGCCCGGGCTTGATCGTGAAGGCTTCCCTGGATTTTACGCCCTTGAATTTATAATCGGGATTGTAGCGGTAGTTCGGGTTGGCATCGACGGAGACGACCTTGAGGCTGCCGCTTGGCGTCGGTTTCTGCTCGCTGCCAACGGTGGCGGGGAAAAAGGCGACAAGCTCGCCCGAGGGGCCGAACGCCTTGACAGTCTGACGGGATTTATCCACCTCGATCCGGCCGATCGTCAATTTGGTTTGCTTAGTGAGAACGTTGGCGACGAGAATGATTTCGCCGGCCTGATCGAACTTCTTTTTGGGGTTCAGAGCCTCCAGCAGCCCTTCACTCATATGAAACTTCTCAGCGATGGCCTCGCGAGGGCTGGTGTAACCCAGCGCCTTGAGGTTTTTCATGTCGTCCATCTTCGTGGGAAGTTTTTCCAGGAACGGTCCCTTTACATCGCTCTCGGAGATCTTGTACTCGGCGATGACGGCATCTTCGCTTCCGGTCACAAGCACCTTCCAGACATCTGCCGTAAGCACTTTGTCTGACGTTAGGCCTTTGGCCTCGGCGAAGGCTCTCAGGGCTTTTTGGGCATTTTCACCGAGCTTGCCATCGATTTCTCCGGGGGAAAATCGAGCCCGGTCGAGAAGAACCTGGATCCTTATGGCGGCAGCATCAATGCTGTCCGTTGAAAGCTTTGAGCTGTATTCGGCGTTGTTGATGGCGGCGGCATCAAGGCTGGCTGCCACAGCCGGAAACACCAGCCAGCCCAAGAAAATGGTCGCGACGAACACGCGGATCATCCGGCAACCTCGAAAAGCTATAGTGATAATCGACACCAATAGGCTTTGGGCCCGCAAGTTCCGCGCTCGCAAAAAAACACCCGCCGCCAAAGCGGGCCGCTACTTCGACCGTTGAGCCACCGGCTTCTCCACCGGCTTGCTGGCGTCGCTGAGATTGTGTGCAGTATTGATCAGCGCGATATGCGTCAGCGCCTGCGGGAAATTTCCGGTCTGGCGGCCTTCGCCGGAATCGAATTCCTCCGCCAATAGCCCGAGATCGTTGGCCACCGCCACGACGCGGTCGAACACCGCCTGCGCCTTGGCGATCTCGCCGGCCAGCACAAAGGCATCCGCGAGCCAAAGACTACAGGCGAGAAAGGCACCTTCGATCGGCTGCTTTTCGTCGGAAATTTCGCGGGGGTCATGCCGCAGCACGAACCCGTCCCGCATCATATGCCTTTCGATGGCAGCGAGGGTGCCGAGCACGCGCGGGTCCGAAGCCGGCAGGAAACCCACCGACGGCAGCAGCAGGATGCTGGCATCGAGCAATTGCGAGCCATAGGATTCGACAAATGAATTCTGTTCGCGATCAAACCCGTTCTCGCAGACATCGCGGTGGATGGCATCGCGCAAGCTCCGCCAGCGGTCGAGCGGCGCCTTGAAACCGAACTTTTCGGCGCTTTTGATGCCGCGGTCGAACCCGACCCAGGTCATCACCTTCGATGTGACGTAATGCCTGCCCTCGCCGCGGCGTTCCCAGATGCCATGATCGGGCTGGTCCCATACTTCGGCAAGATGCTCGAGCACGGCGCATTCCACCGCCCAGGAGCCTTTATCGAGCTCCAGCTCGGCCATGCGCGACTGATGAAAGGCGTCGATCAGCTCGCCATAGACATCGAGCTGCAACTGGGCATGCGCGGCGTTGCCGACCCGCACCGGCTGCGCGCCTTCGTAGCCGGGCAGCCAGCCGGCCTCCCATTCCAGCAGGCGGCGCTGGCCCATGATGCCGTACATGATCTGCATATGGGCCGGCGCGCCTGCCACCGCGCGGAGCAGCCAGTTGTGCCAGGCCGAGGCTTCCTCGGTATAGCCGGAGTTCATCAGCGCCAGCAGCGTGAAGGTGGCGTCGCGCAGCCAGCAAAAGCGGTAGTCCCAGTTGCGCTGCCCCCCGAGCTTTTCCGGCAGCGAGGTGGTGGGTGCCGCGACAATGCCGCCGGTCGGCCCATAGGTCAGCGCCTTCAGCGTGATCAGCGAGCGCATCACGAGGTCGCGGCGCTCGCCTTCATAAGTGCAATAGCTGCACCATTCGGTCCAGAAATCCTCGGTATCCTCAAGCGCATGGGCCGGGTTGATCGGCTCGGGCAGCGGCAGATGCGACGGCCCGTAGGTGAGCACGAAAGGTATCGTTTCGCCCTCGCCCACTTCGAAATCCGCCACCGTGGTCATATCCTCGCCGCGGGTCTCGACCGGCGTCCGCAGCACCGTCATGTCAGGCCCGCAGATCGCCAGCAGCGCGCCATCTTCGGTTCGCTTGACCCAGGGAATATCGGTGCCGAAGCCGAAACGGATCACCAGTTCCATTCGCAGCTTGACCCGGCCGCTGATACCACGAACCAATCGGACGACATCGGAGGCATTGCCGCGCGGCGGCATGAAATCGATCAGCGCGACGACGCCCTCCGCGGTTTCAAAACGCGTCTCCAGGATCAGCGTATTGTCCCAATAGCGGCGGGACGATCCTGTCACATCGTCCACAGGCGCGATCTTCCATCGGCCGTGCCTGGGGGTGCCGAGCAACGCCGCAAAACAGGCATCGGAATCGAAGGCCGGCCAGCACAGCCAGTCGATCGAGCCATCGCGGCCGACCAGTGCCGCGGTCTCGCAATCGCCGATCAGTCCATAGTCTTCGATTCTGCAGGACAAGTTCTCGACTACCAGCGCTGGGGTCAAACCGCGGCCCGCGTCCGCTCCCGCGTCGCGGTCTTCAGCGCGGCAACATCGATCGCCGCGACCATTTCATCGATCGAAAGCGGCAGCCGCCGCCGCCAATTGGGATGTTCATCCACGGTGCCGGGAATATTGGGCTGGTCGATCACCCCCAATAAGTCCTCCAGCGATATCGCCAGCAGCCGGGATTTGGTCCGCGCCAGGAAACCCGCGACCGCATAGAGATCGTGATCGTCGATGGCGTGATGGCGCAGCACGTCGCTCAGCATCGCCAGCGCATGCCAGCGCGCCTCGTCGCTCTCGCCGGGGTCGATGCCGAGCGAGCGTTTCAGCGACAGATCGCTGAAGCAGCGCCAGCCGGCATAGGTCGAAAGATCATGGGTGTTGAAGGTGACCAGCGCGTTGGCCGAATAATGGTCGACGCCGCGAAACGCGCCGCGGTCGTCGCGCTCGAACATCATCACCTGATACGACCAGATGCCCCAATCGGCCATCTGCTCGCGAAATCCTTCCGGCACGGTGCCGAGATCTTCGCCGATCACCACGCAGCGATGCTTCATGCTTTCCTGCGCGGTGGCCGCCAACAGCGCCTCGAACGGCATCTGCACATAGACGCCGTTGTCGGCGGCGAAACCATGCGGCACCAGATAGAGCCGCTTCAGGCCCAGCACATGATCGAGCCGGATCGCGCCGGCATGGCGCATCGAGGCCCGCAGCATCTCGCGAAACGGCTCGAACGACCGGATTTCCAGGCCGGCGGCGTTGAAACCCGCAAGGCCCCAGTTCTGTCCGGCGGTGTTAAGCGCGTCGGGCGGCGCGCCGACGGCGAGATGGCGGGAAATCGCCGATTGCTCGCTCCAGGCGTCGAACCCGTCGGACTGCACGCCGACGGCGACGTCTAGATAGAGCCCGACTTTCATACCCCGTTTGGCGGCGAGATCACGGCACGCCGCCAACTGCTGGTCGGCAGTCCATTGCACGAATTTGACGAATTCGATCTCTCCCGCATCAGGGCCGGCGTGAAGGGCCGCGCTTCGGGCATCGTCCGACTGCCGCCATTCCTCGGGCCATTCCCACCACGGTTTCCTGAATTTATGCCGCAGCATCTCGAAGCAGGCGAACCGCGACAGCATGGCCCCGCGCTCGGTACGAAACTTTGCAAAGGCCGCATGGCGTTCGGTCCTGGGACTGGCCTTGAAGACCGCGAATGCCGATCGCAGCGCCCGCCATTTCAGTTCGGCGACCCCCGCATAATCGACGATGTCGTTTCCTCTCAGCCGGGCGATCGCGGCGGCATGCCCGGCGATAGCGCCGGGTTGAAATTCCTGGAGTTTTTCGACGTCGATATAAAGCGGGTTCAGAAACAACCGGCTGTTCGGCGAATAGGGACTGCAATCGCCCGGACGGTCATCGAACAGCGCATGCAGCGGATTAAGGCCGACACCATCAGCCCCCAGACCGGCTGCGAGTTCGATTAACCCTTCGAGGTCGGTAAAGTCCCCGATGCCCCAGTTGCGCTCCGAGCGGATGCCATAGAGCTGCACCGCCAATAGCCAGCAGCGGTCGAAATCGCCGCCAAAGGCCCGCGGCGGCGCGACGATCAATGGCGCTTCTTCTGTCAATGCGGCGGCGTCGGTCAGATGCAGCCGGTACGAGCCCTCAGGCAATCCCAGGGGCCAGACGATGACGCGATCGGGGGTCTCGCCCTCGGCGATAACCTTAAGACCCGCAACGATTTTCCAGCGCAGCGGAAGCGTGGCAGCCTGATCGAGTTCGGTCCGCGCGGACTGACCCGACCGGATGACGACCACCTCCTTGAGAAACCGGGTGGGGATGCGCGCCGGCAGGGCATCGAGGATGATCTGAAGCGCGGCGGTATCCGTCACATGCCGGTGACCCTGACCGTCCATGAATTCGGTCTGGATTCCGAGGTCTTTGGCTCTGGTGTAAAGGTCCATTAGGCACGCCGTTTGCACGCAACGGTGAGGAGCGTCGCGAAATTCTCTAAATGCAGGAAGAGGATAGCCGTGTTTAACTCAGCACCATCCCCGGCGTTCCCCGGGAACCAATGTCCGGTGAACGGCTTGGTATATATGTCCGGAACGGCTCCTTTTCAGCAACCGAAACGGGGCGTCTTTTTCATGTCATTGGCATCACCGTGAACAAAACAACCCAAACTGTCGAGAGCGCCGCAGCCGGCGCTTTTCACATTGAAGACGTTTATCCGCGCATCGACGACGGCCGCTTTCCCGTAAAGCGGATCGTCGGCGAGCGTGTCGATGTCTGGGCGGATATCTATCGCGACGGCCACGATGTCGTGAGCGCGGCGCTGGTCTGGCGGCGCGAGCGGGACCGGGAATGGCGGCGCGAGCCGATGACCCATCACAGCAACGACCGCTGGGGCGGCTCGTTCGTCCCCGATGCGCCGGGCCGTTATGTCTACGCGATCGAGGCCTGGACCGACGAATTCGCCACCTGGCGGCATGGATTCGAGCTCAAACAAAGAGCCGGCGCCGACCTCACCCTCGATGCGATCGAAGGCGCGGGCATGCTCACCAAGGCGCAGGCCGGCGGGCCCGCCGCGGCGGCCGTCATCCTTCGGCAATGTGAGGATTATCTACAGACCGGCGAGCCCGCCCCCCTGCTGACCGACGAGTTGAAGGACGCCATGGCCGAGAGCCAGTTGCGGCCCGATCTGACGCGATCGCAGCTGTTTCCATTTGTCGCAGACCGGCCGCGGGCGCGGGCCGGCGCCTGGTATGAGATGGTGCCTCGGAGCCAAGGCCAGACACTAGGCCAGCACGGCACCTTCAAAGATTGCATCGCGCGGCTGCCTGATGTCGCGGCGATGGAATTTGACGTGATCTATTTCACGCCGATTCACCCCATCGGGCAGACCAACCGCAAAGGCAGCAACAATGCGGTCAACGCGGCCGAAGGCGATCCCGGCAGCCCCTACGCCATCGGCTCGGCCGAAGGCGGCCACGACGCCGTACATCCGGAATTGGGCACGCTGGAGGATTTCCGCGGCTTCGTCGCCGCGTGCAAACTCCTGGATATGGAAGTCGCGCTCGATTTTGCCGTGCAGTGTTCGCCGGACCATCCCTGGATCAAACAGCATCCGCAATGGTTCCAGCGCCGGCCCGACGGGTCGATGCGCTATGCGGAAAATCCGCCAAAGAAATACGAGGATATCGTCAACCCTGATTTTTCCTCCGAGGACGCCGGCGCGCTGTGGAATGCCTTGCGCGATGTGGTGCTGTTCTGGATCGATCAGGGCGTGAATATCTTCCGGGTCGACAACCCCCACACCAAGCCGTTCCGGTTCTGGGAATGGATGATCCATGACATCCAGCTTCGCCATCCCGACGTGATCTTCCTCGCCGAAGCCTTCACCCGGCCGAAATTGATGAAGGGCCTGGCCAAGCTCGGCTTCACGCAGTCCTACACCTACTTCACCTGGCGGACGCAGAAGTGGGAGCTGGAGCAATATCTCAACGAGCTCACGGCCTATCCGGAGCGCGATTTCTATCGCCCGAATTTCTTCGTGAATACGCCCGATATCCTGCCCTATCATTTGCAGAGCGGCGAGACCTGGATGTTCAAGTCCCGCGCGGTACTGGCCGCCACCTTGTCGAGCACCTACGGCATCTACAACGGGTTTGAGTTGCTGGAACACGAGCCGATTCCCGGCAAGGAAGAATATCTCGATTCCGAAAAGTACGAGATCAAGGTGCGGGATTGGGACAGGCCCGGCAACATCAAGCCCTACCTCCGCGATCTCAACCGCGCCCGCCGCGACAACGCGGCGCTGCAGCAGACCAGCAATCTGCGCTTTATTCCGGTCGAGGACGGCAACGTCATCGGCTTCGTCAAGGAATCGGTCAATCAAACCAACAGCGTCATCGTCGCCATCGCGCTGTCGCGCGACGTCCACGAATTCTGGCTGCCGCTCGGCGACGTCCAGGTCGGCATGGCCGGCGATCGCCGCAACGTCGCCGCGGTTGAAAACCTGATGACCGGGGAACGCTATCCCGTCGAATGGGGCGGTATCCGCCTGCGGATCGATCCGGTGCGCGATCCCGCTTTGCTCTTCCGTTGCCTGGCGTGAGGCGCGCCATGAACGTGATGTCATCCGTTGATGCCAAGCAAGTGCCCATCAAGGATATGGACGATGAGCTGTGGTACAAGGACGCCATCATCTATCAGCTGCACGTCAAGGCCTTCGCCGACAGCAACAATGACGGCATCGGCGATTTTGCGGGATTGACCGAAAAGCTCGGCTACCTGCAGGAGCTCGGCGTCACAGCACTGTGGCTGCTGCCGTTCTATCCGTCGCCCGGCCGCGACGACGGCTACGACATCGCCGACTACGGCGCCATCAATCCCGACTTCGGCACCATGAAGGATTTCAGACGCTTCATCGCCGAAGCCAAGGCCCGCGGCCTGCGCGTCATCACCGAGCTCGTCATCAATCACACCTCCGACCAGCATGACTGGTTCAAGCGCGCCCGCCGCAGCGATCCCAAATCCAGCGCGCGCAACTGGTATGTCTGGAGCGACACCGACCAGAAGTATCAGGGCACACGGATCATCTTCACCGATACCGAGAAATCGAACTGGACCTGGGACCCGGAAGCCGGCCAGTTCTACTGGCACCGCTTCTTCTCGCACCAGCCGGACCTGAATTTCGACAATCCGCGCGTGGTCAGCGCCCTGGTGCAGGTGATGAAGCGCTGGCTCGATAGCGGTGTCGACGGCTTCCGTCTCGACGCCATCCCCTATCTGTGCGAGCGCGACGGCACCAACAACGAGAATCTCCCCGAGACCCACGCCATCATCAAAAAACTGCGCGGCGAGCTCGACGCCTATGCCAAGGGCAAGGTGCTGCTGGCGGAAGCCAATCAATGGCCTGAGGATGTGCAGGAATATTTCGGCCGCGGCGACGAATGCCACATGGCCTATCATTTCCCGCTGATGCCGCGGATCTACATGGCGATCGCCCAGGAGGACCGTTTTCCGATCACCGATATCCTGCGGCAGACGCCGGATATCCCGGCCAATTGCCAATGGGCGCTGTTTCTGCGCAACCACGACGAGTTGACGCTGGAAATGGTCACCGACGTCGAGCGCGACTATCTGTGGTCGACCTATGCCAACGATCCGCGCGCGCGCATCAATGTCGGCATCAGGCGGCGGCTGGCGCCGCTGATGGACAACGACCGGCGCAAGATCGAATTGATGAATTCGCTGCTGCTGTCGTTTCCGGGCACGCCGATCATCTATTACGGCGACGAAATCGGCATGGGCGACAACATCTATCTCGGCGACCGCAACGGCGTGCGCACCCCGATGCAGTGGACGCCGGACCGCAATGGCGGCTTTTCCCGCGCCGATCCCGCGCGTCTCTACGCGCCGACCATCATGGATCCGGTCTACGGTTACGAGTCGGTCAATGTCGAGGCCCAGTCGCGCAGCCTGTCCTCGCTGCTCAGCGCCACCAAGCGGCTGATCTCGGTGCGCAAATCCACTTTGGCGTTCGGCCGCGGCACCATGACCTTCATCCGTCCGGTCAACCGATCGGTGCTGTGCTATGTCCGCCAGTACCAGGACGAAGTCATTCTCTGCGTCGCCAATTTGTCGCGATCGGCGCAGGCGACCGAACTCGACCTTTCGGCCTGGAAGGATCGCATCCCGCTGGAAATGCTCGGCCGCACCCGCTTCCCGCCGATCGGCGAACTGCCCTATATGATCACGCTGGCGCCCTATGGCTTCTATTGGTTCCAGCTCAAGGAGCGCGACAAGTCGGAGCATGTGGAGCCGACCGCCGTTCCCGAATTCGAGACCCTGGTGGTGCCGCTCGGCGCGACCTGGATGTCGCTGGCCCGCACCCGCGGCGTGTTCGAACGCGACGTGTTGCCGACCTATCTGGCGCGAACCCGTTGGTATCCGGAGCGTTCGGCGCGAGAGATTCGTCCGACCGTGACCTCGGCGGTGCCGTTCTGCGATATCGGCGACAACCGGCCATGGCTGGCGTTTTTCGAGGCGACCACCGAACGTGGCGAGACCTCGCGTTACGTCCTGCCGATGCAGATCGAGTGGGTTCGCTTCGATCGCGAGCGCTATAACCCGCGCGCGTTTGCGGCGGTCCGCCAGGGCGCGCGCGAAGGCACGCTGCTCGACGTCGCCACCGACCAGATTTTCATCTCGCTGCTGCTGCGCAATCTCCGCGAATCCCTGACCGTCGAAGAACAGGACACGCGCCTCGAATTCCGGCCCACCGCCAAGCTTGCGGAACAGCCGTTCAAACCGCCGGTGCATATCCGCGCCGTCGAGACCGAACAATCCAACAGTACCGCGCTGATCGATAATGACTATGTCGCCAAGATCTATCGAAAACTCGAACCCGGCATCAATCCCGAGATCGAGGTCGGCCGTTTCCTGACCGAGGTCGCGGGTTTCGCCAACACGCCGGCGCTGCTCGGCAGCGTTGAACTGGTCGAAGGCGACAAGACCAGTGCGGTCGCCGTCGTCCACGCCTTCGTGCAGAACCAGGGCGACGCCTGGACGGTGACCTCGGCCTATCTCGACCGCTTTGTCGAGGAACAGCGTCTGCTGGCGGCGAGCGAACATCCCGGAGAGAGCGAAGAGCAGACCTCCTACCTCCGCTACATGTCGCAAACCGGGCGGCGCGTTGCCGAGATGCATCTCGCGCTCGCCGGCGGCAGCAATTCGGCTGACTTCACGCCGGAACCGATCGAGCCCGCGCACGTGCGGCTCTGGATCCAGGAGGCCGTCGCCCGCGCCGAGCGCGTCTGTGACGCCTTGAAACAACGCCGCGTGAAGGTTCGGGAATCCGATCGTGTGCTGATCGATCAATTGCTGGCGCAGCGCGAGACCCTGGACGAACGCGTCGGCGCGCTGCTGCCGCCGGATATCGGCGGCCTCAACATCCGTCACCACGGCGATTTCCACCTCGGACAGATGCTGATCGCCAAGGACGACATCTTCATCATCGATTTCGAGGGCGAGCCTCGCCGCACTTTGGCCCATCGCCGGCGCAAGGCACCCGCGGCGCGCGACGTCGCCGGACTGATCCGTTCGATCGACTATTCGGCCACCGCCGCCCTGGAGCGTGCGCTCAATGTCGCGCCTGACGAGCAAGGCAAGCTTGGCGCGGCGCTGTCGGAATGGCGCGATCGCGCCTCCGCGGTCTTCCTTGCCGCCTATCGCGACACCATGACAAATCCGCTGTTGTGGCCCACCGAACCGCAGTCGGCCGAGCAGATGCTGAATTTCTTCCTGCTTGAAAAAGCCATCTATGAGATCGAATACGAACTGGCCCACCGGCCCGATTGGCTGCGCGTCCCGCTGACCGGCGCGCTGCGAATCCTGTCTCAGCAACCGAACGAGGCCTCATGACCAAATTGCCCGCCGAGGCCTATGCGATCGTCGAAGGCCGCCACTCCGATCCGTTTCATTATCTCGGCCCGCATACCGAGGATGATAGAACCGTGGTGCGCGCGTTCCTGCCGGAGGCCTCCAAGGTCGAGGCGGTCGGCGAGCACGGCGAAACCGCGTCGTTGGCGCGCATTCATGACTCCGGCCTGTTCGCCGGCACGCTGCCGAACGGCTCCAGGCGCTACCAATTGCGCGCCCGCTTCGGTGAGACCGTGGTCGAACTCGATGACCCGTACCGCTTTCCGCCCGTGCTGACCGACTTCGACCTGTATCTTTTGGGCGAAGGCACCCATCAGCGGATCTACGACAAGCTCGGTGCCCATCCTACGACGCTGGACGGCGTTCCCGGCGTGGCCTTCGTGGTGCTCGCGCCCAACGCGCGGCGGGTCAGCGTGGTCGGCGATTTCAATTTCTGGAATCCGCGACGGCATCCGATGCGCGTGCGCGGGATCGGCTATTGGGAGCTGTTCGTGCCCCATGCTGCCGCGGGCGATCATTATAAGTTCGACATCATCGGTCCGCTGGGCCAGCAATTGCCGCTGAAGTCCGATCCGATGGCGTTCGCCGCGGAAATGCGGCCCAGCACCGCCTCCATCGTGCTCGACGAGACCAAGCTGCCGCATCCGCGCCCGGCTCCCGCAGGGATCAACGCGCTGAGCGCACCGATGTCGATCTACGAGGTCCATCTCGGCTCGTGGCGGCGCAAGGCCAACAACGAGTGGCTGACCTATCGTGAACTCGCCGAGCAGCTGCCGCGCTATGTCCGCGACCTCGGCTTCACCCATGTCGAATTTTTGCCGATCAACGAACACCCGTTCGACGGCTCGTGGGGCTATCAGCCGACCGGCATGTACGCGCCGACCAGCCGGTTCGGCACGCCGGAGGATTTTTCCGCGCTGGTCGATGCCTGCCATCGCGAAGGCATCGGCGTCTTACTGGACTGGGTGCCCGGGCATTTCCCCGACGACCCGCACGGCCTCGGCAATTTCGACGGCACGGCACTCTACGAGCACGCCAACCCGCTGCAGGGCCGCCACCTCGACTGGGGCACCCTGATCTATAATTACGGCCGAACCGAAGTGGTCAATTTCCTGGTGTCGAATGCGCTGTTCTGGCTGGAGCGCTACGCCATCGATGGCCTCCGCGTCGATGCGGTCGCCTCGATGCTGTATCTCGACTACAGCCGCCCTGCCGGCGGCTGGATTCCGAACAAATATGGCGGCCGCGAAAACCTCGAAGCGATCGACTTCCTGCGCCGCTTCAATACCGAAGTTTACGCCCGCTTTCCGCAGGCCACCACGGCAGCCGAAGAATCAACCGCATGGCCACAGGTGTCGCGCCCGGTCGAATATGGCGGGCTCGGTTTCGGCTACAAGTGGAACATGGGCTGGATGCACGACACACTGAATTACATCAGCAAAGACCCGATCCACCGCAAGCACCATCACGGCGACATTCTGTTCGGCCTGCACTATGCCTTCTCGGAAAACTTCATCCTGCCGCTGTCGCATGATGAAGTCGTGCACGGCAAGCGCTCGCTGCTCGGCCGGATGCCAGGCGACGACTGGCAGCGCTTCGCCAATCTGCGCGCCTATTACAGCTTCATGTTCGCCCATCCCGGCAAGAAGCTGATGTTCATGGGCTGCGAGTTCGGTCAGGAGCGCGAATGGAATCACGATCGCGCGCTCGACTGGCATCTGCTGGAACAAAAAAAGCATGGCGGCATCCACAGCCTGATCCGCGACCTCAACCGGCTCTATGCCGCCTTGCCGGCGCTGCATGAGCTGGATTGCGATCCATCCGGGTTCGAGTGGGTGGTGACCGACGACGCGGCCGGCAATGTGTTCGGCTTTATCCGCAAGGGCAACGATGCCCGCGCGCGCTGTCTGGTCGTCATCAATTTTTCGCCGAATGTGTATCGTAACTACCGCGTCCGCGTGCCGTTCGCCGGCAAGTGGCACGAAGTGTTGAATTCGGACTCCGCGCATTACGACGGCGGCAATGTCGGGAACGTCGGCGAAGTCCAGACGTTGAAGGGCCTCGTGCCCGAACTCAATCTGACCATCCCGCCACTGGCCGCGATATTTCTTGTACCGGAAAGCTGACGCATGCGACTGACCGCCGGAACGTCCTCACGCCTCGGTGCAAGCTGGGACGGCCGGGGCACCAACTTTGCGCTGTTTTCCGCCAACGCGCAGAAGGTCGAACTTTGCCTGTTCGACGGTCAGGGCCGCCGCGAACTCGAACGCATCGACTTGCCGGAGCGGACCGAAGATGTCTGGCACGGCTATCTCAACGACGTTTCGCCGGGGCAGCTCTATGGCTATCGCGTCCACGGGCCTTATGAGCCCGAGCACGGCCACCGCTTCAATGCCAACAAGCTCCTGATCGATCCCTATGCCAGACGAACGGCAGGGCGGCTGGTATGGAGCGATGCGCATTTCGCCTATCGCACCGGCAGCGCACGCGAGGACTTGTCGTTCGACCGGCGCGACAATGCGCGCGGCATGCCCAAGGCCGTCGTCGTCGATGAGACCTTCAACTGGGGCCGCCGCGAAATGCGCCCCAACATCCCCTGGGAAGACACCATCATCTATGAAGCGCACGTCAAGGGCCTGACCCAGAAGCGCCAGGACGTACCGCCGAACCTGCGCGGCACCTATGGCGGGCTGTCGTCGCCTGTGATGATCGATCATCTCAAGCGGCTCGGCGTCACCACCATCGAACTGCTCCCGATTCACGGTTTTGTCGATGATCGAAACCTCGTCGAAAAGAAGCTGGTGAACTACTGGGGCTACAACACGCTTTCCTTCTTCGCGCCGGAGCCGCGCTATTCGCTGGACAATCCGCTCGACGCCTTCCGCACCACGGTGGCGCGGCTGCACGATGCCGGCATCGAGGTGATGCTCGACGTCGTTTATAATCATACCGCCGAGGGCAACCATATGGGCCCGACGCTGTCGTTCCGCGGCATCGACAACGCCTCCTATTATTGGCTGCAACCGGACAATCGGCGCTACTACGACGATTTCACCGGCTGCGGCAGTTCGGTCAACCTCACCCACCCGCGCGTGCTGCAGATGGTGATGGATTCGCTGCGCTACTGGGTCGAGGTCTGCCACGTCGACGGCTTCCGCTTCGACCTCGCCACCACCCTGGCGCGCGGGCCGAACGGCTACGACCGCAACGCCGCCTTCCTCACCGCGATCCGGCAGGACCCGGTACTGGCCTCGGTGAAGCTGGTGGCCGAGCCCTGGGATCTCGGCATGGGCGGCTATCAGGTCGGCGCGTTTCCATCGCAATGGTCGGAGTGGAATGACCGTTATCGCAGCGCGATGCGGCGTTATTGGAGCGGTGAAGGCAGCCTGATCGGCGAGGTCTCGAGCCGCATGACCGGCTCGTCCGACCTTTTCAACCACGACGGCCGCACCCAGCGCGCCGGCGTCAACCACATCACGGTCCATGACGGTTTCACGCTGGCGGATCTGTTCAGCTACAACGAGAAGCACAACGAGGCCAACGGCGAAGACAATCGCGACGGTTCCAGCGACAACCTCAGCAATAATTGCGGCCATGAAGGCCCGACCGACGACCCGACGATTGTGGCGTTTCGCCGCCAGCTTCGCAAAAACCAGCTCGCATGCCTGCTGCTGGCCCAGGGGCTGCCGCTGATCCTGGCCGGGGATGAGGTCGGCAATACCCAGAACGGCAACAACAACGCCTATTGCCAGGACAACGAGATCGGCTGGGTCGGCTGGGAGAACCTCGGCCGCGACGGCGACGACCTCACCGATTTCGTCGGCCACATGACCGAGTTGCGAAGGCGTTTTCCGCAGATCAGGTCGCACCGCTGGCTCGACGGCCGCCGCGCGGACGGTTCCTACGGCGTCTTGTGGCTGACGCCGGCTGCCGAAGAGATGAAGGAGCAGGACTGGAATTTCCCGGAAGGGCGCTTTCTCGCTTATGTGCTGGGGCCGGCCGCGCATGGGCAGGCGCCGATTTTCATCGTCCTGAACGCAGCCCCGGAAGAGATCGCCTTCAAGCTGCCGAAGCTGCCGGAATACAAGAGCTGGCAGCAGGTTCTGAATACCACCGAGAGTAAGCAGGCCATCGCGGACTTCGCCTCGGGAAGCGACGCCAAGGCGCCTCCCCGCTCGGTGCTTGCCTTTGCGGGTTCGGCATGAATGCCCAGCATTTCGGCGCGAGGCTGACGGCTGACGGCGCGACGTTTCGTTTGTGGGCGCCGGCGGCAAAGCGTGTCGATGTGCTGCTGGAGAAACCTCACGCGCTGGCGCGCGGCGATGACGGCTGGTTTTCCGCCGACATAGCAGGCGTCAAAGCCGGCGCGCGCTACAGATTCCGCATCGACGACGAGATCGACGTGCCCGATCCAGCCTCCGCGTTTCAACCTGATGATGTCTCAGGTCCCAGCGAGGTGATCGATCACGGCGCTTACCGCTGGCGCGCCACCGGCTGGCGCGGGCGGCCGTGGCCGGAAACCGTGCTGCTCGAAACCCATGTCGGCACCTTCACGCGGGAAGGCAGCTATCGCGCCATGATCGACAAGCTCGATCATCTGGTGGCAACTGGTATCACCGCGCTGGAATTGATGCCGCTGGCGGATTTCGCAGGCTCGCGCAACTGGGGCTATGACGGCGTGTTGTGGTATGCGCCGGACAGCGCCTATGGACGTCCCGACGATCTGAAAACCCTGATCGACGAGGCGCACCGGCGCGGGCTGATGGTGTTTCTCGACGTGGTGTATAACCATTTCGGGCCCGAAGGAAATTACCTCGGCCGCTACGCGCCGACCTTCTTTACCGAGGCGCAGACGCCCTGGGGCAGCGCGATAGACTATCGCGTGCGCGAGGTGCGCGCCTTCGCCATCGAGAATGCGCTGTACTGGCTGCGTGAATATCGGTTCGACGGCTTGCGGCTGGATGCGGTGCATGCCATCTCCGAGCCCGGCGAAATCTCGATGCTGCATGATCTCAGCCGCGCGGCCGGCGAGTTGGCCGTCGAAACCGGCCGCCACATTCATCTGGTGCTCGAGAATGACGACAACGCCGCGAGCCTGCTCGATGTCGGCGAAGACCCGCCGCGGGGCAAATATCGCGCGCAATGGAACGACGACTATCATCACGCATGGCACGTGCTGCTGACGGGCGAGACGCAGGGCTACTACGGCGACTATGCGAAATCGCCGCTACGCGACATCACGCGGGCGCTGGCGTCGGGCTTCGTCTATCAGGGCGAAGCCTCCGCGCATCGCGGCGGGAAATTGCGCGGCGAGCCAAGCGGCGCGCTCGCCCCGACCGCCTTTGTCAACTTCCTGCAGAACCACGATCAGATCGGCAACCGTGCGCTGGGCGACCGGCTTGAAAACATCGCCAAGCCAAAGGCGATCGAAGCCGCACTGGCGATTACGTTGCTGGCGCCGATGGTACCGATGCTGTTCATGGGCGAAGAGTGGGGCTCGAAGGCGCCGTTCCCGTTCTTCTGCGATTTCGAAGGCGATCTCGCCGAGGCTGTGCGCCGGGGCCGGCGCAAGGAATTTTCAGGCGCCTATGCGAAATATGGTGACGAAATTCCCGATCCGCTGGACCAGTCGACCTGTCAATCCGCCGTGCTGGACTGGGAATCGCGCAACGACGCGACTGCAAGCCGTCGGCTAAAGCTGGTGCAAGGCCTTCTCGCGATCCGCCGGCGCGAGGTCATTCCCCGGCTTGCCGGTGCGACCTTTGGCGGGGCGGATGCGACCGACCATGGCTTGTTGACGGCGAGTTGGCGCATGGGCGACGGCACAACGCTTTCGCTGCTCGCCAACCTGTCGGATCGTGCCATCGCCCGGCCGGCCGGCGAAAGCAAGGGAACCCTGATCTGGGGCACCGAGTTGAAGGAGAGCATCCCGCCCTGGTCGGTATTCTCACGCATCGGATAGAACAATGCCTGCGGCCATTCCGATCGCGACCTACCGTCTGCAACTGACGAAAAATTTCAATTTCGACGCCGCCGCTGCCGTCGTGCCCTACCTGAAGGCACTCGGCATCACCCATCTCTATGCCTCGCCCTTCATGAAGGCGCGCCAGGGCAGCACCCATGGCTATGACATCGTCGACCATACTAAAATCAATCCGGAGCTCGGCGGCGATGCCGGCTTCGAGCGATTGAGCCAGGTGTTGAAGCAGCACGATCTCGGCCTGATTCTCGATTTCGTTCCCAACCATGTCGGCGTGCATTTCGCCGACAATCCATGGTGGCTCGATGTGCTGGAATGGGGTCCGGCCTCGCCGCATGCGGTGTCGTTCGACATCGACTGGGACATCCTGCCCTACCGCGCGCGCGGCGGCGTGCTGCTGCCGATCATCGGCTCGTCCTATGGACATTCCTTGGAAAAGGGCGAGATCGAACTTCGCTACGATGCCGAGGAAGGCAGTTTTTCCGCCTGGTATTTTGAGCATCGGCTGCCGATCGCGCCTGAACGCTACAGCGAGATTTTGCGCAATATCGTCAAGGAAGCCGGCGCCGAGGACGGTGCGCCCGGCAAGGCCATTCTCGCGCTCGCCTCGCGCTACAAGGGATTGCGCCATCCCAATCGCAAGGAGGCGCCTGCCTTCAAGGCCGAGCTGAAAGGCATTCCCGGCGGCGCCGACATCATCGCGCGCGGGCTCGACGCCTATCGGGCGGGACCGGACCGGCCCTCGCAAATCCTCGCTCTGCATCATCTGCTGGAGCGGCAGCACTACAAGCTCGGCCACTGGCGGCTGGCCTCCAGCGACATCAACTACCGGCGCTTTTTCGACGTCAATACGCTCGCCGGATTGCGGGTCGAGGACGCCGGCACCTTCGACGCCATTCATCGCCTGGTCAAAAAATTGATCGCAGAAGACAAATTGCAAGGCCTGCGGCTCGACCACATCGACGGCCTGCGCGATCCCGCGCAATATTTCCAGCGGCTGAGCCGCCTGATCCGGGACGCGCAGGGCAGCGCCAAACCGTTCTACATGGTGATCGAGAAAATCCTCGGCGAACATGAAGAGCTGCACGCCTTCAGCGGCGTGCACGGCACCACGGGTTATGAATGGATGAATGTCATCACCCAGGCGCTGGTTGACGGCAACGGTCTCAAACCGCTCGACGAGATCTGGCGGCAGATCAGCAATACCTCGCCCAAACTCGAGCCGGTCCTGAAGGACGCCAAGCGCCGGGTGCTGGAAACCCTGCTGACCAGCGAATTCACCGTACTGACGCGCCTGCTGGCGCGGATCGCCGGCGGGCATTACTCCACCCGCGACTTTTCCGCCGACAGTTTGCGGCAGGCGCTCGAACTCTATGTGCTGCATTTCCCGGTCTACCGCACCTATCTGACCTCGGCTGAGCCATCGGCGCACGACCGCGCGCTGATCTCGGAAACAATCGAAAAGGCGCGGGCGGATTGGTTCGCGGCCGACGAAGGCATTTTCAATTTTCTGCGCGATGCGCTGACCATGGACCTGATCCAGCCGGGCGGGCCCGCGCACAGCGCGCCGCGCGTGCGTCGCTTTGCGCTGAAGGTGCAGCAGTTCACCGGTCCTGTGATGGCGAAGTCACTGGAGGACACCACGTTCTATCGCTACCACCGCCTGCTCGCGCTCAACGAGGTCGGCGGCGACCCCTCCGCCAAAGCGCTTTCGATCGATGCCTTTCACGACATGATGCGAAGCCGCGCCAGCGAATGGCCGCACGGCATGACCGCGACATCGACGCACGATACCAAGCGCGGCGAAGACGCCCGCGCGCGATTGATGGCGCTGGCCGAAATTCCCGGCGAATGGACAAGCTCCGTCGCGCGGTGGAAAATCCTCAATGCGCCGCATCTCGTCATCGAGGGCGACATGCGCGCGCCGTCAGCGACCTCCGAATACATGCTGTATCAGGCGCTGCTCGGCGCCTGGCCGCCGGACGGCGGCGACGAGAGGCTGCCGGAGCGGATGCAGGCCTATGCGCTGAAGGCCGCGCGCGAGGGCAAGCAGGAAACCAGCTGGCTCAACCCCCACCAGGCCTACGAGGCGGGGTTAGCGACCTTCATCGAACGCATTCTGGATCGTTCGGCCTCGGCGGAGTTTCTCAATTCGCTCGAAATCCTGTCGCGACGTGTCTCGCTGCTGGGGGCGCTGAACTCACTGAGCCAGATCACCTTGAAGGCGACGATGCCGGGCGTACCGGATTTCTATCAGGGCACCGAGTTCTGGGATCTGTCGCTGGTCGATCCCGATAACCGGCGGCCGGTGGATTTCGCGGCGCGCGGCGCCGTGCTGGCATCGATGGAAAACCCGGATTGGCAAGGCCTCGCGCAGCATTGGCCGGACGGTCACATCAAGCTGGCCTGGACCAGGCATCTGCTGCAGCTTCGCACCGAACTCGCCGCTGTGTTCGCACATGGCGACTACTTGGCCCTCGAAGTCAGCGGGCCGCACCGCGACCATGTCATGGCCTTTGCACGACGCCGGGGCCGCGACGCCGCGATCGTTGCGGTCGCGAAATCATTCGCCGCGTTCTCGCAAGGCGGCCGCGCCTGGCCGCGTGCGGACGCCTTTGATGGAGCAGTCAACATCAAGGGCTATTCGGTGGAAGGCATCGGCGGCAAGGCCGGCGCGACCGAACTACCGCTCTCGGTGCTGTTTCAGCATCTGCCGACCACGGTATTGAAAGCGAAGTTTCAGGGCGCCCTGAAACCGGTGCGAAAGCGCAGCAGGGCCTGAAACGCAAAGGCCGCCCGGGATCAATGGCCGGGCGGCCTGGCGGATGTCGTGCCGACTATCAGGAGGTCGGTTCCCTTCCCCCGCACAGGGTTAGATATTCGGGAAAATTGGTTACCGACAAGCTGACGAAATAGGCAGACAACAAGTTTTTTGCGGCATTCGATGTTGCAGCGCGATAGGAAACGCGCTTCGTCAGTTGCGTTTGGTCAGCAACAGATTGCCGCGATTCCTGATGGCGGTTTGCGCTACTTCGGCAAATCGCTGCAGCAGCCAAGGCAGCGTGACTTCGAGCCGGACGTGATCGTCGGCGACATCGAGATGGCCCGACGCCGCCTGCCCGAGCGCGCGGACGCGGAAGATCATCCGGTCCTGCTCCCATCTTTCTTCGTCGACTTTCAACACCGGGAAGCTGGAGGCCGCACGCGTCAATCCCGCCTTGAGGCGGCGGGTCGCCTCTTCGCGGCCGAGGCGATGCGGAATCGAAACCACGAGCGGTGCGGACATTCTTAGATCCTCCAGCTGATCTAAACTCATGTAATTCCACATCGTTCGAAAGGAAGAGCGCCGCGATTTTTATGGGTTGCAAAACTGGAACCTTATCGGTTGCGGTTCGTTTTTTCGGCTGAAGGCAGGGCAACAGTTGCCCGCCGGGCTGGAGGAGATGCCACATGTCACTCGGAACGATCATTCTCATTATTCTCATTATCGCCCTGCTCGGCGGCTTCAGCGGCATCGGCGGCGGACCGTTTTATGGCACCGGTTATTATGGCGGCGGCGGCCTTGGTTTGATCGTCGTGATCCTGCTGATCCTGCTCCTGCTTGGGAAGCTTTGATCCGCGCTGGCTAATTGCAGGGTGGGCAAAGGCGCCCTTGCGTTCTTGCCCCCCTTTCTCTCCCTTCAAGAAAATAGACGCTGACACGAGATGGACGCCGTCATCACCCGCGAAGGCGGATGACTGAGTACGCCTCGCCGCCGATGCTAAACCGCAAGGCCTCTGATTACTGGAGACCCCGCTGGAGCCTGTCATCGGGCTCGCCGGAGGCGAGACCCGTTGGCGGAGTATGTCGGCTCTCTATTTCCCCGCCAACTTCTTGATCGCCGCCTTGATCGATGACGCCGCGTCATCATAGCCTTCCCACGCTTTTGTCTTCGCGAGCAGCGCCGGCACGGTGCGTACGGTGTAGCGCTTGGGATCGAGATCGCCGCGCACCTGCGCCCAGGTCAGCGGCATCGAGACGGTGGCGCCCTGCCGCGCCCGCGGTGACAGCACCGCCACGGCCGTCGCCATGCGATCGTTGCGGAGATAGTCGAGAAAAATCTTTCCCTCGCGCAGCTTCTTCGACATGTTGAGCAGATAGCGCTCGGGCGCTTCCTTGGCCATCCACTGGCAGACGCCCTGCGCGAACGCTTTCGCCTCTTTCCAGGTCACCTTGTCTTTGGCGCCGTAAGCCAGCGGCGTCACCACGTGAAGTCCCTTGCCGCCGGTGGTCTTGCAGAAACTTTCCAGGCCAAGCTCGGTCAGCCGCTGCCGCATGTCCTTGGCGGCCTCGATGACATCGGCGAATTCGACCTCCGGCGCGGGGTCGAGATCGAACACCAGCCGTCCCGGCACATCGGGTGCGTCCGGCGCGCAATTCCAGGGATCCAGCTCGAGGCCGCCGATCTGCGCCACGGCCGCCAGACCCTCCACGCGATCGATTTGCAGATATGGCTTGCGGTCGCCGGAAACTTTTACGAGTTCGAGCAGGTTCGATGTGCCCGGCATCGCGTGACGCTGAAAGAAAGTCTCGCCGCCGATCCCGTCCGGCGCGCGAACGACCGAGCATGGCCGCCCCTTCAGATGGCCGATCATCCAACCGCCGACCGCCTCGAAATAGCGGGCGAGATCGAGTTTTGTCACGCCTTCGCCGTCGCCCGCGTCCGGCCACAGCTCCTTGTCGGGCTTCGAGATAACGACGCCCATCACCTCGGCGGATTTGCCGTTCGATGATCCCGGCCGCGGCGGCTTGCCGGATTTGGCCGCGGTGTTTGCCGCAGATTTGGCCGTGGGTTTGGCGATCTTGGTCATGGCCGGCTTTTCCGCCTCCACCTCATTGGCCGGCTTGTCCTGGCGCAGCCCCTTGAACGCCGCCTGCCGTATATTGCCGTCGCCAGTGAACCCTGCGAATTCAATTTCGGCAACCAGCTCCGGCTTCAGCCAATGCAGGTCGCGGGTCTTTTTCGGCGCATCCTTGCCGCCGAACGGGCTCTTGTTCGATGCCGCTGCCTTCAGCGCCGGCATGATGCGCCGCACCGTGTCCTGCCCAAAGCCGGTGCCGACCATCCCGACAAAAGCGAGATGATCGCCGCGATAGACGCCGGCCATCAGCGAGCGGAATTTGCCGTTGGTGGTTTTCCAGCCACCCAGCACCACCTCATGCCCGGCACGGCATTTTGCTTTGGTCCAGTTCTCCGAACGGCCGGAGCGATAGGGTGCGTCGAGCTTCTTCGAGACGATGCCTTCCAGCGACAGCTTGCAGGCCGATTGCAGGATGGCGTCGCCGCCGGTCTCGAAATGCTCGACATAGCGGATCACCTTGCTTTTGCCCTTGGCCCGCGCCTCCAGCAATGTCTTCAATCGTGCTTTCCGCTCGCCGAGCGGTACGCGGCGAATATCCTCGCCACCGGCAAACAGCAGATCGAAGGCGAAGAAGATCAGGTTGTCGGTCTTGCCGTCGGAGATCGCCGCCTGCAGCGCGGAAAACTCCGGCGCGCCATGGTGATCGAGCGCAACGATTTCGCCGTCGATCAAGGTATCGGGTAGTGAGCTACCCTCCTTCGCGATGGCTTGAAACTTGTCGGTCCAGTCCAGGCCCTTGCGGGTCTTCAGCACCGCTTCGCCGCCCTCGACGCGCAACTGCACGCGGTAGCCGTCGAATTTGATTTCGTGACACCATCCCTCGCCGCCGGGCGGGCGATCGACCGATATGCAGAGCTCGGGTGCGACGAAGTCCGGCAGCGCCGCGACCTTCTTACCCTTCGCCGCTTTCGCGGGCGCCCGCGATGCGGCCTTCTTGTTCTCCGCGCGCGCATCGGCGGCGTCGCCCCGGTTCGAATTCCACACCGCGTCGGCCTTGGCGCGGCCGGACTTCGCCGTCATGAACGGTTTGGGTGCCTTGCCCTTGCCGTTGGCGATCTGGTCCATTGACCGTCCCGACGCGACCGATTGATCGGCATCCAGGATGGTGTTGGCTTTGCCTTCCCTGGCAAACTCGTCGCGATGTTTGATCAGAAGCCAATTGGTCCGCTTGCCGCCGTTGCGGTCGTGCCGCATCCGCACCAGCACCCAGCTGCCATGCAGCTTTTCGCCCTCAAGCGTGAATTTCAGGTCGCCTTTCTTGAAGCCGCGCTCGGGGTCCTCGGATTCCCAATAGCCGCGGTCCCAGAGCTGGACGGTGCCGCCGCCATATTGCCCCTCGGGAATGGTGCCTTCGAAATCGCCGTAGTCGAGCGGATGATCCTCCACCTCCACCGCCAGCCGCTTGTCGTGCGGATCGAGCGACGGCCCCTTGGTCACCGCCCAGGATTTGAAGACGCCGTCGAACTCCAGCCTGAGATCATAATGCAGCCGGGTGGCGTCATGCTTCTGGATGACAAACCGCCGGCGTTTTGAGGGCGCCACCCTGGCTTCGCCTGACGGCTCCGCGGTCTTTTCGAAATCGCGCTTTTGGCGATAGGTTGACAAATTCCTGAGTGACACGATCAAACCCACGAAAATGGAGCAGCGGCGCCCGCCGCACGACCTTAGAGCCTGGAACCAAAACCCTCAATTACCGTTGAAGTTCCCGAATGCGTTTGCGCTGAATTTTTCCGAATACATAACGGGTTGGAGGAAACATGGCCCCGCCGCGCGCCTACTGGAAAGGCTCCCTGAAGCTTTCGCTGGTGTCCTGTCCAGTGGTGCTCTATCCGGCCACGACCAGTGTCGACAAAACCCGTTTCCACATGATCAACAAGGAGACCGGCAACCGGCTGAAACAGCAGATGGTCGATTCCGAGACCGGCGACGTCGTCGAGAGCGACCAGAAAGGCCGCGGCTATGAGCTGAAAAAGGGGGAATATGTCGAGGTTGAAAAGGACGAACTGGAAGCCGTCCAGATCGAGAGCAACCATCGCATCGACATCGACAGTTTTGTACCGAAGGAAGAGATCGACGAACGTTATATCAATCATCCCTATTACATCGCGCCGGACGGCAAGGCTGGCATCGACGCCTTCGCCGTGATCCGTGACGCCATGAAGGACAAGGACCGCGTCGCACTGGCACGGATCGTTCTGACCAACCGCGAGCATATCATTGCAATCGAGCCGTGGGGCAAGGGCATGCTCGGCACCACGCTGCGCTATCCTTACGAAATTCGCGACGAGGACGATTATTTCGACGACATCAAGAATCCGAAAATTTCAAAAGACATGATCGAACTCGCCAGCCACATCCTTGACAGCAAAGCCGCGCATTTCGACCCGTCGAAATTCAAGGACGAGTATGAAACTGCGTTGAAATCCCTGGTCAGACGCAAGGCCGCCGGCAAGCCGGTCAAGGCCGCCGAACCTGAGAAGCGGTCTGACAACGTCATCAGCCTTATGGATGCGCTCAAGCAGAGCCTGAAGGGCAAGGGGTCGACCAAGCGGGCGGCGCATTCCCCGGCGCGCCGGACGACGCACCGGCCAGCGAAGAAAGCGCATCGCTCGGCCGCGCGGGCGCGCAAGGCGAGCTGAGAGACCCGATAGCTCTAAGGGTGAAGTGCACCGCTCGCACATACACCGCTGTCATCGCCCGGCAAAAGCGCGAAGCGCGTCTTCGCGCTAAATGACCGGGCGACCCGGTATTCCAGAGACGTTTGAGATAAGCGAGAAGCCGCGGCGTACTGGATCGCCCGGTCAAGCCGGGCGACGACAGTTTCTATTGTGGCGGCCGCCTATCATCATCGTGATTGCGAATTCCGTCCCGGCCGTTTACTTCTTCGCCTTGCGCTTCTTGGCCGTTTTCTTCGCCGTCTTCCGTTTCTTCGCAGCCTTCTTCGGGACCTTCTTTCCTTCCGCCCGTGCTTCGGAAAGCCCGATCGCAATCGCCTGCTTGCGGCTCTTGACTTTCTTGCCGGACCGTCCGCTCTTCAGCGTCCCGGCCTTGCGCTTCTTCATCGCGCGCTCGACCTTGGCGGATGCTTTCTTCGAGTATTTTCGTGCCATGATTATTCTCCTGTTGCGGGAAAATAATCTTGGTGGAGGGAGATGGTTCCAGCGAGCGCCTGGCCGTCAGGCGATCGCCGAATAGAGTTCAGACGTATTTCTGGCGGCCCGCAATCGAGCGAGGTTTTCCGCTGGTCTCAGCGTCCGGGCCACCTGCGCGAGCGCGCCGATCTGTCCGTTCTCCGCGGCGGCCGGCAGCAGCAGCACGAATACGATGTCGACCGCCTGCCCGTCGATGGCGTCGAATTCGATCGGCGCCTTCAGTCTAGCAAGCAGCCCGTAGGGTCGCTGCACATCCGGCAGCCGGGCATGCGGTATGGCCACGCCGCGGCCGATCCCGGTCGATCCTAGTTCTTCCCGCTTGAGAAGGTCGGGCGCGACCTGATCGACGCGCAGGCCGATGCTGTCAGCGGCCTTGGCTGCCAGCTCCTGCAATAGTTGCCGCTTGTTGGAGGCGCGAACGTCGATCATGACGTCGTTTGGCGACAGCAGATCGGAGATTTTCATGGTCGCTCCAGGAGGACGCATCGCTAAAAGCATGGATCAGGTCTCAAGTGAAGGGGTGGATTCTAATCCGGCGCGCGCAGCCGGTAGCCAATCCCGGTTTCGGTCAGGACGAATTGCGGACGCTCCGGGTCAACCTCGATCTTCTGCCGGAGCTGGCGCACATAGACCCGCAGATATTGGGCGTCGGTCAGTTCATCCCATAGCTCCTTCAGCAGAAACCGGTGGGTCAACACCTTGCCGGCGTGCTGCACCAGCACGCGCAGCAAATCATACTCCTTCGGCGACAGTTTCACCTCCCTGTCGCCGACCTTAATAATGCGGCGGACCAGGTCGACCGAGAGCTCGCCGGCCCGAAACACCGGGCGCTCGCCATGGACCTGCAACTGGTGCCGCAGCGCGGCGCGCATGCGGGCCAGCAGTTCATCCATCCCGAACGGTTTGGTGAGGTAATCGTCGGCGCCGAGATCGAGCGCCTGGACCTTGCCGGCTTCGTCGCCGCGGCTCGACAGCACCACGATCGGCACGCCATCGTTGCGGCCGCGGATCATGCGCAGCAAGTCGTGACCCTGGATATCCGGCAGCCCGAGGTCGAGAATAATCAACGCGGGGTCCTGGGCCAGCAATTCGAGCGCGATCTTGCCGTTGGAGGCCTCCAGAATCTCGTAGCCCTGCGTGCTCAACCCCATCCGCAACAATTTACGGATCGGCGGCTCGTCGTCGATGACAAGGACCTTGATCGGGGCAGCACTCATGCGGCGGTGTCCAGCGCGTCCGATGCCGCCGGAATCGGCAGCCTGATGGTCAGCACGGCGCCCCTCCGGTCGTTGCGATTGGTGGCCAGTATCGTGCCACGCATGGCCTCGACGAAGCCGCGGGAAATTGCCAGGCCGAGGCCAGTGCCAGGGCGAACATGATCGCCCTTTTGCGCGCGATAGAACTTGTCAAAAATCATGTCCAGTTCCGCGGGCGGAATACCGTCGCCCTCGTCGATGATTTGCAGGGAAACCCACTCCTTCTCGCGCGAACTCCTGATCGAGATCGTGGTGTCGACGGGGGCATATTTCGCCGCGTTGTCTAGCAGGTTAAAAAGCACCTGCTCGAACAGCACCGCGTCGAGGTCCAGCATCGGCATGTCGGCGGCGAGCTCCAGCGAGACGTTGTGATGCGCGAGGATCTTGCCGGCGCGACGCAACACGCTGCCGATGATCTCGCCGATATCGTGCAGCGCGGTATTCGGCACGATGGCGCCGGATTCCAGCTTGGTCATGTCGAGCAGATTGGCGATGAAGCGGTTGAGCCGCTCGGATTCGTCGATCACGGTCGCCAGCAGATCCCGTTTTTCCGTATCGGTCAGACCGCTGGCGAGATCCCGCATGGTGCTGGCGGCGCCGAGAACCGAGGCCAGCGGGGTCTTGAGATCGTGCGAGATCGAGGTCAACAGCGCCGAGCGCAAGCGATCCGACTCCACGGTACGCTTGACGCGATCCATGTCCTCCACTAGTTGCACCCGTTCGATCGCCAGCGCTCCTTGATCCATCAGGGCATCCAGCAGACGGCGCTGGTCGGGGGTGAGCAGCGGGCCGGTTCTGTCGTCGTCGATGCCGATGACACCGATCGGTCCGCGGCCGGTCCGCATCGGCAGGAACAGGCGCTTGGCGCCCGGCAGCGTATCCGCGCCGCGTCCGGCCGGGCGGTCGTTGCCCCAAGCCCAGTTCGCGGCGGCGAGATCGGCCTGATCCAGTTCGTCCTCGGGCGGATAGCCCGCCTTGACGGTGATGATGCCGTCCTCCGGCAACAGCAACACCACCCGCACCTTCAGCATCAACGCCGTCTGGTAGGCGGTCGCCCATAACACGTCGTCGAGCGTCGCGGTGCCCGCGAGTTTGCGGCTGAAGGCGTACAGCGATTCCGTGGTCCGCACCCTGCCGATCGCTGTGACGGCCTGGCCACGCACCCGCGCGGCGAGATTGGAGACCAGAATGGCGATCAACATGAAGAAAAAGAACGCCGCGACGTTGGTCGGCTCCGTGATCGTGAAAGTGTAGACCGGCGGGAGAAAGAAGAAGTTGTAGCAAAGCGAGGCGACGACGCTCGCCAGTATCGACGGCAGCAGGCCGTAGCGGACGGCGGCCCCGACCACGGCCGTCAGGAACACAAGATCGACGTTTTCGATGCCCAACCGTGGATAAACGAGCATGCCGACGCCAAGCGCAACGGCGACGAACAGCAGGGATATCGCATGGGGCACGGGATCGAACGGCTCCTGCCGTTCAGCCGTGCGCACGGTCTTTTTGGGAACGGCTTCCGCCGCCAGTTCCTCCCCGGCAATCACGTTGACGCTGATATTGCCGGCGCGCCGCACCAGATCGTGCACGACAGAGCCGCGCACGAGTTCGAACCACCAGGAGCGCGTTGCCTTGCCGATGATGATCTGGGTCACGTTATTGGCGTGCGCGAAGCTGATGACATCATCGGCGATACGGCGGCCGACGCCCGGTATGGTGAGCGCCTCTCCTCCCAGCGCCTCGGCCAGCCGCAGGGTGTCGGCGAGCCGGTCACGCTGCTCGTCGGTCAGTTGCAGGCTGCGCCGGGTCTCGATGCTGATGGCGGTCCAGGGTGCGTGCAGCCGGTCCGCCAGCCGCTTGGTGTAGCGCACCAGTCCCGCTGCGCGCGGATCCTCGCTGAGGCAGACCAGGATTCGCTCGCCCGCCGCCCAGGGGCCGGCAATCGCGTTGGCCTGCATATGCGTCAATAACTGCTCATCGACGCGCTCGGCGGTGCGCCGCAAGGCCAGTTCGCGCAGCGCGGTGAGATTGCCCGGCGAGAAGTAATGCTCCAGCGCGCGCTCGGCCTGTTTGGGGACGTAGACCTTGCCTTCCCGGAGCCGCTGGATCAGGTCGTCCGGGGTGAGGTCGATCAGTTCAATCGCGTCGGCGAGGTCGAACACCGAATCGGGCACGGTCTCGCGCACCCGGACATGAGTGATCTGGGCGACCACGTCGTTGAGGCTCTCGATGTGCTGTATATTGACCGCGGTATAGACATCAATGCCGTGCGAAAGCAGTTCCTCGACGTCGAGATAGCGCTTCGGATGCCGGCTGCCCGGCGCGTTGGTGTGGGCGAGTTCATCGACTAGCGCGATTTTGGGATGGCGCGCGATCAGGGCGTCGAGATCCATCTCCTCGAGGATCTGGTCCTTGTACTCGAGCCGCTTGCGCGGGAGAACTTCGAGGCCCTGCAGCAGCGCCTCGGTCTCCGCCCGTCCGTGGGTCTCGACCACGCCGACCACGATATCGATGCCGGCCTTCAGCCTGGCATGGGCGCTCTGGAGCATCTCGTAGGTCTTGCCGACGCCGGGAGCGGCGCCGACGAAGATTTTTAGCCGGCCGGCCTCACTGTTCTCGCGCCGGGCCGCTTCCAGCAGGGCTTCCGGCGACGGACGTTTTTCGGAATCGCGGCGTTGATTTGCCATACGCCAATATAGTCTCCACGCTTGCCATCGCCTAGGCGGCCTATTTCGATGCGGCTGCGTCCAGCGCCAGATTCAGCGCCAATACGTTGACCCGGGGCTCGCCGAGCAGCCCGGCCAGGCGGCCCTGGGTGTTCTCCGTCACCAGCGCGCGGACGCGATCTTCCGGCATATTCCGGGCCTTGGCGACACGCGGCACCTGGAACAGCGCGCCTTCCGGCGAGATGTCGGGATCGAGGCCGCTGGCCGACGTGGTGACGAGATCGATCGGAACGGCCGCCGACGGATTCTCGGCCTTCAGCTTGTCCACATCTTCCTTGATCCGGTCATTGAGGGCCTTGCTGGTCGGGCCGAGGTTGGACCCGCCCGAATTGGCCGCATTGTAAGGCGCCGAAACGGTCTTGGTCGAATCAGCAGGATCCGGCGCCAGCGTCGCCGAGGGCCGGCCATGGAAATATTTGTCCTCCTTGAATTCCTGGCCGATCAAAGCCGAGCCGACCACCTTGCCGTCCTTCTCGATCAGGCTGCCTTGCGCTTGCTTCGGAAAGATGACGCCGGCAATCGCGGTCATGGCAAGGGGATAGACGAGGCCGGTGATCAGCGTCAGCAGCACCAGCACCAGAATAGCGGGGCGAATTTCTTTCAACATGGTGTGTCTCCTTAAATTTTCGTCATTGCGAGCGAAGCGAAGCAATCCATGGATCGACAAGGAAGGGTGGATTGCTTCGTCGCTTCGCTCCTCGCAATGACGGTTAAGCCAGATGCAAGGCGGAAACGACGAGGTCGATGGCCTTGATGCCGATGAAGGGAATGATGATGCCGCCGAGGCCGTAGATCATCAGGTTGCGGCGCAGCAGCGCACCGGCGCCGATCGCGCGATAGGCCACGCCTTTCAGGGCCAGTGGAATCAGGCCGATGATGATCAGTGCATTGAAGATGATCGCCGACAGGATGGCGCTCTGCGGACTCGCGAGATGCATGATATTGAGCGTCTCGAGCTGCGGGTAGAACGCCAGGAAAATCGCCGGGATGATGGCGAAATATTTTGCCACGTCATTGGCGATCGAGAAGGTGGTGAGCGCGCCACGGGTCATCAGCAACTGCTTGCCGATCTCGACCACTTCGATCAGCTTGGTCGGGTTGGAGTCGAGATCGACCATGTTGCCGGCTTCGCGCGCGGCCTGGGTGCCGGTGTTCATGGCGACGCCGACGTCGGCCTGAGCCAGTGCCGGCGCATCGTTGGTGCCGTCGCCGCACATCGCGACCAGTTTTCCCTTGGCCTGCTCGTCGCGAATGAGCTTTAGCTTATCCTCCGGCGTCGCCTGGGCCAGGAAATCGTCGACGCCGGCTTCCGCCGCGATCGCCGCCGCGGTCATCGGGTTGTCGCCGGTGATCATCACGGTGCGGATGCCCATGCGGCGCAGTTCGGCGAAACGTTCGCGGATACCGCCCTTGACGATGTCCTTGAGCTGGACGACGCCGAGCAGGCGGCCATCCTTGGCGACGGCGAGCGGCGTGCCGCCGGCCTTGGCGATTTCGTCCGAGATCGCCTGGATCTCGCGGGCCACCTCGGAATTTACATTCGACTGGATGGCGCGAACGGTGTTGCCGGAGGCCATGGCCTGCGATGTCCCGCCGCCGACGTAGTTGAGGATCGCGTCGACCGCGCCCTTGCGGACCGACGAGGCGCCGGCATTGACGCCGCTCATGCGGGTTTGCGCGGTGAAGGGAATGAACGTGGCGTTCAATTCCGCCATCTCGCGGCTGCGGATGCCGTATTTTTCCTTCGCCAGCACGACGATCGAGCGTCCTTCGGGCGTCTCGTCGGCCAATGAGGCCAGCTGCGCCGCGTCCGCGAGTTCCTGCTCGGTAACGCCGCGGACCGGACGAAACGCCGTCGCCTGCCGGTTGCCGAGAGTGATGGTGCCGGTCTTGTCGAGCAGCAAGGTATCGACGTCGCCGGCAGCCTCGACCGCGCGGCCCGACATCGCCAGCACGTTGAAACGCACCAGCCGGTCCATGCCGGCGATGCCGATCGCCGACAATAGCGCGCCGATGGTGGTGGGGATCAGCGTCACGAACAGCGCCACCAGCACCACCACCGAGATCGACCCGCCGGCATAGGCGGCATAGCTCGGAATGGTCACGGTCGCGAACACGAAGATGATGGTCAGGCCCGCGAGCAGGATATTGAGCGCGATCTCATTCGGCGTCTTCTGCCGCTCGGCGCCTTCGACCAGCCTGATCATGCGGTCGATGAAAGTCGAACCCTGCGCCGCGGTAATGCGGACGCGAATCCAGTCGGACAAAACCTGGGTGCCGCCGGTGACCGCCGAACGGTCGCCGCCGGATTCGCGAATGACAGGCGCGGATTCGCCTGTTATCGCGGCCTCGTTGACCGAGGCGACGCCTTCGACCACTTCGCCGTCGGAGGGAATATTGTCGCCGGCCTCGACCAGAACGATATCGCCGACCTTGAGGCTGGTGCCGGGGACCAGACGATAGGTCTTGTCGGACCCGGTCAACAGCTTGGCCTGGCTCTCGGTACGGGTTTTCTTCAGCGATTCGGCCTGCGCCTTGCCGCGGCCTTCAGCGACGGCTTCCGCAAAATTGGCGAACAGCACCGTGAACCACAGCCACAGGATGATCTGAAAGGTGAAGCCGAGGCTTTCGCCGCCGGTCACCAGATCGCGCAGGAAGATCACCGTGGTCAGCGCGGCGACAACCTCGACCACGAACATCACGGGATTCTTGATCATCAGCCGCGGATCGAGCTTGACGAAGGACGAAGCGATCGCGGGGATCACGATCTTCGGATCGAGCATCGCCGAGACCGGCACCCGCTTTTGCAATTTCATGGTTTCCATGGACGTAACTCCGAATGATCGATCAGAACAGGGTGTTGGCGTTCATCGCGAGATGCTCGACGATCGGGCCGAGCGCGAGCGCCGGGAAGAAGGTGAGACCGCCGATGATCAGGATGACGCCGACCACCAGGCCGACAAACAAGCCGCCGGTGGTCGGCAGCGTGCCGGCGGAAGGCGGTATCGACTTCTTGCCCGCCAGGGAGCCCGCCAGCGCCATCGCCGGGACGATCATGAAGAAGCGGCCGACGAACATCGAACTGGCGAGTGTAAGATTGTAGAAGAAGGTGTTGCCGGTGAGCCCGGCGAACGCCGATCCGTTATTGCCGGTCGACGAAGTGAAGGCATAGAGCACCTCGGTAAAACCATGCGGACCGGCATTCGCCATCGATGCCACCGCCGACGGCAGCACCACGGCCACCGCGGTCCAGCCGAGATACATCAGCGGCAGCACCAGGATCGCGAGCATCGCCATCTTGACTTCGCGCGCCTCGATCTTCTTGCCGACATATTCCGGCGTGCGGCCGACCATCAGCCCGGCGACGAAGATCGCCAGCACCACGAACAGCAGCATGCCGTAAAGCCCGGCGCCGACGCCGCCGACGATAATCTCGCCGAGCTGCATGTTGATCAGCGGAATCATGCCGCCGAGCGCGGTAAAACTGTCATGCATGGCGTTGACCGCGCCGCAGGATGCCGCCGTGGTGATGACCGCGAACAGCGAGGATGCAACGATGCCGAAGCGGATTTCCTTGCCTTCCATATTGCCGCCGGTCAGCCCAAGCGCGCTCAGCGCGGTGGTGCCGTTGGCTTCCGCCCAATAGGTGACGGCGACACCGGCGATGAACAGCACGCCCATCACGCCCAGGATCGCCCAGCCCTGACGCTGGTTGCCGACCATGCGGCCGAACACGTTGGTGAGGGCGGCGCCGAGCGCAAAGATCGAGAGCATCTGCACGAAATTCGACAGCGCGGTGGGGTTCTCGAACGGATGCGCGGCGTTGGCATTGAAGAAGCCGCCGCCATTGGTGCCGAGCATCTTGATGGCGACCTGGGAGGCGACCGGTCCGACCGCGATGGTCTGCTTGGCGCCTTCCAGCGTGGTGGCGTCGACATAGGCGCCCAATGTCTGCGGGATGCCCTGCCAGACCAGGAACAGCGTGTACACCACGCAGATCGGCAAGAGGACATAGAGCGTGCAGCGCGTGACGTCGACCCAGAAATTGCCGATGGTACGCATGGAAGAACGGGAGAAGCCGCGGATCAAAGCTACCGCGAGCGCGATGCCGGTCGCCGCCGACAAGAAGTTCTGGTGCGTCAGTCCCAGCATCTGCACGAGATAGGACATCGTGCTTTCGCCGCCGTAGTTCTGCCAGTTGGTGTTGGTGATGAAGCTGATCGCGGTGTTGAAGGACAGGTCCTGCGCCACAGCGGATTGGTCGGCCGGATTGAACGGCAACACCGCCTGCAGCCGCATCACCGCATAAAGAATGAGAAAGCCGCCGACATGAAACAGCAGCATGGCGACCGTATAAGTCATCCAATGCTGCTCGCGCTTCTCGTCAACGCCGCCGACCCAGTACAAACCGGCCTCGACCGGCCGCAGCACCGGGGAGAGGAACGTGCGCTCGCCGCTGAAGACGCGCGTCATATAGGCGCCGAGCGGTTTGACCAGCGCGACGATGATCGCGCAGAACAGTAAAATTTGAATCCAGCCGATGGCGGTCATGGTGATTAAGCCTTCAAGTTAGCGCGTGATCCGGAACCGCGGTCAGAACCGCTCGGGCCGCAGCAGCGCGTAGGTCAGGTAAAACAACAGGCCTGCGGAGACGAGGCCGGCGAGCGCGTAATCGAAGATCATGGTTGTTCTCCTCCAGGGCGTTTTCGAGCGAAGTTTTCCCGCACTCGATGCGGGGGGCACCTGACGAAAAACGCGTCAAAATTCAGAGCCGCTCGCAGGCATAGGTGTAACCCACCGCCGCCGCGAAGAAGCCGAGGCCGAGGGCCAGCATGACGATATCAAGCATGAAGTACTCCTTGGTCGCGCGTGCTTGCGCGCGAAACGATCGGGTATTCCGGGGACGCGGAAGCCGGATCATCGCGCGATCGGAGCTACAATCCGGGACCTTTGCGTAATCAGTTGCCGTGAGGTGCCACTCCACGCATATGTTTTCGAGACGGCTGCGCGAGCAGTCTTATAGGAATCTCATAAGGACGCGCCTCCACGGCACGCCGCCCAGCAGTCCATCCTGGGATGGAATGTAGTCACCCGCGGGACCGTTTTCTTGCCCGTGTCGATGCATTTTTTCGAAATGCACGCTTATGAAATCCCTATATTCCCGGGTTTCATTCCATCTCGTTTTCAAATGGCGTTCTGTCCATCTTGCTGGATGCGGCCCATCGATCGAGACCGCGCCTTATGTGAGATACCGCCATGTTTGCTTTCTCAAAACATCGTGATCCTTGCGAGCTCGACGACCGGCTGCGCGACGCGCCCGAGGTGACGGCCGAGCTGATGTCGGAGATACTCGCCAAGACCTGCCGGCGCTTTCCGTCCTTGGGACGGAAAGGAAAGACGGCGCGCATCGAGCACCTGATCCGGTCGGAAGCCTGGACCGATGCCGCGCTGGCGCTGATCGATCTGGAGCTGCCGCAATGGCAGGTTCGCCGCATCGTCTATGACCAGGGCGAATGGCATTGCGCGTTGTCACGGCAGCGCGAGCTTCCTGAATGGCTGGATCAGTCGATCGAGACCCATCACGCGGATTTGCCGCTGGCGATTCTGAGCGCCTTCGTCGATGCGCGGCTCGCCCATGCACCATCGAGCCGGACCAGCGTTCCCTTCGTGCCGCGTGAGGCAAATCCGCTCTACGACCCGGTTCTGACCGACAATTTCGCTTAAAGCCGCGGGCTTCCAGTCGTGGCGCAATCCCCCGATCTCCCGCGCGAGTCAAAATCGATCCAGGTGATGTTTCGCTTTGGCCTGCGAATGATCATTCTGGTTGTCTTCGCCGCGTTCGCCAGCATCGGCTTCGGCAGAAGCCTGGTCGCGCTGCTTTGGATGTCCACCATTTTCAGCGCCGTGATCGGCGCCATCAGGCGCGAGCTGCCGTTCGAAACCTTCCTCAACCATTGGGATGAAGCCGCTGCCTACGCCGCGCTGTGCGCTCTCGTCACCGGGCTCAATCAAACCGTCCTGAGCTGAGACGCCAGCCCCGCGATCTCATGCGGTTAGCCCGCCGGCTTTTATAACATTCCTATATTTGGAGTGCCCCTTCCCTATTGTTTTTAAATGTGCTTTGCCTGTCTTGCTGTTGTGAGGGATTTTTGGAATCTCTCTTCCAGCACCTCCTTCAAATGGCTGCTCGAATTGACTGGCACGAGGCCACGCTTCGTCAACCGTTATGTTCTCGGAACAAAACAGCGAAAGCGATGATGTCTCAGGCGGTTTTCGATCAAAATGCGACCGGTACGTCGCGGCCGCGTGCCCGCGTCTGGACGCTTGCCCTCGGTTCCATCGGTGTCGTGTATGGCGACATCGGCACCAGCCCGCTCTACGCGCTCAAGGAAAGCCTGACGGCCGCATCGGCTGGAGGCCAACTCACCGAGAATATGACGGTCGGTGTCATTTCATTGATGCTCTGGTCTCTGACGATTATCGTGACCCTGAAATACGTTTGGCTGATCATGAGCGCCGACAACCACGGCGAGGGCGGAACGCTAAGCCTGATGGCGCTTCTGCAACGCGCCATGGGCCGCAGTTTCTTTGCGGTTTCATTGCTAGGCATGGCCGGGGCGGCGCTGTTTTACGGCGACGCCATCATTACGCCAGCAATTTCCGTGCTGTCCGCTGTCGAAGGTCTGAAGCTGGTGGCGCCCAGTTTTGATCCATTCATTCTCCCCCTTAGCGTGGTGATCATCGTCGGACTATTTTTCGTGCAAAGTCGCGGCACAGCAAAAGTCGCCGCGTGGTTCGGTCCCATTATGATGGTCTGGTTCATGGTCATGGCAATTGGCGGCCTGATCCAGCTTGCCGACAACCCGGACATTCTGAGCGCGCTCAATCCGATTCTCGGTATCAACTTTTTGCTCACGCATGGCCACGCCGGGCTTCTGGCATTGGGTGCCGTGTTTCTAACCGTTACGGGCGCCGAGGCTCTTTACGCCGACATGGGACATTTCGGATCGAAGCCCATTCGCGCGGCTTGGCTGATCGTGGTCATGCCTTCCCTGATTCTCAATTATCTCGGCCAAGGCGCCCTTTTGCTGTCGCATCCCGAGAAGCTCGAAAATCCCTTCTTTCTGCTCTATCCCGAATGGGCGCTTTTGCCGATGGTTCTGCTGGCGACTGTTGCCACCATCATTGCCAGCCAGGCTGTCATTAGCGGCGCCTTTTCGCTTACACATCAGGCGATGCAACTGGGACTGTTGCCGCGCATGGAAATGCGCCGCACCTCCGAAACCGAAAAAGGCCAGATATACATTCCACGGATCAATTGGCTGCTGCTGGTAGCGGTGCTGTATATTGTCTTTGCTTTCAAATCTTCCAGCGCGCTTGCCTCGGCCTACGGCGTCGCGGTCACAGGCACGATGGTCATTACCAGCGTCATGGCCTTCTTCGTCATGTGGAAGTGCTGGCAATGGAAGGTTTCTTTCGCAGGCGCGGTGATTGTGCCCTTTCTCGCGGTCGACTTGATTTTCCTGATGGCCAATCTTCTGAAGATTTTCGAGGGCGGGTGGCTGCCGCTCGTCGTCGGCGCCTCGCTCATGCTCGTGATGCTGACCTGGCGTCGGGGAACACGCATTCTGGCTGAGATATCCAATAGAAACGAAGTGGGTCTTGGTGATTTCATCGCTATGTTGGCCAAGTCGTCAGTGACACGCGCTTCAGGGACGGCGGTCTTCCTGACTGGCCATCCGAATGCTACCCCGACGGCCCTGCTTCACAACATTAAGCACAACAAGGTATTGCACGCGAACAACATCGTCTTGAATGTAATTACCGAAGACACGCCACGAGTCCCCGAGTCTGAAAGAATTTCATTCCAGCGTCTGTCCGACGTCTTTGCGAGCGTGACGGTCAGGTTTGGATACATGGAAAGTCCCAACGTTCCGAAGGCTTTGACGGCTTGCCGGAATCACGGGTTGATATTTGATGTCATGAGCACCTCATTTTTCCTCTCTCGACGCGCGCTGCGGCCAGCCGGGGTATCCAGGATGCCCCGCTGGCAAGACAAGCTCTTCATCGCTCTTGCCAGATCGTCCGATGACGCGAGCCGGTATTTTCATATACCGTCAGGCCGGGCCGTCGAGATAGGTACGCAAATCACCATCTGACGCACGTTTGTGGTCATTCTGGTTATCTTCGGCCGTGTTTGCCAGCATCGGCTTCGGCAGAAGCCTGGTCGCGCTGCTGTGGATGTCCACCATCCTTAGCGCCGTGATCGGCGCCGTCGGGCGCGAGCCGCCGTTCGATACCGCCCTCAATCACTGGGATGAAACCGCTGCCTACGCCGCGCTGTGCGCTCTGGTCAGCGGGCTCAGCCAGACCGTCCTGAGCTGAGCGGATACCCGCGCGACCTCGCGACCTTATGCGGCTCCTATGAGATCGCAGCCCTGTCGCCCTCGAATTTATACCCGGGCGGGAAGATATTGGCGGCATGAGTCAAGCAGTCTCCCGGCCGACAACGGCGCCGGACATTCGCCCACAAAAAAACATCCCGGCGGAGGGCCTCTCGGCCTTCCGAGCGCTGCGGCTCGTCACCAGAAGGAATACCAACGTGAAGCTCGTCGAACCTCCATCGTGCAGCTCTGCATCTACAATCGTCCTTATCGGCAGGAACAGCCGCGGCAACTGGGTTGCCCAGGAACAGAACGGCCTCTACGGCGGCTTGTTCGTCAACCGCGCTCAAGCCATCAAATACGCGCTGTTCGAGAACGGCCATCATCCGGAAACCATCATCGAGACATCGCGCGAAATCGAGCTCGACATGAGCGGCAAACTTCCCTCCTCCGATCCGATATTCATTGCCGCTACCACCCCTGCCCGGCGCGTCGCATGACAGGCCGAACGGGCATCCCGCGGGAGAGCAAGATGACTCAGCCTCATTCCACTTCAGAGCGGGAGCAGGTCGTCGATACCATGATCGAGCTCACGCGCCTGTCCGGTCTGCACCGCGCCATCATCGCCGGCAGCGGTGGTCTGGAGCTCTATCTTTCGCTGCGGCGGCGCGGCTTCATGCGGGTATCCACGACTGCGACATGCCGCACTCCAAAAGCACAGCACGCGGTCGGCCTGATCTCGGGCCAGAATTCGCTTCAAGCCATCGAAACCGCCCTCACCGAAATATCGCAATTCCTCAGCGCCAGCGCGGCCATCGCCGTCCTGATCGATTCTCGCGAGAGCGGATTCAGCCTGAGGATCCGGACCAGGCTGGAGCAGATGGGCTTTCGCATCGAGGCCGGTGTCAGGTGCCAGCAGGGGTTCGTGCTGTCAGCCTACCGGCACGGCTTCGGCCAAATGGAAAACGCGGCATAAATCCGATGGCAGCCCTTGCAAATCCCGCCACCTGGCTGGCGGGCTACATACCCGATCTTCCCACTCCGTTTGATGTAAACGGTGCGATCGATCTGACCGCGTTCGAAAGGCTTTGCGAACGGCAGATCCGGGCCGGCGTGTCGGCGATCGTGGCCGGCGAAACCACCGGCGAAGCCTCAACCCTGACGCCGGCCGAGCACGAAACCATCGTCCGCGCCGCCGTCGGGATCGCAAGGGGCCGGGTCCGCGTCATTGCCGGCGCCGGATCGAATTCGACCAGCCAGGCCATCGAACTGACCCGGCGCGCCGACGCCGCCGGCGCCGACGCCATCCTTTCGGTCGTGCCCTACTACAACAAGCCGATGCAAGCGGGCATTGACGCGCATTTTCAGGCGATTGCCGGTTCGACCACCCTGCCCGTCATCCTGCACGACATTCCCTCACGCACCATTCGCGAATTGGCCGACGACACGCTGACGCGGCTCGCCGGATCGAAGCAGTTCATCGGATTGCGCGATGGTACCGGAGATATTACGCGTCTCCTGCGCCTGCGACCGCGGTTGCCGCATGGGTTCCGGCTGCTGTCCGGGGACGACGCAACGGCGCCGGCCTTTATCGCCAATGGCGGGGGTGGCTGCATCTCCACGATATCGAACGTCGCGCCGGAACTGTGCCTGGCGATCTTTTCGAGCTGCAGGCAGGGACGATTGCAGACGGCGAGATACCTGCACGACCGGCTGGCGCCGCTGACGGCCACGCTTTCCAAAGAGAGCCCGGCTGCCCTGAAATATGCGCTGTCTCTGCTCGGCTTCATGTCGCCAACCACCCGCCTGCCGATCGTCGAACTGGCCGATTCGGCGAAAGCCGAGGTTGCGGGCGCAATCGCTGAGATCGGCGACGAGGGCCTGGCCTGCCCGATCGAAAGCTGGCGCTCCCAACCTCGCAGGGACCCGGCCGCCAGGCTGTCGAGACACCCCGAATGAGTTCAAACGTTCCCGGCACGGAAAGGCACGCCAAGACACTGCGGGCCTGGCAACTGGCGATTCTGCGATTCGCGGTGACATTGGACAATGCCGACCGATTGGCGGTGCTGATGATCGCGGCGGAGCTGGATGGCGTGGGCCCAAAACCGGATAACAAACCTGAGTTCAGCTTTTTTCGGAAGACCAGCGCGGAACTCTGCGCCGCGATCTTGCGGCCGAATGAAATGACTTCCTCGCTCTTGCGCCAATATCTTGCGAGGATCGATGACGACCGCCTCAGGCGCATCTTCGCCGCAGCAATGGAAACCGACCAGCCGAAGGCATCCTCCGTCGGCAAACCTGTCAAGCGCGATAACGGTTTGTGGAAGGGACTTTCTTCGCGAGGCACCCACCAGCTCTAGCTGGCATGGATGGCGCAGGGAATTGAGGACCAGATGCGGGTCACGCGCCGCCGGCGGATGCGCGATCGAAGAAGTGCTTCTCGCGCCATTTCGGTCCGGGACCGCGCATATAGTGATCTTCGGGCCGGTATTTCCCGGCCGGCCCGTCCCAGGATGAGCTGAGAAACGTTATCAACGAGCTTACGGCGCGGCGGAGTAGGGCAATGACAGACGCGCTCATCGCGAATGCTCCGTCGACCCGGAATTGCGCGTCACCCAGTTGTCGTTCGGCCGGTCGTAGCGAATGCCGCGAAGCCCTAGCTCGCGCTGCATGCGGCGAATCTTCGAATCGGCGATCGCCGCGATGAGATTCTTCAAAAATCCGTTGACGCGCCTCAAGGCGCTGCGCATGCGGACGCGAGCGCGTTTTCCATGCGACCTGGCGAACCGGTCGTCGCCCGCGCTTCGCGTAATCAGATACGCCCGATAATCATCATCGTAGACGAGATCGCGATGCTTTTCGTCGCTGCCAAGTAAGTAGGTCATCTTGCATCTCCGCCTTCAGCTCGTGCTGCGATTCATTGGTGCGAAGATGCGTATGAGAGCATAGGAAATCGAGGCGACCTGCTACCCTCTGGCATAGCCGCAGCATAAAGGCCTGTCGGCGTCGCTGCGTCACCAGGATTCCTACATCGCTCCTATGCGATGCGATGCCGATCCATCTCGCATTCCTATGGCATCACCGGCACATCAAGACTGTTGGATTCGTGAGGAGGCCGCCATGGCCGCAACTGCTTTTGATACCGCACCGAACCTTTCGCGGCGCCGGCTGCGGGCGCGTTCGGCCGTTGCGGCCGGACAGCACAGCGAGTGTCCCGGCATCCTGCCGACTGTAGAGACCGCGGCGGTCGCCGCGCCGTTTCAGCCGCTCAATTCCGGCATCGTCAGCGAGGCGATCCCGCAATTTTTCATCGGCCGCAACAAGGAGGGCTTCTGGGTTGCCCGGGATGCGAAGGGGAAGTCCGGGGGTCTTTTCCTGTTCGAGAACTCCGCCCTGTCCTTTGCAAGAAGGAACAGCCTGCCGGCGGGATACGCGACGATACATCCGTCCGAGCGGTTCGAGCTTGATCTCGAGAACGCGGGCAATCCGCTGGTCGCGCAGCTTGGACCGTTGAAACGCCTTGCGATGCTCGCCCGGCAGCGAATGGCTACCTTGATCGATGGATAGCCTGGCGCGCCGCTAACAACCGGGGTGAAAGATTTCTGACATGACCATGCTGACGCACACTGGCGGTTCATTCGAACCAGCCCGCCGTTCACCGGGCGGGCACGACACGGCCGCAAGGGTTGCGGCGGACGCGCATCTGGCGATGATCAGGCGATTCTGTATCGGTGCCCTTACGGTTCTGGCCGCGGGTGGCACGCTCGCCGCCATCATCGCACTAAAGGCCGCGCTCTTTGTTTGGGTCTTTCATTATTATTGATTATTGAAGCACGCTGATACGCTTATTCGAGACACCGTGGCCTATCTACTCCGCCGCGGTTCGAACCTCGGCGCGCTCGGCCCGCACCGCGCAGAACTTGAACTCGGGAATCTTCCCGAACGGATCGAGCGCCGGATTGGTCAAGAGGTTCGCCGCGGCTTCCGCGTAGCAGAACGGCATGAACACCATGTTTTCCGGCACGTCGCGATCCGAGCCCACCCTGACCTCGACCGCGCCGCGGCGCGTCTCGCGCCGGACAAAATCCCCCGGTTTCGAGTCGCGCCGCGCTTCGCTTTTCACATCGCCGGTGCGCTCACAACGGTTCGGCGCGCAACGGAGCGAGCACGCCGTGCGACGACGCGCAACCGCTTTATGTGCATCGCGCGCGAATGATGGACAATCGGGGATTGGGGTCGGCTGACGAGATAGAAGCGGTAGGCGTCACCGTCGTTCGGAACGCGATATTTTCGACGCTGGAAAAAACACCGATCGTTGATCTCCTGAACTCGCAGGCGGCACAGCTGCCGCTTGCGATCAGAAGATGCGAACAAGGGTATAGAAATTCGAGATGAACCGCCCGCGCCGTTCATAGGCGCGAAATAAAGACGAGCTTGGTTGCGCCGGTCGCTACTCCGCCGCCGTTCGAACCTCGGTCCGCTCGGCCCGCACCGCGCAGAACTTGAACTCGGGAATCTTGCCGAACGGATCGAGCGCCGGATTGGTCAACAGGTTCGCCGCGGCCTCCGCGTAGCAGAACGGCATGAACACCATGTTTTCCGGCACGTCGCGGTCCGAGCGCACCTTGACCTCGACCGCGCCGCGGCGGGTTTCCAGCCGCACCATATCGCCCGGCCACACCTGCATCCGCCGCATGTCCTTGGGCGACATGAACGCCACCGCCTCCGGCTCGAGCTGGTCGAGCACGCTGGAGCGCCGGGTCATCGAGCCGGTGTGCCAATGCTCGAGCACGCGGCCGGTGGAGAACACCATCGGATATTCGTCATCCGGCACTTCGTCCGGCGCGATCACATGCGCCGGCACGATCTTGCCGCGGCCGCTCTCGGTCGGGAAGCCCGTGGTGAAGATGATCTCGTTGCCGGGCAGATGCGGATCGTCGACCGGATAGGTCACCGCGCCCTCGCGCACCAGCCGCTCCCAGGTGATGTTCTTCAGCGACGGCATCACCTCGGTCATCTCGGTGAACACGTCGGCCGGCCCGTCATAGCGCCAGTCGAGCCCCATGCGCTTGGCGATTTCCTGGATGATCCACAGATCCTGCCGCGCGTCGCCGGGCGGTTTTATCACCTCGCGCGCCAGCTGCACGCGGCGGTCGGTATTGGTGAAGGTGCCCGATTTCTCTGCAAAAGCGGAGGCCGGCAGGATCACGTCGGCATGGAACGCCGTTTCGGTCACGAACAGGTCCTGCACCACGAGATGATCGAGTTTTGCGAGCGCCTCGCGCGCATGCTGCAGGTCGGGATCCGACATCGCCGGATTCTCGCCCTCGATATACATCCCCGTGATCTCGCCGGCATGGATCGCATTCATGATCTCGACCACGGTAAGGCCGCGAACCGGATCGATTTCCTGATGCCAGAGCTTTTCGAACGGCTCGCGCAGATCGGTGCGCCCGACCGGCTGATAGTCCGGCAGGAACATCGGGATCAGCCCGGCGTCGGAGGCGCCCTGCACGTTGTTCTGGCCGCGTAGCGGATGCAGCCCGGTGCCGGGACGGCCGATCTGTCCCGTGATCAGCGCCAGCGCGATCAGACAGCGCGCATTGTCGGTGCCGTGCACATGCTGGCTGATGCCCATGCCCCAGAAGATCAGCGAGGCGCGCGAGCGCGCATACATCCGCGCCACTTCGCGCAAGGTCTCGGCCGGAACGCCGCAGATCGGCTCCATCTTCTCCGGCGTGAATTCCTTGATGCGCTCCTTGAGATCATCAAAGCCCTCGGTATAGCCGGCGATATATTGCTCGTCGGTCAGGCCCTCGGTGATGATGGTGTGGATCATCGCATTCAGCATCGCGACATCGCTGCCGGCCTTGAACGCCAGATGCAGATGCGCATGGCGCGACAGCGACTGCCGGCGCGGATCCATCACGATCAGCTTGGCGCCGCGCTTGGCCGCGTTCTTGATGAAAGTGGCGGCGACCGGATGATTGACCGTCGGATTGGCGCCGATCACGATAATGACTTCGGCGTCCATGGCGGCGGCGAACGGCGCCGACACCGCGCCCGAGTTCAGGCCCTCCATCAGGGCCGCGACCGACGAGGCGTGGCACAGCCGCGTGCAGTGATCGACATTGTTGGAGCCGAAGCCGGTGCGCACCAGCTTCTGGAACAGGTAGGCTTCCTCGTTCGATCCTTTGGCCGACCCAAAACCGGCGAGCGCCTTGACGCCCTTTTCATCGCGGATTTTGACGAGGCCCTTGGCGGCGATATCGAGCGCTTCTTCCCACGACGCCTCGCGGAAATGCGTGAACGGGTTGGCGGGATCGACCTGGTCGTTGGAATCTTTCTTCGCATTCGCCAGCCGCACCAGCGGTTTTGTCAGGCGATGCGGGTGATGGATGTAGTCGAACCCAAAACGGCCCTTGACGCAGAGCCGGTTGTGGTTGGCCGGACCGTCGCGGCCTTCGGCGTAGATGATCTTCTCGTCCTTGACTTCATAGGTGACCTGACAGCCGACGCCGCAGAACGGACACAGCGAGTCCACCTTCTTGTCCGGATAGGTGACGCGGGTCTGGTTCTCGTCGAGCATGACCGACGGCATCAGCGCGCCGGTCGGACAGGCCTGCACGCATTCGCCGCAGGCGACGCAGGTCGATTCGCCCATCGGATCGTCGAAATCGAACACGATCTTGGATTCATGGCTGCGATAGGCCATGCCGATGACGTCATTGACCTGGACCTCGCGGCAGGCGCGCACGCAGAGGCCGCACTGGATGCAGGCATCGAGATTGACGCTCATCGCGGGATGACTGGAATCGCCCTGCCAGCGCTCGGCGGCCGGGAAACGGCTTTCGGTGACCTCGACCTTTTCGGCCCAGTGCCAGAATTTCGAATCGGGATCGTGCGAGGTTTCGCGCGCCGGCTGATCAGCGACCAGCAGTTCCATCACCATCTTTTGCGCGGCGACCGCGCGGGCGCTGGCCGATTTCACCTTCATCCCGACGCTGGGCGTGCGCTTGCAGGACGCCGCCAGCACGCGTTCGCCTTCGACCTCGACCATGCAGGCGCGGCAATTGCCGTCGGGCCGGTAGTCCGGCTCCGGCGAATAACAGAGATGCGGGATCTCGCGGCCCTGCCGTTTGGCGACCTGCCAGATGGTCTCGCCGTTGATGGCCTCGACTTGCTTGCCGTCGAGTTCGAACTGGATTTTGGTCATTCGGCAGCTTCCTTGGGAAGGAACTCGTCCGGAAAGTATTTAATGACTGTGGTGAGCGGATTCGAGGCGGCCTGGCCGAGACCGCAGATCGATGCATCGCGCATCGCCTGACTCAATTCATCGAGCAGTTCGCGGTTCCAGACCGGTTTCTCCATCAGCAGCGCCGCCTTCTGGGTTCCGACCCGGCAGGGCGTGCACTGGCCGCAGCTTTCATCCTCGAAGAAGCGCATCAGATTCAGCGCCGCCCCCTTCACGCTGTCCTGTTCGGACAGGATGATCACGGCGGCGGAACCGATGAAGCACCCGTATTTTTCCAGTGTGCCGAAATCGAGCGGAATGTTGTCCATCGCCGCCGGCAGGATGCCGCCGGAGGCGCCGCCCGGCAGATAGGCGTGGAATTTATGTCCGTCCGCCATGCCGCCGCAGAACTCGTCGATCAGCTCGCGCACCGTGATGCCTGATGGAGCCAGCTTCATGCCGGGATTTTTCACCCGTCCGGACACCGAATAGCTGCGCAACCCGTGGCGGTCGTTGCGGCCATGGCTCTTCCACCAGTCCGCGCCTTTTTCGACGATGTCGCGCACCCACCACAGCGTCTCGATATTGTTGATCAGCGTCGGCAGCCCGAACAGCCCGACCTGGAACGGATAAGGCGGCTTGTGCCGCGGCAATCCGCGCTTGCCTTCGATGCTTTCCAAGAGCGAGGATTCCTCGCCGCAGATATAGGCGCCGGCGCCACGCCGCATATGCAGCACCGGGCCACCCGGCGGTAACTTAGCGATCTCGCGTTCGAGAATTTGGCGCGAGGCCGGATATTCGTCGCGGATGTAGATGTAGATTTCGGGCGCCTCGACCACATGCGCGCCGATCAGCATGCCCTCGAGAAAGCGATGCGGATCGGTTTCCAGATAGAAGCGATCCTTGAACGTGCCGGGCTCGCCCTCGTCGCCGTTGATCGCCATCAGCCGAGGTCCGGGCTCGCCGAGCACAGCGCGCCACTTCCGCCCCGTCGGAAAGCCTGCGCCGCCGAGACCGCGCAAGGACGCGTCATCGAGCGACTTCAGCAGATCTTCCTTGGTCAGTTCGCCGGAGCGCAGGCGATTGAGCAACGCGTAGCCACCACCGGCGACATAGGCGTCGTAATCGATGTAGTCAGGCAGATGCGCGTGGGTATCGCCGCCCTTTGCCGCCGCAAGTACGCTGGCGACGCTGGCGTGATCGACAAAGTGATGGCCGACCTCGGCTGCGGGCGCGGTGTCGCAACGGCCGACACAGGGTGCGCGCACCACGCGAATGCCGGGACCGGCTGACGTCTGTAATTCATGCAGCAGTTTTTCCGCCCCCAGCATCGCGCAGGTCAGGGAATCGCAGACGCGAATGGTCAGGGGCGCGATATCAGGCTCGCCCTCCTTCACCACGTCGAAATGCGCATAGAAGGTCGCGGTCTCGAACACCTCCGCGAAGGCGAGCTTCATCTCGTCGGCGAGGGCTGCGAGGTGGGCCGCGGAAATCTGGTGCCAAGTGTCCTGGATGAGGTGCAGATACTCGATCAGCAGGTCGCGCCGCCGCGGCCGGTCGCCCAGCAAAAGCGCAATCTCTTCAGCCGCTTGCGGATCGATCTGGCGGCCCTTGGGGGTCGATTTGGCCCGCTTTCGGCCTTCGCCCG
>Ga0193699_10000059_pt1 | contig 54304 bp, 36 predicted proteins | sample L3c2metaG_FD_160095 | JGI IMG/M metagenome (GOLD analysis project Ga0193699, IMG submission 160095) | Soil microbial communities from a riparian zone of the East river system, Colorado, United States - L3c2 | ecosystem: Environmental > Terrestrial > Soil > Riparian zone | place: USA: East...
GGAATGCCGTCCGGAAATCGGGTCCGCGCGCCTTCCTCGGCAAAGGCTTGAAGCGCGTCCTGAGGCGTGGCGAAGCCCTGACGTGTCTCCAGTGGGTAAGAGGGCTTCAATTCGTTCAGCGAGAAGTGGCAGGATTGGATAAAGGCCAGCGTCTCTTCCACCGCTTCGGGATGGCGGCGGAACAGGCGGTGCATCTCTTCGGGCGATTTGAGATGGCGCTCTGCATTGGCGGCAAGGCGTTTACCGGCGCGATCCAGCGTCAGATGCTCGCGAATGCAGGTGATGACATCCTGCAAGGGACGCCGGTCGGGATGATGATAGAGCACATCATTGGTGGCGATGAGCGGGGCTTTGGCTTGCGCCGCGATGGCTGCCAATCTTTCCAGGCGGCGCGCATCATCGCCACGATAGAGCATGGCGGCCGCGAGCCGTACCGTGGCGCCCGATGCTTCGCGCAATTGCTGTATGAGGCCGACCAGCTCGGCCCCCACCGCCCGCCTTCGCTGCTTTGCAGCTTCGGGGGGCACCTCCCCCGTAAACACGGGGGAGGAAACCAGGTTCGGTTTTTTCTTTTCCTCCCCTGCTTGCGGGGGAGAGCCTGCCCCGGACTTGATCCGGGGTGGTGACCCCGGCGCTTTGCCGGGGGAACCGGAGGGGGCTGTCGTGCTGCCGGTGACGATCAGGCTCAGTCCTGCCGCGCGCTCCAGGAGATCGGCAACGAACAGCTCGCACTCGCCTTTGGCCGCGCGTCGTTTGCCGACCGTCAGAAGCCGCGTCAGATTCGACCAACCGGAAAGACAATTCGGATAGGCGAGGATGTCCGGCGTGCCGTCGGCAAACACGAGCCGCACGCCGGGTAGAAACTGCAAGCTCTGTTCCTTGGCGATGCTATGGGCGCGCACCAGACCTGCGACGCTGTTGCGATCGGCGATGCCGATGGCGGAAAGACCAAGCAAGACCGCCTGCACGGCAAATTCTTCGGGATGCGAACCGCCGCGCAGAAAGGAGAAATTGCTGGTCACCGCCAGCTCGGCATAGCCCCTTGTCACGGCAGGAACCCGTGCAGGAACCAGCGAGGATGCGCGGTTTCGCCATACAGCCCCTCGCGATAAAGCCAGAACCGCGCGCCATCGCGCGTTTCCACGCGAAAATAATCGCGGGACAGCGCGTGTTGTTTCCCTTCACACCACCACGGCATGGCGATGCGTTCAGGCCCTTCGACGCGGGCGATGTCATGCGAAGCGCGGCGCCAGCGAAATTTCACCGGCGGACTGTCGGGCACTTCGGCAATGACATCGATGGGCTCCGGTCGTTCGAACAGGCGCAAAGGACGCGCCGGCGCAAGGCTGTCTTGATGATCTTGAGTTGGTTGCTCCCCCCACCCGGAACGCTTCGCGTTCCGACCTCCCCACAGGGGGGAGGTGGAAGAGGAACCAAATTCCTGCGCGCTGGCGGCGGGAATGGCGACGGATGCCTGTTCGGGCACATGACTATCCTGCGCCATGAAGCGCAGCACACGCGTGTCGCCGAGCCGAGCCGTCAACCGATCGATCAGATGCGCAAGCTCCCGGCCTTCCTCGCCGGAGGCCAGATCTTTCTGCGCGGGCGCAAGCAAATGTGTCTCCAGCGCGGCCAATCTTATGCGGTCGAAGCCGAACTCATTGTCCCATTGGGCCTGTGCGAATTTGTCCGTAAACAGACGATAGAGCCGCGCTGCGTCGTGCAGAGGCTGGCTGGTACCGATCTGAAGCCGGTTCACCGTGCCGTCGACCCCGAAGAAACTGGCCAGCAATTGGCGCGCACCTTGCCCATGCTTTTCCATCGAAACGCAGAGCCGTTCGGTCAATCGGCCCAGCACGGCGGTCAAATCCTCATCGCGCAGCAAAGGCTCGGGGAAACCCTGCTCGACACTAAAAGGGGGAACGGGCAGGCGCGGCGTGATGGGTTCTTCATCCCGCCCCATGGCTTGATCCAGGCGCAGCATCAGCTCCGCGCCGAAGCGCGCGGTCAAAGGCGCGCGCGGACGGGCTATGATGTCGCCGATGGTCTTGAGGCCCAGCTGAACGAGTCCGTCGCGTATCTCGGGGGCCAGCCGCAAAGCGGATAGCGGGAGAGGCACCAAGGCCTCGCCGGTCCCGCCCGGCGGGATGATCGGCACTTTGCCGTGACGCGCTGCCGCCCAGGCGCCACCGACCGTATCGGCAATCCCGATACGCGCATGAAAGGCCTGCGCCTTCAGGCGCGTCAGCAGATCGCGAGCAAGCCCTGCCTCGCCACCGAACAGATGCGCCACGCCGGTGATGTCGAAGATGAGGCCGTCGGGAGGATGCGTGCCCACCAGCGGCGTATAGCGTTCGCACCACCCCGCAACGCCGTCGAGAACCCGAGCATCCTTATCCGGCGCCGTCTCGGCCCAATCGAGCGCCGGACATATCGCGCAGGCATCGGCGAAGCTCATGCCCACGCGCAAGCCAAGGCGCGCGGCGGCATCGTTTATGGCGACGAGCTGCCGCGCATTCTTGATCGCGCCGACCAGCGCGAGCGGCCGGTCAGCCTGCCGCTGCGATTGGCGCGTCAGCCGGTCCGTGGCGAGACGGCGCAGCCACAGCGACAGGTAGCGCCGGGAGGAAACGCTTTGCATGATGATCCCACTGCAAAACCCAAGAGCCGCATGATCCGCGGCGATTTTTTGTCAATGACAGGCGGAACGCGGTGCGAGCCAATCCGCCGAAGCCGTCCGCGGCACCCGGGGTTGCGGCGACAATCCAGCGCGTCGCCGCGGCATTGGGTTGGGAGAATTCACGCTGACGCAGGAGCAGGCAAAGCCCGCCGCCTTGTTGCGCGGCCAGCGAGAGCCGGCGCGTGGCGGTCAGATCGGCGGCCTGGCCGTCCTGCGCGAGTTCCCCGATCACCGCCGCAATGCCGCGAGTCTTCACGGTTTCTTCCATGGCCCAGAGCGTGTCCCGCGGAGTGGCCGTCCGCACGACCAGCAGCCGCGAGGAAGCGAGCCCGAAGAGATCGCAGCCCAGCCCGTAAAGCGTGCCCGTCTCGAGACCGGCGAAATCCTGCTGCACCCAGACCACCGGGCCGTCGCGCGGGACAAGCTTTGAGAGCGCCAGGCCAAAGCCGAGCGAGGCCCCACTATGGAAAGGCGCGAGTGGCGCCAGCTCATGCAGTTCGCCGAGCCCAAGCCCGCCTTTAAGGGCCGCATCGGGAGCGCCCAGCGAAAGCAAAGCATCGGAGCGATACCCTCCTTGAAGGGCGGCCCCGCTAAGACCTTTACTTGGGACCATTTTCTGTTTTATGTTCTCTTTTCGTTCTTATTGATTCCGCGACTCCCGCTTGGAGTCAAGCGGAGCTTTTCCGGAACTTTTCGGGGGCGCTTTTCTTAAGCGGATATGGCCGACTCCCTACCCCGCACCCTTGCCGGATTGCGCAAGGCCGAAGCCGAATGCACGCGCTGTCCGCTCTATCAATTCGCCACCCAAGTGGTACCGGGCGAAGGGCCGGAACACGCGCCCCTAATGATGGTGGGCGAACAGCCGGGAAACGACGAAGACCTCGCCGGACATCCTTTTGTCGGACCGGCGGGCCGCATGCTCGATCGTGCCATTGCCGAAGCCGGTCTCGACCGCAAAACGATCTTCGTCACCAACGCCGTCAAGCATTTCAAATTCGAACAGCGCGGCAAGCGCCGTCTGCACAAGCGGCCCAATGCCTATGAGATCGACCGCTGCAAATGGTGGAACGACATCGAGCGCGCGCTGGTGAAGCCCAAGCTCGTCGTGGCGCTCGGCGCAACCGCAGCGCGCAGCCTGACGGGAAAGCCCGTTCCCATTAATCGCCTGCGCGGAGAGCTCTTGCCCCTCGACGAAGAGCGCAAGCTGCTGGTCACCATCCATCCCTCGGCACTGCTGCGGATCAGGGATTCCGACGACAAGAAGCGGGAATTCGCCGGATTGGTCGATGATCTGCGTTTTTGCGCCAAGATTCTTCGCGGGCCCTAGTGCAACATTGGAACGCATTTGCCGGTGGAATATTGCTACCTTTACAGCATGCAGGGATCACCCCAGGAAAAACGACGCTCGGCAGGAGTTCGTGGGAGCCGCAGCGTGAAGCGCACGGATCGCAGCGATTCACCCGAATTGCACGCGTTGCTGCGCGGGGATTTGAACGACCCCTTCGCGGTTCTCGGCCGGCACAACACGCCTGACGGATATGTGGTGCGCGCCTTTTTCCCCGGCGCATTGGCGGTCGAAGCACGTGCCGCGGAAGACGGCAGACTACTCGCGCAGCTTGCTCCCTCCTCCACGCATGACGGCGTTTTCGTCGGGCCGATGCCCGATAACGGCCACTATGTCCTGTGCATCCAATGGCCGGGCGGCGTGCACGAAACCGAAGACCCTTATGCCTTCGGGCCATTGTTGAGCGATCTCGACCTGCACCTCTTTTCCGAAGGCTCCCACTGGGACTTGCCGCATCGCTTCGGTGCCAATGCCGCGACGATGGACGGCGTGGAGGGTGTGCGCTTCGCGGTCTGGGCGCCGAATGCGCGGCGCGTCGCTCTGGTCGGCGATTTCAACAGTTGGGACGGCAGGCGCAATCCCATGCGGCTGCGTCACAGCGCGGGCGTGTGGGAATTGTTCATGCCCCGGCTTAAACCCGGCGAGCGCTACAAATATCACATCACCGCACCTGACGGCGCGCATCTGCCGCTGAAGGCGGATCCGCTGGCCCGGGCCGCCGAACTCGCCCCCGCGACCGCATCGGTCGTGGCGCAGCCCGAAACATTCGTCTGGACGGACGCCGAGTGGATGGGAACCCGAGAACGCGCGCAGGCGCCCGACGCGCCGATATCGATTTACGAAGTCCATGCGGGTTCCTGGATGCGTCCCGATGGCCAGCCCCACGGCACCCTGGATTGGCGCAGATTAGCAGAGCGCCTCATCCCCTATGTCACGGGCCTCGGATTCACCCATGTCGAATTGCTGCCGATCATGGAGCATCCCTTCGGCGGCTCATGGGGATATCAGCCGCTCTCGCAATTCGCCCCGTCGGCGCGTTATGGCTCGCCCGAGGAATTCGCGCAGTTCGTCGATGCTTGCCACCGCGCCCATCTCGGCGTGATTCTGGATTGGGTGCCAGGCCATTTCCCGAACGATCCGCATGGTCTGGCGCGCTTCGACGGCACGGCGCTGTACGAACACGAGGATCCCCGCGAGGGTCTTCATCGCGATTGGAACACCTGCATCTACAATTTCGGTCGCAGCGAGGTGCAGGGTTTCCTGATCGCGAGCGCGCTCTATTGGCTCACCCAGTTCCATATCGACGGGCTGCGTGTCGATGCCGTCGCCTCCATGCTCTACCGCGATTATTCGCGTGAACCCGGCGAGTGGATTCCCAACCGCTATGGCGGGCGCGAAAATCTGGAAGCGATCGATTTCCTGCGCCGGCTAAATGCGATTGTCGCCGAGCGCTGTCCGGGCGCCATCACCATCGCCGAAGATTCCACCGCGTGGCCGGGCGTCACCACGCCGGTGTCATATGGCGGTCTTGGTTTTTCGTACAAATGGAACATGGGCTGGATGCACGACACGCTGCGCTATCTCGGCCGCGACCCGGCGCATCGCAACTGGCACCATGACGATCTGACCTTCGGCCTGCTTTATGCGTTTTCGGAGAAATTCATTCTGCCGCTTTCCCATGACGAGGTGGTGTACGGCAAACATTCGCTTTATGGGCGCGCGCCCGGCGACGCATGGCAGAAGCTCGCCAATTTGCGCGCCTATTTCGGCTTCATGTGGACTCATCCTGGCAAGAAGCTTCTCTTCATGGGCAATGAGATCGGGCAGAAGCATGAATGGAACCATGACGGCCAGATTGCGTGGGACAGCTTGAAGGAGCATGGCCATTCGGGATTGCAGCGTCTGACCGGCGATCTGAACCGGCTTTATCGCGGCGAACGCGCGCTGCAAAATGATGCGGACCCGTCGGGATTTCGCTGGATCATCGGCGATGATGCCGCTCAGAGCGTGTTTGCCTATGAACGCAGATTTCACGGCGCCAAATCGATTCTGGCGATCATCAACATGACGCCGGTGCCGCGCTTGGGTTACCGCCTCGGTGTGCCCGTCGCCGGCCGCTGGCGTGAGCTCATCAACACGGACGCGAACGCCTATGGTGGCTCCAATCTCGGCAACGGAACTTGGGCGGACAGCCAGCCGCATCGCGCGCATGGCTACGCGCAATCCCTGTCGCTTGTGTTGCCGCCGCTCGCCACTCTCATCCTGCAACCCGAAAATTAGATCCCTCCATGAGCGATGACGCCCTCTTCGCGCTCGCGACAAAGGCTGGATTGGAAATCGATTGGGTTGACGCGGCGGGCGAACCCCACTCGGTCTCGCCGGAGACTTTGCGCAAGGTGCTTGTTGCCCTGGATCTTCCCTGCGCCGGCACGCGGGAGATTGCCGAGAGCGGCGCGACGCTCGAAGAGCACCGACACAAACAGGTGCCGCTGGTGACCGCCTGGGCCGGTGAAACATTCATCGTCGGCGGCCAGGTTCTGACGGCGCCGGAATCTCCGGGCTATCATCCAATCCCAATCGACGGCGCGCAAACCATGGTTGCCGTCGCGCCGCCACGCTGTTTCGAGATGGCGGATTTATCGGAACAACGCATGGCGGGGTTGGGCGTGCAGCTCTACGCCTTGCGAGGCGGACACAGCGCGGGCTTCGGCGATTTTGTGGCGCTCGCCGAATTCTCGCGGCATGCGGCCAAGCGCGGCATCGATGCCATAGGCGTCAGTCCGATCCACGCGCTTTTTCCTTCCGATCTTTCGCATATCAGCCCCTATAGCCCGTCCAGCCGGCTCTTCCTCAATCCGCTTTACGCAGATTTGACCCTGGCGGGTGGCGAGTCCGCGCAAGATAACGGCGCGGATGGGCTGATCGATTGGTCCAAAGCGAGCGCCGAAAAATTCGCCGCGCTGAAACGCGCCTATCAGGCGAGCGGAAACAGCGACGCATTTCGCGCCTTCTGCGTTGAAGGCGGCGAACACTTGCTGCGCCACGCCATTTTCGAGGTCCTGGACGGGCAATTCCGCGCGCAAGGCATTTGGAGCTGGCGCGATTGGCCAGAGGCCTATCGCGACGCCTCCAGCGCTTCGGTTGCCGAATTTGCGCGTGAACATCAGGACGATGTCGATTATCACCGCTTCCTGCAATTCCTGGCGGCGAAAAGCGCGAGCGCCGCGCAAGCCGCCGCACGCGAAGCGGGGATGGCAATTGGACTGATCGCCGACCTCGCCACGGGCGTTGATCCCAATGGCAGCGATAGCTGGGGAGCGCCGAAAGATTTCCTGATGGGACTCACCATCGGCGCGCCGCCCGATCCGTTCAATTTTGCGGGGCAAGGCTGGGGTCTCACCGCCCTTTCGCCCACTGGCTTGCGGAAAAGCGGATTCGCCGCCTTCATCGCCATGCTGCGCGCGAACATGGCGCATTCCGGCGGCGTACGTATCGACCATGTCATGAGCCTGATGCGTCTTTGGGTGATTCCCGAAGGCGCCGCGCCGACAGAAGGGGTGTATCTCCGCTATCCGATGGAAGATTTGATGCGCCTGATTGCGCTGGAATCCCATCGCCACCGCGCCATTGTGATCGGCGAGGATTTGGGGACGGTACCTCACGGCTTTCGCAACCTGCTCGCTCATCGCGGCATCGATGGCATGCAGGTGATGTGGTTCGAGCGCGAATGGGGCCCGTTCACGCCACCATCGCAATGGCGCAGGGACGCGGTGGCCATGACCACGACGCATGATCTGCCGACGGTTGCGGGTTGGTGGCGTGGGCGCGACATCGATTGGCGCACGGAGCTTGGGATGAATCCGCGCGATAGTGACGAGCACTCCCAGCGCTCTGCGCGCGATGCCGACCGCGGGCTGCTATGGGCTGCGCTGAAGCAGGCCGGCTGCGTGCAAGGCGATTCCCCGCCACCAGAGGCGCCGGAACCGGTCGTGGACGGGGCGCTGGCTTTTGTCGGGGCAACGCCGTCGCGCCTTGCCATTGCTCCCATCGAGGATGTGCTCGCACTTGAGGAGCAGCCGAATTTGCCGGGCACGATCAACGAACATCCCAATTGGCGTCGCCGTCTCCCGGCGGGCGATATTTTCGCCGCGCCAGGAAGCGAGAACCGGCTCGCGCGGTTTGTGCGCGCGAGGCGGAGCTGAGGGGGGCGCCCGATTAGCGCTGGTGTCCGTAGCCGGTTGAAACCTTGCCGCGGAAGACCCAGTGCGCATAGCCAAGATAGGTGAGTGCAATCGGCAAAACGATCGCGGTCCCGATGGCGAGGAATTCCAGCGTTTCGTGTGATCCCGCGGCTTGCCAGATCGTGACGCTATACGGGATAGCATAGGGCCAGAGGCTGATGCCGAGCCCGGTGAACGCGACCATGAACAATCCGACCGACAGCAGGAACGGCAGCCAATCGCGCCGTCCGGAAACCGCGCGCCAGATGCCGAACGCGAGTGCGGCGGTGACGAAAGGCACCGGCCAGAGGAACAGGAAATCGGGCAGCGAAAACCAGCGGTCCCGGATAAAGGGGTGCGCGAATGGCGTCCAAATGCTGACAATGCCGATGAACAGCAACGTTGCCGCCAAGCTCCATGGCGCGATGCGTCTGGCAAACTCCTGTGTCGTCGCCGCGGTTTTGAAAATCAGCCACGTCGCGCCCAGAAGCGTGTAACCCGCGACCACGCCGAGTCCACTCGCCAGGGTAAAGGTGCCGAGGAAGGAGAACGTGGTGCCGGCGAAATGGCCGTCGCGGACCGGAGCGCCGTCGATGAAGGCGCCCAGCATGATCCCCTGCATCAGGGCGGCGATCCCCGACCCCGCCGAAAACGCCCAATCCCAAAGCGGCCTGGATCGCGTGGCGCGAAACCGGAATTCGAAGGCGACGCCGCGGAACACCAGCGCAAAGAGCATCAGCATCAGCGGCACATAGAAGGCCGGCAGCACCACGGCATAGACCCCCGGAAACGCGGCTAACAACAGTGTGCCGCCCATCACCAACCAGGTCTCATTGCCGTCCCAGACCGGGGCGATGGAATTCATCATGGTATCGCGTTCGCGATTCGACGGCGCGAGGAGAAAGAGAATGCCGATGCCGAGGTCGAAGCCATCCAGCACGACATAGAGCGCGATCGAAAACGCGACAATGAGGGCGAAGATAAGGGGAAGATCGAGCGCCATGCGCGTCACTCCGCCGGTGTTCGCGCGGGCGCGGAGTCGCGTCCGGGCCGCACCGCATGCGGATTTTGCTCGGGGCTTGCAGCATCGGGCCCAGCCAACACGATGCGCAGGGCAAAATAAAAGAAGGTCGCAAGCAGGACGAGGTAGATCGCGACAAAGAGCGCGAAGGAACTCGCCACGGCCGCAGCGGCCACGGGAGCGATCGCATCGGCGGTGCGCAACTGCCCGTAAACAATCCAGGGCTGTCGGCCCGTTTCCGTCACGGTCCAGCCCGCCAGAATCGCGATGAAGCCGAGCGGACTGGCGAAGGCACAGATGAAGCTGAACCACGCAGTTTCATGCAACCGTCCGCGCCAGCGCAGCCACAGTCCCGTCCAGGCGATGGCGAGGAGGATAAAGCCGCAGCCGACCATGATGCGAAAGGCGAAGAACACGATCGGCACGTAGGGGCGGTCCTCGCGCGGGACGGATTTGAGGCCCTGCACCACGCCATCGGTCCGGTGCGTGAGGATGAGGCTGCCGAGTTCCGGAATCTCGACGGCGAATTGGTTTTGCTCGCGCGCCATGTCGGGCCAGGCGAACAGAGTCAAAGACTGGTGCGGCCCGCTCTCCCAATCGCCTTCCATGGCGGCGACTTTGATCGGCTGATAGCGAAAGCTGTTCTGCCCATGCATATCCCCAATCACGATCTGGAGCGGAGCTAGCACGGCGGCGATCGCCAAAGCGACCGAAAATCCGGCGCGTGCAAAGGCAAGGTGTTGTCGCCGCCAAAGATACCAACCCATCACGCCGATGACGACGAAGGTCCCGGTGAGATAGGACGCCGTGATCATATGGGCGAAGCGATAGGGGAAGGAGGGTGTGAAGATTGCCGCACGCCAGGATTCGATCTGGAAGCTGTTCCCCTCCATGCGAAAGCCGGACGGCGTCTGCATCCAACTATTCGCCGCCAGAATCCAGAACGCGCTCGTTGTGGCGCCGAGCGCCACCATGAAGCAAGAAAAGATATGGAGCCGTTCGGGAAAGCGGTCCATCCCGAACAGCATGATCCCGATAAACCCCGCTTCCAGAAAGAATGCGGCCTGCACTTCATAACTGAAGAACGGCCCGATCACATTGCTGGTGCGTTCCGCGAACACGCTCCAATTGGTTCCGATCTCATAGGAGAGCACGAGGCCGGTCACCACGCCCATCGCGAAGCCGAGCGCGAAGAGATGAATCCAGAAGCGCAATTGCTCGCGGTACACAGGCTTTCGCGTGATCCGCCACAGCAGCGCCAACACGACGATGAAACCGGAAATCCCGATCGTGTAGGCCGGCCACAGAATGTGGTAGCCGATCGTGAAGGCGAATTGCAGCCGCGATAGCAGAACCGCGTCCAGGCTCATCGAAGCCCTCAGCTGTCAGGCATTTGCGCTTTTTCGAAAATGTCGGAGATCAGGTGCTGCGCTTCATTCTGGATCTGGTGCAAATGCTCGAGATCCCGGAAACTTTCGGCGTAGATCTTGTAAACGTCCTCGGTGCCGGAAGGACGCGCCGCGAACCAGCCGGATTTGGCGATGACCTTGACGCCGCCGATGGGTTCGTTGTTGCCCGGCGCCCGCGAGAGCACGGATTCGATGGGTTCGCCCGCGAGCTCCTTCGCTTCGAACTGATCATGGTTGTGAGCCTTCAGAATTTTCTTCTGCTGCGGAGTCGCCGGCGCATCGATGCGCTCATAGAAGGACGGGCCCAATTCCTGGGTCAGCCTGTCGTAAAGTTCGCCCGGATCGCGCCCCATGCGGGCGGTGATTTCGGCGGCAAGCAAACCCAAGATGATTCCGTCCTTATCTGTCGTCCACACCGTGCCGTCGCGGCGAAGGAATGACGCGCCCGCGCTTTCCTCACCGCCAAATCCGAGCGTGCCGCCGAGCAGCCCATCGACGAACCATTTGAACCCGACGGGCACCTCCACCAATTTCCGCCCGAGCTTGGACACCACCCGGTCGATCATCCCGCTGCTGACGACGGTTTTGCCCACGGCGATATCGCCGCGCCACTCGGAACGGTTTTGGCAGAGATAGGAAATCGCCACCGCGAGATAATGATTCGGATTCATCAAGCCGCTTGAGCGGGTCACGATGCCGTGGCGGTCGGCATCCGTGTCGTTGGCGAAGGCCACGTCGAAATTCTCGCGCATGCCGATCAGCCGCGTCATTGCATAGGGCGAGGAACAATCCATGCGGATCTTACCGTCCCAATCGGCAGTCATGAAGCGGAAGGTGGGGTCGACGCTGTCGTTCACCACGGTGGCGTCGATGCGGTAGCGTTCGATAAGCGGCTGCCAGACATGAACGCCGGCTCCGCCCAACGGATCGATGCCGATTCTGACCCCCGCAGCGCGGATGGCCTGCATGTCGACGACATTGTTCAGATCGGCGGTGTAGGCGTCGATATAATCATGCCGCTTTATGCAATCGCTTTTGCGCGCCCGTTCATAGGGAATGCGGTTGACGCCTTTCAGCGCACTCGCCAGGAATTCATTGGCCGTACGCTCGATCCAATTGGTGGCGTCGACATCGGCAGGACCGCCATTGGGCGAATTGTATTTGAAGCCGCCATCCTCGGGCGGATTGTGCGACGGCGTGACGACGACCCCATCGGCAAAGCCGCTGCTGCGCCCCCTATTGTGGGTGAGGATCGCGTGCGAAATGAGCGGCGTCGGCGTGTAACCGCCCGCGCTATCGAGCATGGTCATGACATTGTTGGCGGCCAGCACTTCGAGGGCGCTGGCAAGGGCCGCTTCCGACAGAGCATGCGTGTCGATGCCGACGAAGTGCGGCCCGTCGATATTGTTCTGGCGGCGGTAAAGACATATCGCCTGCGTCGTGGCCAAGATATGCGCTTCGTTGAACGCGGCATCGAAGGCCGAACCTCGATGGCCGGACGTGCCGAAGGCGACCCGCTGCGAGGCCACCGACGGATCGGGCTGCCGGACGAAATAATCCGTCATCAGCCGCGGCACATTCACGAGCATGGAAGAAGGGACCGGCTTCCCCGCGAGTGGACTTATCCTGCCGGTCATCTCATTTCTTCCTGTCTCAACCTAGGATGACACGCAGATAATGAGTCGTGTCATCATCCTTCAAGGGGATGCGGACGTCTTTGGATTCGATGTCGGCGCCATCCAGGGTCACACGCATGATCCCACGCCCGGCACCGTTGGGGTTTTCGACGGCGATCTCGTAAACCGCCCGGCCATGCCGATAGGTGAGTTCGAAGCCGGGCCAGCTTCGCGGGATACACGGATTGAGAAGAAGCGTGTCGCCTTCGATCTTCAATCCCAGCAAGCCTTCCATGATGACGCGATACATCCAGCCTGCCGAGCCCGTGTACCATGTCCAGCCGCCGCGGCCGACATGGGGGGGCGCGCTGTAAACATCGGCACATATGGCATAAGGCTCGACCTTGTAACGGTGAATGGCCGCGCTGTTGCCGGCGTGCCGGATGGGATTGAGCATCGTCAAGAGATCATGCGCCTTGTCGCCATCGCCCAGCATCGCATAGGCGAGCACCGACCATAGCGCCGCATGCGTGTATTGTCCGCCATTCTCGCGAATACCGGGCGGGTAGCCTTTGATGTAGCCGGGATCGGGGGATCCCTTGTCGAAGGGCGGCGTAAACAGCAACACCAAACCGTCATCGCGGCGCACGAGATATTTCTCCACCGCAGCCATTGCTCGCGCCGCGCGCGCCGGCTCGCCCGCGCCGGAGATGACACTCCAGGACTGCGCGATGGAATCAATCCGGCATTCGGTGTTGGCAACCGAGCCGAGCGGCGTTCCATCGCCGAAATAGGCGCGGCGATACCAATCCCCGTCCCAGGCATTTTCGAGGGCAAGTTTGAGGCTTGCCGCATGCGCACGCCAGCGAGCCGCACGCACCGGATCGCGGCCATCCGCGAGGCGCGAAAACGCTGTCAGCGTCGTATGGAGGAACCAGCCGAGCCAGACGCTTTCGCCTTTTCCGTCCTCGCCGACGCGGTTCATGCCGTCGTTCCAGTCGCCCGTGCCCATCAGCGGCAGGCCGTGAACGCCGACGGCGAGCGCGCCGTCCAACGCCACGGCACAATGTTCGAACAGGCTCGCTCGGCGTCCCGAAATCGGCGGCAGGAAAAAGGCATCATGCTCGCCTTCGCGCAGAGGCGGCCCATCGATGAAGGGGAGTTTTTCGTCGAGCACGCGCCTATCCCCTGTCGTCTCGACGTAATGGGCGGCGACATAGGCAAGCCAGACGCGATCGTCGGACACGCGGGTGCGTACGCCGCGTCCGGTTTCGGGCAGCCACCAATGCTGAACATCGCCTTCGGGAAATTGCCGCGTTGCCGCGAGCATCAGATGGCCGCGGGAGATCTCGGGCCTGGCGATTGCCAGCGCGGTGGCATCCTGCAATTGATCGCGGAAGCCGTAAGCGCCGCTCGATTGATAGAAGCCCGATCGTGCCCACACGCGGCAGGCGAGTGTCTGATAAAGCAGCCAGCGATTGAAGAGGATGTCGAGCGCGCGGTCCGGCGTTTTCACCTGGATCTTTGCCAGCGTGTCGTCCCAGAAACCGGTTACCTCGGTCAGGACGGCATCAAGATCGGCGGTGCGGTATTTGGTGACCAGAGCTTGCGCCTCGGCCGCGTTTGCCGCTTGGCCGAGCAAGAACGGAATCTCGATCGTGCCCCCGGGTTTCAGACGCAACGTCGTTTGCAGCGCGCAGCAGGGATCCATGCCGACGCCGGTCCGGTTGGACAGCGCGGTCCCGCGCAACAGTGCAATCGGCCGCTGCAGCGTGCCGTTGCGGCCCAGGAATTCGGCGCGGTCGCCTGTCCAACTGTTCTGTCGCCCATCCAGATCGGTGAAGGATACGCGCGTCCCGAACTCGTTGCTGAGCGGATTGCGGGCGAACATCGCGCCGGTTTCGGGGTCGATCTCGGTTACGATATGCGGGGCGGTACTCGGGCGCGATGGACCCAGCACCCAATCGACATAGGCGGTGACAGAAATATTGCGCACACGCCGCGATCGATTCGTGATTTTCAAACGCGAGATTTTCAGCGGGTCTCGTCGAGGCACATATTGCAGCAGTTCGAGTGAAAGCCCGTGCGAGTCCACTTCGAAGCTGCTGTAGCCCTGACCATGCCGGGCAATGTAGGTGGCATTGTCCTGCCGAATCGGAGCGGCCGTCGGCGACCACAACTCGCCGCTGTCCTCATCGCGCAAAAAGAAGGCCTCACCGGGCGGATCGGTAACGGGGTCGTTCGACCAGGGGCTGAGCCGGTTTTGCTGGCTGTTCAATGCCCAGGTGAACCCCGCGCCTTCGGTGGAAACCTGAAAGCCGAAATTCTCGTTGCTGATGACATTGATCCAGGGCGCGGGCGTCATTTGCCCCTGCTCCAGAATGGCGACATATTCCCGCCCGTCATTGGCAAAGCCACCCAGACCATTGAAGAATTCCAACGCCGGCCGCGGCCGCCCCGAATCGGGTGCGGCAGGCCCCGGAGCGGCGCGCGCCGGGCGCACGATGACAGGCTGTCTTGGTTCCTCGATGCGGCTGATCTGCTCGGAGAGCGTGCCACGGCGACCGAACAGGACGACGCGGGCGATCGTCTGCAGAAGCGCGGCAATCTCGGGAGGAATGAGGTCGGTACGCAACACGAAGACATTGCCCCGCACATCATTGTCCGATCTGGGACGAGATTGAATCGGACGAATGAGGTGATCGATCGCGCCTTGCAGGTCCTGCAAATAGGAGGTCGCGCGGTCGTTCAGGATCACCAGATCCACCGCCAGCCGTTTCAGGCGCCAATATTCAAACGCGCGAAGCAACTGGCGTACAATATCCAGATCATCCAGCTGGTCGACCCGCAGCAGCACGATCGGCAGGTCGCCGGAGATGCCGTGCGCCCATAACGCGGAAAGCGGGCGGCCGCCTTGCTTCAAGAGATCGGGCGACGGCCTCAACGTCAGGTCGGAATAGATCACGCGATTGGCAAGGCGCTGGAATAGATGAGCCTCCGCCGGCCCGATCCCGAGATGGTGAAACTGACCTTGCGCCTGGGTCCACGCCATGGTGGTGACGCGATCGAATCCGGCCGGGTCGCGATGCTTGTCGGCGAGATCGAGCGCTTCCTGCCGCGAACCTGCGACCATCGTCCAGAACGAGACGCGCATCGCCTCGCCGCGAGGAATTTTCAACCGGCAACGCAGACTGAAGATCGGATCGAGCACGCATCCGACGGTATTGGACAGAGGCCACCCATCCGCGACGCATTGCGGCGCGCGAACGCGCTGACCACGGCCAAGAAAGCGCGCACGATCGGTTTCGAATTGCATGTTCCCGCTCGACTCGCCTTCAATCACCAAAAGGTGGGCCGCCCAGATCTCGGGTTGTTCGGGCGATTTGCGCCGCCGGGTTGCCAAAAGCGTGCCGGCGCCGGGAACGAACTCGGTTTCCACGAACAGCTTGGAAAACGCAGGGTGTGTCGCATCGTCTCCATAGGGCGCGAGAACGAGCTCGGCATAGGAGGTGATTTCGATTTCGTGCGTGCGAGTCCCCAGATTGGTGATGGAGACGCGGCGCACCTCTGCGTCGTGTTCGGGGGAGACCGAGATTTCGAGGGTCGTCTTGAGCGAACCATCATGCCGAACGAATTCGGCGTGGTCTTCAAAGAAGGATGCCTCGTAATGGTCCGGCTCGACCCCCGTTGGTTGGTAGCCCGCGGACCACGTCTCGCCGCTCCGGCAATCGCGTAGGAAAATGTAGCTGCCCCAGTCATCGCAGGTGACGTCTTCGCGCCAGCGCGTCACATCGAGATTGCGCCAACGGCTGTAACCCGAGCCGGCGCCTGTCACCATCACCGCATAACTGCCGTTCGAGAGAAGATGCGTGCGCGGGATCCGCGAATGCGGCGAATTGAAGCGCCGTTTCATCTCGGGGGCGACATGCTCCGCCTTCGCAGCGGCGCGGACCTTCATGGCCGGCGGGCGGGCGACGGGAATATCGCGCGGCATGCGTTCCTGAAGCAGAAGCTCGGTTGCCTTGATGATCGGGTCGGCGTGGAAGCATTCGCGCATCTCACCTTCCAAAAGCGCGTCGGCGATCGCCACTATGCTCATGGCGTGATGATGCGCCATATAGGCGCGCACGATGGCAACCTTGGACCCTTCCGGAAGGCGTGACGGCGTGTAGTCGAGGGCCTCGTACCAGCCATAGGGGCCGCGGCCTCCTTCGTCGGTGAGCCTTCGGAAGTTTTCCGCGGCGGCGCCAGGATCGATCATGGCCGCAAGCGCGGTCGCGTACGGTGCGATGACGATATTCTCCCCCAGGCCGCGCTTGTAGCCGAGGTCAGGGACGCCAAAACCGGCATATTGATAGGTGCCGTCCATGTCGCGTGCGTAGAAGAGAGATTCCGAAATACCCCATGGCACGCCCAATTCCCGGCCATACTCGATCTGTCGACGCACGACGAGACGCGTGGTCTGGTCCAGAATACTCCCCACCGGCGCGCGCATCACGAGCGACGGCATCAGAAATTCGAACATCGAACCCGACCATGAGATCAGCGCCGATCCATGACCGACAGGCGTCAACGTTCGGCCCAGCCGGAACCAATGCTTCGGGGGTACGTCTTCGCGAGCGATCGCGATGAAGCTCGCAAGGCGTGCTTCGGACGCGAGAAGATCGTAGCAGCTCGGGTCCAGAGCGGAATCCTCGACCCGGTAGCCGATGGAGAAAAGTTGCCGCTCCGGTGCGTAGAGAAAATCGAACTTCATCTCCGAGAACAGGGACTCGGCTGCGTCTTTCAGGGCATTCAACCGCATTGCGATAGTGGGTTCGGGCTCGGAAGACGCGACCACAACGGTCTCGGTTTTTCCTGCCGGCAACACGCGCGCCAAGGTTTGGACTTCCCCATTGCGTGACGCCACATCGTTCGTGTCGGCAAACGAATTCGAGGCGAAGGCAAAGGCCGGCATCGGGGCGAGCACTTGATCATTCATCCCCGACGGCAAGCCATTATCCACGGCGGCGGCTCGCGCGTGCAGATATTCCAGGTCGCGTTTGTGACTGTGTAGCGCAGCGCACATCGCCTCCATCCAAACGAGCACCTCGTCGGCGGCGGCGGTTGCTGCTTCGTGCGCCAAAAGACGCGCGATCACGGTCGCGTCGTCAACGGAATCGGAGAGCTCCGTGATGTACCGGTCAAACTCCACGTCGGCGGCGAGATCGGGCTCGAATGCGGCGTCTATGCCGTCAAATGCGGCTTTGAGGCGATCCGCGTTGGCCGCTTTAATGCGAAGGCCCGAAAAAGTGTCGAGGGATTCGCAAGCCAGATCGAACGCATCTCTTACTCCGGCCAGTCTTTGGGCAGAGCCGAGCGAGATCTTTTCCATCTGCCGGCAAGCATGAGCGACGACAACGAGATGACCTGCCAGATTCCCGCTGTCGACCGTGGAAATATATTTTGGGTGGAGCGGGCGCAAATCCTGCGTCGCGTACCAATTGTAAAAATGCCCGCGGAAGCGTTCGAGGGCTTTCATGCTCGCGAACGTCGCCTCCAGCCGCTCCACCGCGTCTAAGGTTCCGATCCAGCCGAAATCGCGCGCGGCAAGCACCGCGAGGAGATAGAGGCCAATATTGGTCGGAGACGTCCGGTGGGCGATGATCGGCTTTGGATCTTCCTGAAAATTGTCGGGGGGCAAATGATGATCGTCGGCGGTGATGAAGTCTTCGAAGAAACGCCAGGTCCGGCGCGCGATCTTGCGCAAGGCTTTCGCGTCCGCTTCGTCGAGGGGGAGATGCCCGGCGGTTGGCGGCGACCTGCTGGCCCACCAGGCGATCACAGGAGAGAAAGCCCACAGGGTGACGAATGGCGCGGCCAGGGGCTCGGCGCCGGACTGGGCAAACCGAAGCAGCGTCAACGTCGCCGCCGTGAAGGCGAAGCTGCCGGCCAAGCGGAGCGAAACGCTGCGCCGATCCTCATTCACCTCTCGACTCACCTGCGCAGCGGTGACCCATTCCAGAAGCCGGCGGCGGCGGAAGAGTCGAAACATCGTGCGCATGACCGCATCGGTCATCACCCAGGCTTGATGGGCGAGAAATGTGATCAGGAATCCAATCTGGATCGCCGAAACCGCCAAATCCCGCCCGACGCCGCGCAAATGGCTGCGCTTGGCAATGCCTTTTTGGCGCGGCAGGAGACCCTGGATCGTAGGAAGCAGCGACGGCACGATCATCGCCGACAGAATGAATCCCGTCCAAATTCCCGCTGCGTGAAGCGGCAGAGTCCAGCCGTAGATCAGCGCCAGCAGAGTCGCCGGCGCGGATAAGGATCGCCGCAGATTATCCACCATCTTCCAGCGGCCGATGAGGCCCACGACCCCGCGCTTGCGACCGCGAGGATCGCGGCCATAGCCGATGATCCACGGCAGCAACTGCCAATCGCCTCGAACCCAGCGGTGCTGACGGGCGGCGGCCACGTCGTAACGCGAAGGAAATTCCTCGACGACTTCGATATCGGAGGCGAGTGCTGCGCGCGCGAAGATACCTTCCAAGAGGTCGTGGCTGAGGACGGAATTCTCCGCAATCCGCCCATCAAGCGCGGCTTCGAACGCGTCGACCTCATAGATGCCCTTGCCGATGTAGGAGCCTTCCTGGAACAGATCCTGGTAGACGTCGGAGACCGCGAATGCGTAGGGATCCAGGCCCCGCGGCGCCGAGAAGACCCGCTGAAACAGCGATCCTTCTCGCCCGATCGGCAAAGACGGCGTGACGCGCGGTTGAACCACCGCGTGCCCTTCGACGACGCGACAGGATTTGGGATCGAGCCGCGGCCGATTGAGCACGTGAGCCATTTTTCCGATCATACGTTTGGCCGCTTCTCGCGGCAGACGCGTATCGGCGTCCAGCGTGATCACGTAGCGAACATCGGGGGGCGCGGAAGGCGGTTCGCCGCCGAGCGCCAGGAATGTCGTGTCCTTCGCGCCGCGCAGAAGGCGGTTGAGCTCATGGAGCTTGCCCCGCTTGCGCTCCCAGCCCAGCCATTTTCCTTCTCTCTCGTTCCAAACCCGGTGGCGATGCAGGAGCACAAAACGATCCCCCGCTTCCGCAGGGCCGTAGCGCCGGTTCAGCTGGGCAATTCCTAGAACCGCAGTCTCCAATATCTCTTCGTCAGAAGGCGTCGTTTCGGTATCGGAATCGGTCCAATCGGAAAGCAGAGCGAAATAGAGATCGCCATCCGCGCTCGCCAAATAATGCACCTCGAGCTGCTCGATCAGTTCGTTGACCTGCGCCGGACGCGCGAGCAGAACCGGCATCACGACCATCGTGCGCAGATGGGGGGGGACGCCTTCGGCCAGCTCCATGCCCGGCAGAAGCGCGGGCCCGATACGATTGGTCACGGCACGATTGACCAAAACAACAGCAGCGTCGGATGCGGGAATGATCGCCAGCACGGCGAGCCACAGCAGCACCTCATCCGAAAGGCCGGACTGCCTAAGCGCGAGGATCGGCAGGGCGGAGAGAACCGCGGTCAGTACCGCGATGAATCCGATATAGCCGACGCAGCCGGTTGCGACGTTAAGGCGGCGAACCCATTCGGAGGGTGGGGGATAAAATCCTAGCTCTCGCTCGAAGCGTCGCGCGCCACCGGCGATCAAGTAATAGCCGGGCTCGCGTTCGCGATCGGAGAGTTTGCCGTCGCTAGAACGTTTCGCCGCGATTTTGGCGCTCGCGATCGCCCGCTTGGTGACATCGAGTTCGGTATGGCCGGAGCCCCGGGCAAGACGTTCAATGGCACGCCGGTACAGATTGCGCGTGGCAAAATCCATGGCCTCGAATTCGCTCTCGGCGCGCAGCTCGGCATCGACAAGGCTTACGCTTTCGAAAAACTCAGCCCAGTCGATCTCGGAGATCATGCGCATGCTGGTGATGACGTTGCGCACCGTCACATTGAGCGCGCCCTGCAGGCGCAGCTCGTCCTGGATGGTCCGATCGATTGTGGTCCCTTGGGCGGCGAGGCGCTCCGTCAACCATTGCAGCACCGGCGCGACGGCAGCATCCTGGTCGCGCAGCCGATGGTCCAATTGGGCGGCAAATGCCGATGGCAAGGGCCCGCGATCATATTCGTGCAGGATCTCCTCCAGCGGCCTGCGATGACGCCCTTCGGCACCCAGCAAACGGTCTGCCGTCGCGTCGGCCTGCAGGCTCGCCTCGCGGCCGCGCAAAATCGCTTGCGCCAGCCGCCGCAAATTCTCGACCAGCGTGATTCGCAAGGTGATCGCGATCGCCCACAATTCGCCGATGGTCAGCGGCTGAACGAGCTGATAGGCGTTCACAAAGCGTACCAGCGCCTGAAGGTCGAAGCGGCTGTCCGTATGGGCGACAAAGGCCCAGGCGAGACCGAAGACGCGGGGATATCCGGCGAGATGCCCTTCGGCGAGTTTCGGGAGCTCGGAATAGTAACGGGGCGGCAGATAGTTCTTGATCTCTCGGATCTGTTCTTCAACGACGTGGAAATTGTCGAGCAGCCACTCGGCCGCAGGCGTGATCGGGCGGTCGTCGCGGGTGGCATCGGCAATGACGCGGTAGGCCTCGTCCAGGACTTTCGCGTTCTCGCTGAGGCGTGCCAGAACAGGCTTGCCGCGCGAGGGACGCGCCAGGACGCGCTGCGCCTCGGCGAGGCTATCGGCGTGGCTCTCCAGGCGCTCGACGCTGAAAAGCTCCGATCGGATCGGCTCCTCGGCCGTCGACAACGGCGCCGCCACTGCGCCCTTGAAGCCATGAAGAAGAGAATATTTCAAGATTCTAATACCTTGAGCGCGGGTTACCTCGCGCTCTCATGTGACCAATCGACAGGCTGAAGCTGCCCCGCCCGGGGCTTATGGTCGGAGAACGCACCGCTCTGGGTTCCGTTCCTTGGTAAAGAGGCTATGAGAAATCGGGTTTCAATGCGAATTAACTTCTCGGCAGTCGGTTACCGATGCGTTGCCGGGGCGTTATGGAAGATCGCCCCGCAGTGTCAATGGCGTGCGCGGACGGGTGGCTGTCACAATCGACAGGCAAGGTCGAAGCCCATGCGAATATCCCCAGCAGATTCGGTAGATCGATATGCGAGCGACACACCCGCGCGCTCGCCGCTGGGGATTCTACGAGAGAACCACAGGCATCCGCCCGCCATGATAAGGTTTTTTCGACATTTCGGCTTCGCCGCCGCCTATATCGTCGCCGCGGCGAAGGAACAGATCGAACCGCATAAGGAAATTCAACGTGAACCCGCTGATATTGTTGCATGAACAGGGCCAGGCCCTTTGGCTTGATTTCCTCTCCCGCCGCTTTATCGCCGAGGGCGGCCTGAAGAAACTGAGAGACGAAGACGGGCTTAGCGGCGTCACCTCCAACCCCTCGATCTTCAAGAAGGCGATCGGCGATAGCAGCGATTACGACGCAGCGATCCGCGCGTTGGTGGATAAAAGCGACTGCGATGTGATGACGCTGTACGAGCAGCTCGCCATCGAGGACATCCAAAACGCCGCCGATGTGCTGCGTCCGGTTTACAAGGCGACGGAGCGCGCCGACGGCTTCGTCAGCCTCGAAGTTTCGCCCTATATCGCCCAGGACACCGCCGCCACCATCGCCGAAGCCCGCCGGCTATGGAAAGAAGTGAACCGCGAAAATGTCATGATCAAGGTGCCTGCCACCGAGGAAGGCATCCCGGCCATCCGCACCCTTCTCGGCGAAGGCATCAATATCAACATCACCCTGCTGTTCTCGCGCGCGGCCTATCGTCGGGTCGCCGAGGCCTATCTCGATGGGCAGGAACTCTTCATCGCCGCCGGCGGCCACCCCAATCGGCTGTCGAGCGTTGCGAGTTTCTTCGTCAGCCGGATCGACTCCGCTGTGGACAAATTGATCGACGAACATCTGAAGAAGATTCCGGCCGGCGCTGAGACCGAGGCGCTTGCCGGTTTGCGGGGAAAGATCGCCATCGCAAACGCGAAGCTTGCCTACCAGGATTATAAGCAGATCTTCGCGGGCTCCCGGTGGCGCAAGCTGAGCGATGCAGGCGCGCGCGTGCAGCGCCTGCTCTGGGCCAGCACCAGCACCAAGAACCCGGCCTATCGCGATGTCATGTATATCGAGGAGCTGATCGGGCACGACACCGTCAACACCATGCCGCCGGAGACCTTGGCGGCATTCCGCGACCACGGGGCAATCCGTCCTAGCTTGGAGGAGAATGTCGCGGCGGCCGAGAACATGATGGCCCTCTTATCCCAATTTGGTATCTCGCTGGACGATGTCACGACAAAGCTGACGAGCGAAGGCGTGAAGCTGTTCGCCGATGCCTTCGACGAGCTTCTCGCCGCGGGTGAAAAGAAACGCGCCGCCAGTCTCGGGACGGCACTCAACCGTCAAGTTGCGAACCTGCCCCCCGACCTCGAGCACGCCGTCAAAGATACGCTGGAGGATTGGCGCAGGAGCGGCAATGTGCGTCGCCTGTGGAAGCGCGATCCGGCGCTCTGGACCGGTGCCGACGAGGCCAAATGGCTGGGATGGCTCGATATCGCGCAAGGCGAGCTCGATGACATCGACCGCATCCAGGAATTGGCGTCGGATGTGCGAAAGGCGAAATTCACCCATGCCGTCTTGTTGGGCATGGGTGGATCGAGCCTGGGCGCCGAGGTCTTCGCTACCACGTTCGGGGCGCAAACCGGCTACCCAAAGTTGCTGGTGCTCGATTCCACCGATCCGGCGCAGATCAGAAGTATCGAACATGCGATCGATCTGCCCAACACGCTGTTCATTGTCTCCAGCAAGTCGGGAACGACACTTGAGCCGAACATCCTCAAGGATCATTTCTTCACCCGCGCGGAAGCCGTGTTGGACAAGGGAAAAGCGGGCGCGCATTTCATCGCCATCACGGACCCGGGATCGAAACTTGCCGATCTGGCCGGCAGGGAGCACTTCCGCAAGGTTTGCGCCGGCAAAGCCGACATCGGTGGGCGCTATTCGGTGTTGTCGGATTTCGGCTTGGTTCCTGCGGCGACCATGGGCGTGGACGTGAAGTCATTGCTGACATCCACGATGAAAATGGTGCGGTCCTGCGGAACGGACGTCCCGCCCGGCGTAAATCCCGGTGTGGCGTTGGGCGTCATCCTGGGAACCCTGGCGGCAAGGGGACGGGACAAGCTCACCATTATCGCCTCCCCCGGCATTTCCGATCTCGGCGCGTGGCTGGAACAGCTGATCGCCGAATCCACGGGCAAGCAAGGCAAAGGGATCATCCCGGTCGATGGCGAGCCTCTCGCATCGCCGGAGTTCTATGGAAAGGATCGTCTTTTCGCCTATCTCCGCCTCGATGAAGAGCCGAATGCGGCGCTGGACGAGAAGGTTTCCAAGCTCGAACAAGCGGGGCACCCGGTGGTGCGCATCGCGGTCGCGAACCGCATCCAGATCGGTCAGGAATTCTTCCGCTGGGAGATCGCCACCGCCGTAGCGGGCGCGATCCTGGGCATCAATCCCTTCGATCAGCCCGACGTCGAAGCCAGCAAGATCAAGACCCGGGAGCTGATGGAGGTCTATGAGGCGCGCGGCTCGCTGCCGCCGGAAACGCCTCTCTTTGAAGAGGACGGCATCAAAGTCTTCGCGGACGGGAACAACGGCAACATCCTGAAGCAGGCCGGCGACGGTACGGCATTGGTCAGCTCATTGAAAACGCATCTTGCCCGCGCTCATGACGGCGACTATTGCGCGCTTCTGGCCTATGTGGCGCAAAATAAGTCCCATCGCGAGGCCTTGCAGGCCATCCGCACCGCGATCCGCGACAGCAAAAAAATAGCCACCTGCGTCGGTTTCGGCCCGCGTTTCCTCCATTCGACCGGTCAGGCCTATAAGGGCGGGCCGAACACCGGCGTGTTCCTGCAAATCACCGCCGACCATCGCGCCGACTTCCCTGTGCCGGGACGCAAATATAGTTTCGGCGCGGTGATCGATGCCACGGCGCGCGGCGATTTCGAGGTGCTGAACGAACGCGGGCGCCGCGCCATCCGGGTGCATCTCGGCACCGATGTCGCTGCCGGGTTGGCAAGGCTGAAGCAGGCCGTCGTGCAAGCGCTCGCCTGACGAAAGGACATTCATGCAAATCGGAATCATCGGCCTGGGCCGCATGGGTGGCAACATCGCCCGTCGGCTGCTGCGCAACGGCCATAGCTGCGTCGTCTACGATGCGCGCCCCGAGGCCCGGCAGGAACTCGCCAATGACGGGGCCACACAAGCATCCGACATCAAAGATTTCATCGCCCGCCTGCAGCGGCCGCGCATCGTATGGGTCATGCTGCCGGCCGGCGCGATCACCGAGAAGATGATCGAGGACGTCGCGGCCCTGATGGAGCAGGACGACATCGTCATCGACGGCGGCAACACATTCTATCGCGACGACGTGCGCCGGGCGCGCGCACTCAAGCAGAGATCGATTCATTATGTGGATGTCGGGACCAGCGGTGGCGTCTGGGGTTTGGAACGCGGCTATTGCATGATGATCGGCGGCGAGGCGGCTACCGTTCAGCGTCTCGATCCGATCTTCGACGCGCTTGCGCCCGGTACGGGTTCCACGGCGCATACGCCGGGGCGCGCGTCCGGCGGAACCGCGGAACGAGGTTACCTCCATTGCGGCCCTGTGGGCGCAGGGCATTTCGTGAAGATGATCCACAACGGTATCGAATATGGCCTGATGGAAGCCTATGCCGAAGGCTTCAACATCTTGCGCGAGGCCCCATCGGAGTCGCGACCGGAGGACGAGCGCTACCATCTCGAGCTAGCCGACATTGCCGAAGTGTGGCGACATGGGAGTGTGATCGGATCCTGGCTGCTCGATCTGACGGCGATCGCGCTGGCGGAAGATTCGGAGTTCGCGAGCTTTTCCGGTTTCGTGGAAGATTCCGGCGAGGGCCGCTGGACATTGATGGCCGCCCTCGAAACCGGTGTTCCGACCGACGTGCTGTCGGCGGCGCTTTATGCTCGCTTCCGTTCGCGCGACAACGCACAATTCGCCAACAAGCTGCTGTCAGCCATGCGCCACCAATTTGGCGGCCATAACGAACCCAAACCGGGTTCCTGATGATGGACGAGGCGAAACCAGCGGGTCCGTGCGCCTTTGTGATTTTTGGCGGCTCCGGCGATCTCACCAAGCGTCTGCTGATTCCTGCGCTGTACCATTTGAAGCGCAGCCATTTGCTGCCTGAAGACTTCGCTCTGATCGGCATCTCGCGCGCCGAGATGAGTGATGAGGAATTCCGCGTTTCGATCGCGAACAGCCTGCGTGAACTCAGCGGCGAGCCCATCGACGTCGCCGATTGGAGCTGGCTCGCAAGCCGAATGCACTATATGTCCGGCGATCTTGAGAATGCCGCGACCTATGAACGCCTGAAGGCGCTATTGCGCAGGACAGACGTCGATCATCGCGCCGGCGGGAATTATTTGTTCTACCTCGCGACCCCCGCGACGGAATTCGCCAAAGTCGTGCGGCAGCTAGGCGATGCCGGTTTGACGCGACAAGAAAATGAACAGTGGCGCCGCGTCGTCATCGAGAAACCGTTCGGTACCGACCTCACTTCCGCCAAAGAACTGAACCGCCTGCTGCTCGACGTGCTCGGCGAGGATCAAATCTACCGCATCGATCATTACCTCGGCAAAGAGACCGTTCAGAACCTCATGGTGTTCCGCTTCGCCAATGGTTTGTTCGAGCCGATATGGAATCGGAATCATATCGATCACGTGCAGATCACCGTTGCCGAAAGCCTGGGCGTAGAGCGGCGCGGCAAATATTACGATGCCACCGGCGCGCTGCGCGACATGGTTCCGAGCCACATGTTTCAACTTCTTGCGTTGACGGCGATGGAGCCGCCGACCTGCTTCGAGGCCAATGCGTCGCGCAACGAAAAGGGCAAGGTTCTGGAAGCTATACGAAAATACACGCCCGAGACGGCGCGCCAAAATGTCGTCCGCGCCCAATACGGTCCGGGAGCTGTCCAAGGAAAACCGGTTCGCGCCTATCGCGACGAGCCGGATGTGGCGCCCAATTCGATGACGGAAACCTATGTCGCAATGAAGCTGACAATCGAGAATTGGCGCTGGGCCGGCGTGCCGTTCTATTTGCGCACCGGAAAAACCCTGGCGGGCAAATGCAGCGAGATCGTCATTCAGTTCAAGCAGGCTCCGCTGACATTGTTTCGCGGCACGGCTTCCGAACGGCTGGTGCCGAACGATCTGACAGTGAACATCCAACCCCGTGAGGGCATCTGTTTGCGCTTCGGCGCGAAGATTCCGGGGCCCGTGATGCATATCGGCGATGTCGAGATGAAATTCAAATATGCCGATTATTTCCAGGCCGAGCCCAGCAACGGGTATGAGACGCTGCTCTATGATTGCATGATCGGGGATGCGAGCCTGTTCCAGCGCGCCGACAACATCGAAGCGGGCTGGCGCATCGTACAGCCGATACTGGACGCGTGGGCGGAGGATAGGATCAATCAGATTCCCATCTATCCCGCCGGCGGCGAAGGACCGGTGGAGGCAAGCACCTTGATCGAGCGCGATGGGAGACGTTGGCGTCCCATCGGCTGCAAGGATTAATCACGGGAAGCCGGCGGATATGCAAATCGAAGTGCTGACCGATGCCGATGGTTTCGCGAGCCGTGTTGCGGACTGGCTTCTGGGATTGGCGCTCGAAGAAAACCACGATTTCGCGATCCTCCTTTCCGGCGGCTCGACGCCGCGGCCCATTTACGAACGTCTTGTGTCTTCCGACTACAGCAGCCGGTTCCCGTGGCGCCATGCGCATTGGTTCTGGAGCGATGAGAGATTCGTACCCCATGACGATGCGCGCAGCAATTTCCGCATGGCGTGGGACGCCATGCTATCGCACGTGCCGGTACCGGCCGGAAACATCCATCCTGTGCGAACGGAGCACATCACGCCCGAAGAATCGGCCGCGGCCTATGAGCGCGAGCTGAAATCCTTCTACGGTGCGGACACGCTCGATCCGACGCGGCCGCTCTTTGCGGTCACGCTGTTGGGCTTGGGCGAAGACGGACATCTTGCGTCGCTTTTTCCAGGACAAGAGGTGTTGAATGAGCGCCGGCGATGGGCGGCAGCACTGATCGGCGCAGCATCCGAGCCACGCATCACGCTCACATACCCCACGCTCGAAAGCAGCCGGCATGCCGCATTCCTCGTCGCGGGCCCAGGGAAAGCCGCGATTCTACGCCGCTTTCGTGCGGGCGACCCGGAGCTTCCTGCGAGACGTTTTCGCCCCCTAGGCGAACTCTGTGTCTTTGCCGACAAAGCTGCAGCAGGCGATTGATGTCACAATGTTTTCTCGAAGCCACAAACGGTCCTGGCACAAACGCCATTGAACTGCGTTAAGTAGCCACTAAATAGGGCGTTCGTAGGCTTCGGCCCCGGGGGCCGCATAACGCGTGGGTTGCAGCCTCATGTATCGCACACTCGAAAACGATGCGCAGGGCGAGGACACGCGCTTTGTCACGCGCTATGCCGCGGTTCGTGCCCTGACCGAAGCGCTGGCCGCGCCCTTAGGGGCCGAGGATCAATGCGTTCAGTCCATGCCCGATGCGAGTCCGACAAAATGGCATCTGGCCCATACGACCTGGTTCTTCGAGACGCTGGTGCTGATGCCGCATGCGCCCGATTACGAGCCTTATGACCGCCGCTTCCAATATTTGTTCAATTCCTATTATGAAGCACTGGGGGCGCGTCATCCCCGGCCCCAACGAGGCCTTCTCACGCGCCCTGCCCTCAACGAGATCTTCGAATACCGCCATCACGTGGATGGCGCGATGGCGCAGCTTTTCGAGCGCGCGACCCAGGCGCAACGCTCGGTATTCGAAGACATCGCGGAGCTCGGCCTTCATCACGAACAGCAACATCAGGAACTGATCCTGACCGACATCAAGCACGTTTTTTCCTGCAACAAGCTGCTGCCCCGCTACGCGCCAGGTTCCCCGGTTGCGGTGAAAAGCGCATCCCCGCTCGGCTGGGCCGATTTTGCCGGCGGCATCGTGCCGATCGGCCATGCCAAGGAGGGCTTTGCGTTCGACAATGAAGGCCCGCGCCATCTGGTGTTGCTCGGACCCTATCGGCTGGCCACGCGGCTCGTCACCTGCGGCGAATATCTGGCCTTCATGGAGGATGGCGGTTATCGCCGGCCCGAATTCTGGCTCTCCGACGGATGGGCGAAGGTGCAGACCGAGGGATGGGACGCGCCGCTCTATTGGTCGAACGAGACGGGCGAGTGGCAGGTCTTCACGCTGAACGGTGTGCAGCCGCTAAGGCGCGACGAGCCCGTGGTGCATGTGAGTTTCTATGAGGCGTTGGCCTATGCGAATTGGGCGGGCAAGCGACTTCCCACCGAATTCGAGTGGGAGGCCGCCGCGATCGGACAGACGGTGACCGGCAATTTCCTCGACCCCACTCAGCCACATCCCAAGCCCGCCGCCGCAGCCGAAGGCGTCACACAATTATACGGCGATGCCTGGGAGTGGACGCGATCGAGCTACGATCCCTATCCGCGCTACCGGCCGCACGCAGGTGCGGTCGCCGAATATAACGGCAAATTCATGTGCGGCCAGATGGTCCTGCGCGGCGGATCCTGCGCCACGCCGGCCGGGCACATCCGCCCGACCTACCGCAATTTCTTCCCCCCTTCTTCAAGGTGGCAATTCTCGGGCATTCGCCTGGCGGAGGATTCATGACCCCTCCCGCGCAGAGTGCCGCCGCGCGCCCACGCGAGATCATTTGCGATGTGGAGGATTATTCGGACGCGCTACTGGCGGGCCTGAAGAGTCAGCCGAAACATATTCCGTGCAAATTTTTCTACGATGCACATGGCTCGCATCTGTTCGAAAGAATCTGTGCGACGCCGGAATATTATCCTACCCGTATCGAGCTCTCGCTGCTCCATCGGCACGCAGGCGAGTTTGCCGCCCTGATCGGACCCGACGCCGAGATTTTGGAATTCGGCGCCGGCGCGGGCGAGAAAATCCGCCCGATCCTCGATGCCTTGGAGCATCCCCGCGCCTATCTGCCGATCGACATTTCGGGCTCCTATCTCAGGAGCATCGCGGCGCGGCTGAGAAGCGAGTACCCGGCGCTGGAGATCGAGCCGGTCGTCGCGGATTTCACGCGCGAACTCGCCATGCCGGTTTCATCGGCCGCACGCCGCGTTGGATTCTTCCCCGGCTCGACCATCGGGAATTTCGAACCCGAGGAAGCGCGGCTGTTTCTGCAGCAAAGCGCCAAATTGCTCAAAGGCGGCGGGCTCCTGGTCGGCGTCGATCTGGTCAAGGACCCGAACGTGCTGCATGCGGCCTATAATGATCGTGCCGGGGTGACCGCGGCCTTTAACAAGAACCTGCTGGTGCGCGCCAATCGCGAGGCGAACGCGAATTTCGACGTGGAGCGCTTCGCCCATTACGCGTTCTACAATCCTCTGCTGCGGCGCATCGAGGTTTATCTGGTGAGCATGGCTGCTCAGCGCGTCACCATCTGCGGCCGGCAAATTTCGTTCGCCGAAGGCGAAGCCATCCACACCGAATGGTCCTACAAATATACCGTGGAGGATTTCCGCGCCCTTGCGGCTTCCGCCGGTTTCACGCCGCGCGCGCTGTGGTGCGATCCCAACCGGCTTTTCAGCGTGCACTGGCTGGAATCGCTTTGACGCTTTATTTCCAGAGCGGCGCGAACTGCATCGCCACGACCTCGTCGTAGCGCGGGTTGCCTTTTAGGATTCCCACATCGCGCGCGAAGCCGTTCATGCCCGCGACGAAATCTTCCGAAATCGAGGCGTCGTAATAGGGCAGATCGCGCCGGATCAATTCGGCGATGAGCGCGGCTTCCGACGGCGGGAAGAGTTTTTGTCCGACCGGCGTCGCGCGCTGGGGATCGGCGCGCAGAGAGGCTTGCGTTCTCACAATGGCGCGCACCGCCGCTGCCGCTACATTGGGCGAATTCGCGATAAGTCTGTCCGTCGTGGCGATGGACGCCATGGTGTAATTGAAGCAGGGCTTCGGCCCGTCGCCGCGCCGCACGTCGAGCACGATCGTGCCGACACCGCGACGCACCGCCACCTCCGCACCCATGCCATTGGCCCAAAAGCCGTCGATCTTGCGCTCCTCAAGCGCCTTGGCGGCGGTGACGCCGAAATTCACGCCCGCGCCTTGGGCGCCCGGCACCGGAGCAATCTTCACGCCGTCGCGTGCTGGATCGATGCCGGCCTCGATGAGAAGGCGGCGCAAACCCATTTCGACCCAGGGCGCGGCGCCGATGCTCTTGCCTTTGACGATAGAGATGTCGCCGCGCTTCGCGTTGAGATCGGCGTGCATCACCAGGAACCAGTACATGCCTTGCGCTTGCGCGCAGAGAAGCTTGGCCCCGCGCCATTCCGGGAACGCCGCGAGGACCGAATGCGCCGAGCCGCCGACGAAATCCACCGCGCCATCGCGCAAGGCGGCATAGGCCTTGTCGACCGGAAAGATCAGCTCCAGCGAAACATCCAGACCTTCTTCGCGGAAGAAGCCCAACTCGATTGCGGCTGCGGCGGGGAAATAGGAATTGGAGATGATATCGGGAACAACAAGCTTCATAGGTTGCCCTAAGCCTCGCCTTGCAACATATCGCGCACCCAAGCGGCAACACCGATCAGCGCCGCATCCTGCTGCTCGAAGCCCATCACCTGAAGCCCCAGCGGCAATCCCTCATCGGCGAGCACCGGAAGCGACACCGCCGGAACGCCGAGCAAGGAACCGGCCACTGCGAAAATCGGATTGCCCGTCGAGTGTAGCCCGACGGGCGCCGCTCCCGTGGCGGACAAAGTGATCGCCGCGTCGGCGAAAGATGAGAGCCGCGCATAGACCGCGCGAATATGGGCGCGTTCGGCAAGCGCGCGGCGGTAATCCTCGATGCTCATGCTTTCGGCTTGAGCCAAGCGGTCCAGCATCGTCTGGCTCAACCCGGCGGCATTCTTCTCGCGATAGGTGTTGAGCGGCCAGCGCGATTCCCAGGCATTGATGGAAAGGGTAACGCCGTGTGCTTTGGCCAATTGGGTTTCGAGTGCGTCCACCAGCTCATTGTTGCGGCGATGAATGATCGCGACATTCGACGCCCGCAGACGCTCGAGGATGTCCTCGAACCCGGCCTTGGCCGAAGGAGACGCAAGCTCCCAACCGGCGGTTTCCAACACGATAAGCGTGGCGGGCGGATTGGCGGGTGGCATTCGTTCCGGCCCGGCGAGGCCCGGATAACCGGGATCGCCACCGGCGCGCTGCGCGATCGCCCAACAAAAATTCCACGCATCTTCCAGGCTCGCCGCCAATACCCCGTCGCAGCTTTGGGAGAGCGCGTCGTGGCTGCCGCCGCGATTGATCGCGCCGAGGCTCGGCTTGAACCCGACGCAGCCGCAAAAGCTCGCAGGGCGGATGATCGAGCCTACAACTTGCGTGCCCAAACCTGCCGAGATCATGCCGGCGGCCACGGCGGCGGCCGAGCCGCTGCTCGATCCGCCCGGCGTGCGCGTGAGATCCCAGGGATTGCGCGTGCCGCCCGGAAACGTGGCGGCGAATTCGGTGGTGACGGTCTTGCCCAGCACGATCGCGCCGGCTTCGCGCAAGGCCGCAACCGTCGCCGCATCGCGTCCCGAATGCCAGCCCTTGTAGAGCGGCGATCCCATCTCGGTCGGCATGTCGATGGTTTCGACGATGTCCTTGATCCCAACCGGCATGCCGTCGATCAGGGACAATTCCTTGCCGTCTCTCCAACGTTGGGTGGAGAGAGCGGCAGCCTCGCGCGCTGCCTCTTCGTTGCGATGAACGAAGGCGCCAATCTCCGGCTCCCATTCGGCGATCGCCGCGAGGCAATTTTCCATGAGATCGGAAGGGCTACCGCGTCCGACGGTAAACATGTGCCGCGCCCGATGGAACGGGCGCATCCGCAAGCGCGCCGCGCGCGCCGCGTTACTTTCCGCTTTCATCGTAATAATGGATTTCAAACAGCATGCAGCCTTTTTCGGATTTGAAGGGGCCGTGATGAACGCCGGGTGGCCGGCAGGCATAGGTCGGGCTGTGGAACGGCTCCCCGCCTTTGCCTTGCTCATCGCTGCCGACAATCAGATCGCCCGCGAGAAGGTAAACCTCCTCCCAATGGTCGTGCACGAAGGGCTCCGTGGTGTAGACGCCGGGATCGAAGCGCAGCAGCCGCGTGCGGCTTCCCATTTTTCCCTTCTCGTCGATGTCGCTCGCCAGAATCTTCTGCTTGATGCCCGAAGGATACCCCGGCGGCGTCGCCCATCCCGCAGTCATGTCGAGCGCGGTGAATTCCAGATGAGGTTTGTTCATCGGCATGGCGCGTCTTCCTCTTTCGCCTAACCAAGAATGGGCAGGCTCACGACGTCGTAGCCGTGTTGAATTGTTCGCCCCTTCACGGGGTCTTCGAGTTCGAATTCGAAACGCTGCGCAGGCCTAAGGCCGCCATGAACCGCAAGCGTACCGCAGAACATCAGCGTGCCCTCGGGAAGGCCGCTTCTGTCGAAGCGGGCCAGCAGCTCTTCGGGATGGCGCATCGCGCTGACCGAGCCTTCCTGATAGAGCGCGCGTTGCCCACGAATCGTTGCGTAAGACCGCAGCATCAGCTTGTCCCAGTGATCGGCGACAGCATCGAAACGCCAGAACAAAGGCGCGATGGGTTTCTCGCACATCTGCTTGGAGACGGAGACGCCATAGGCTTCGACTTCGCGGTCGGTGTGATCCGAACCGGTGCCGACCCAGAGTACGCCTTGCGTCTTCAGAAGCACGAACTCCACTTCGCCGCTCGATGTCTCGCCCAGCACTTCGATACTCGTGTCGGTGGTCAGCCGCGCCGCGCCGACGCGGTAGAAGATCGGCGTCGTAGCCGGGCGTTTCACGCCGAGCACTTCCAATTCCTTGATGTGCTTCTCGACCGCTTCGGCATCGCGGCCGGTCCAGCCGGCAATCACGGCTTGAGTGATGCTAATGGTGGCGGCGCGCGGCACGCCCGCCCCCTCCTGCAACAGCAATGGCAAAATCCGCCCCGGCACCGGCATTGTCTTTCAAATACAAACACGTTGCGTGGATATTGCTCGATTTCGCACAGTTCCAGGAAGGGGTCAAAGGCTCCGCCGTGGGGTACCCTTTCGCTCTCCGGGAGACCGGCTTACCTTCAGGAAATGCCGGGTGGGGGAAGCTTATGTCCAAACGCAAGGTGCAATCCTCAGTCACGCGCCGCAGCCTTCTGAAGGGCGCGGCCCTGGCGGGCGCGGCGGTTGCAACGCCGCTGGTCGCACACGCGCAGACAGCACCCGCGACCGGCCCGGCGCGGACCACGCCTCCACCCAATCCGGAAATCGACACGCTCGCCTATCGCGTCGACGGCAGCCCGATCGTGCAGACCACCTCCGGGTCGGACTTCATGCTCGACGTGCTGAAGAGCCTCAAATTCGACTACCTCGTCGCGACCTGCGCGTCCAGCTTCAAGGGCCTACATGAATCGGTGGTGAATTACGGCAAGAACGTCGCGCCGGAATTCCTCACCACCACGCATGAAGAAACCTCCGTCGCGATCGCGCATGGCTATGCCAAGATCGAGAACAAGCCGCTTCTGGTCTGCGCCCATGGCACCGTCGGGCTGCAGCACGCCTCGATGGCGATCTATGACGCGTTCTGCGACCGCGTGCCGGTGTTCCTGTTCATCGGCAACACGTTCGACGCCGCCGAGCGCCGCAATGAGGTGATCTGGGTCCATTCCTCGCAGGACGATGCCGCGATGGTGCGCGATTTCGTCAAATGGGACGACCGGCCGGGATCGCTGGAACATTTCGCGGAAAGCGCGGTGCGCGCCTATAAGATCGCGGTGACGCCGCCGATGGCGCCCGTCCTTCTTAGCGTCGACACGACGATGCAGGAAGGCCCTATCCCCGAAGGCAAGAAGCTGCAGATTCCGAAGCTTCCCGTCATCGCCATGCCGCAAGGCGAATCCGGAGCGGTGGCCGAAGCGGCAAAGCTGCTGGTCGCGGCGGAGAACCCGGTGATCGTCGCGGATTCTTACGGCCGCAATCAGCAAGCCGTGGACCATCTCGTCGAGCTGGCGGAGCTTTTACAGTGCGGGGTGATCGATCTGGCCTCGCGGATGAATTTGCCGTCGCGTCATCCGCTCAATCAGAGCAATCGCGGCAATCGCGCGACGGTCGGCCAGGCCGATGTGATCCTGGGATTGGAAGTGGTGGATTTCTGGGGCATCACGCATGCGTTCCATGATCAGATCATCACGAGCACCGCATCGACGACGCGGCCGGACGCCAAGATCATCAGCATCAGCTCGGGCGATCTCTTCATCAAATCCAATTATCAAGACTTTCAGCGCTATGAGCCGGTCGACCTCGCCATCGCCGCCGACGCCGCGACGACCCTTCCCTCGCTGATCGAAGCGGTGCGGCACGAGATCACCGCCAATCGCCGATTGGCGTTCCAGGCGCGCGGCGCCAAGCTCGGCGACGCACACAAGGCTGCGCTGACGCGCGTGCGGTCGGACGCCGCCTATGGTTGGGATGCGAGTCCGGTCAGCACGGCGCGACTCTCCGCCGAATTGTTCGAGGTTCTACGCAACGAAGATTGGTCGCTCGCCTCCACCAAACCGTCGGGTGTGAGCAATTGGCCGCAACGGCTGTGGGCGATGGACAAATATTACCATTACACCGGCGATTCCGGTGGCAACGGCATCGGCTTCGGCGCGGCCGCCGCGGTGGGCGTCGCGTTGGCGAACCGCGCGCATGGCCGGTTGACTGTGACGATACAACCGGACGGCGATCTGATGATGGGACCGGGTATCTTATGGACGGCGGCCCATCACAAAATTCCGATCCTCTACGTCATGCACAACAACCGCGGCTATCATCAGGAATATATGGGCCTGCAAAAAATGGCGAACCGCCGCATGCGCGGCATCGACCAGGCCCATATCGGCACGACGCTGCGCCAGCCCTTCATCGATTACGCCACCATCGCCAAGGGCATGGGGGTCTATGCCGAGGGCCCGATCGCCGATCCCAAGGATTTGGGCGCCGCTTTAAGGCGGGCGGTGGCCGTGGTTAAGCGCGGGGAACCGGCGCTTCTCGACGTGCTGACCATCGGGCGCTGACAAACATACCGAATTGGGCGACAATCGGGGCCCACCGGGAGGCACCATGTCCGCGCGTATCAATCATATCGGTATCACCAGCGACCAATACGCCATGAACGCGCGCTTCTATCAGGCGCTGTTCGGCATGCAGACCGGCAAGAAGACCTTGCCGCCCTCGCGCGCGATATCGCTGGGCGACGGCTATGTCGGCATGACGCATATTCCGCGCCGCGACGGGCGCACCAGCGGGCTGGACCATTTCGGCATCGAGGTCGACGACATCGAAGACACCATCGCGCGGATGCAGAAATTCGATCCCGAACTGTCCGCTCTGAAGCGCCCGCCGATCCGGCCCTATGCCGCCTACAGCACGCATGACCCCGACACCAACATCTTCGATCTGTCGCAGCGCAATATCGGTTTCCAGAAGGACGTCTATGCCGACAATGAAGGCAGCGAGATACGCCCGCGTTCGATCAGTCATATCGCCCTGCGCACGCGCAATGCCGAACGCTGCGCGCAGTTTTATGCCGAGGTGTTTGGGCTGCCGCTTCTGAATCGGCCGACGGACGAGAATTATTATCTATCCGACGGCCGCGTGACCCTGGTCATCATCCCGTGGAAGATTTCGGATTATTACGGCATGGACCCTGCGCGTGTGGGCCTCGACCATATCGGCTTCAAGGTCGAGAGCGTGGATGCGGTCAAGCGAGACCTCGAATTTCTGATCGGCGAGAATCCGCATATGCGAGGGCGGGCGCTAGGATATGGCTCGGAAGGCGAAGCGCGGCTGAAGCTGTTCCAGAAATGCCCGCTCGGCTGTCACCATTTCACCGACATCGAAGGCGTCTATATCGATATCGCCAATGGCGAGGCGCGTTAGGCATGGCGGCGCGCGTCAATCACATCGCCATTGCCAGCGACCAATATGCGTTGAACGGCCGGTTCTACGAATCTCTCTTCGGCATGAAGCCCTCGAGCAAACCGAGGCCGGCGCGTTCGGTGGTGCTGGGTGATGGCTATGTGGGGATGAACTGCATTCCGCGCCGCGACGGGCGCTATAGCGGGCTCGACCATTTCGGCATCGAAGTGGAGGACCTCGACGACACCATCGCGCGCATCGCGAAATTCGATTCCTCCTTGAGCGCAGTGAAGCGCCCCCCCATCCGCCCCTTTGCGGCCTATAGCGCGCATGATCCGGACACCAACATCTTCGATCTCTCGCAGAAGAGCGCCGGCTTGCAGAAAGACGTCTATGCCGAGAATGATTGGGCGCAGCCGCGCAGCATCAGCCATATCGCGCTGCGCACCCGTCACGCCGAACGCTGCGCGCAGTTTTATACCGACGTGTTCGACCTCAAGCCGCTGAACCGGCCGAAGGACGACAATTTCTATCTGTCGGACGGGCGCGTGACCTTGATGATCATTCCGTGGCGGATCGCCGATTATTACGCGCAAGACCCCGCGCGAACGGGCTTGGACCATATCGGATTCAAGGTCGAGAGCGTGGACGCTGTCAAGCGCGACATGGAATTCCTGATCGGCGAAAACCCGCATATGCATGGCCGGCCGCTTGGCTATGGGTCGGAAGGCGAAGCGCGGCTGAAGCTGTTCCAGAAATGTCCGCTCGGATGTTTTCATTTGACCGATGTGGAAGGCGTTCACATCGACGTCGCGGAAGGCTGATCGCCCCCCACCGTCTCGCGCGGAAATACCGCGCTCGACACCTCCGGCGCTTCGCACGGGAGGAAATACTTCTGGGCCTATCCCGTCCCGCAGACCACATTGAGCAGCGCCTGCTGGCCGCCACTGACGCGTTCCAGCGCACGGTCGAGCGCGGCGGGAAGCGCGGCCGCGTCTTCCACCTTTTCGCCATAGCCGTCCAAAGCTTCGATCGCCTTTTCGTAATGCGTGCCGGGCTCGAAATAGGTCAGCGGCTCGCGATTGCTGCGCGCCGCATAGCCATCCGGGTAAACGTCGCGTGTGTTGCGCCGCACGGCGTTCCACATCTCATTGTTATAGATGATGGTCAGCGTCGGAAGCTTCTCGGCCTTGCCGACGTAATGTGCCGGGATCGGATTGCCGAACATATAGGAGCCATCGCCGACCGCGCAGATGACGAGCTTGTCGGGGGCGGCCGCTTTCATGCCGAGCGCCGTTCCCAACCCCCAGCCAAGCGCCCCGCCCTGCCCGAGCGAATAAAACGTGCCGGGCTTGGTGAAATTCAAATGCTCGGACGGCGTGAGGGCTTCCTTGACGATGATGCCGTCATCGCCCTTCACGCGATTGATGCAATGATTGATCCAGCCCGGATGGATGGGCGAACCGTTCTTGACCTTTTCCAGATTCGCCGAGACGCGCGCATTGAGCTTCTCGCGCGCTTCGGCGAGCCGCTTGCGGCGTGAATCGATGCGCAGCAGCGCTTGTTTCTCGCGCGCGGCAAGCGCCTCCGTCAGTGCCGGCAGCGTCGCGCCGATGATGCCGGTGATCGCCAGATCGCAGGGGAACCCACGCAAGGGATAATTCGCGAAGATCGGGTCCATGCGGATATGGATGATCTTGCAGTCGGGACGCGGCGCCTTGTGCTTGGGGACCCATGGCACATCGGATTCGAGCACGACGATGACGTCGGCGACATCGAAATAGCTTTCAGGATTGTGGCCCAGATGCATCGGACTGTTCGCCGGCATGCACATGAAATGATGCTTGCGCTCGAACACCGGAATCGCAAAGCGTTCGGCAAGCGCCGCCAGCTTCGCCACGTCGGATTCCACGCGGCCGGCGCTGCGGGTGATGATCAGAGGAAATTCGGCGCCCGCCAAAAGATCGGCCGCTTCGTCGATCGCATTTGAATCGGGGAAGGCTGGCGACGGCGTCCTATGGCGCGAGGGCGAGGCGTAGCGGAAATTCTCGATGGGTGCCGCCAAGGTTTCACGCGGCAGCGTCATGTAGACGGGTCCGCGCGGTTCGGTCATGGCGATGTTGAGCGCGCGGTCGACGGCGGATTCCAGCACCTGGCCGTTGGGCAGCTCGTAATCCCATTTGACGAATTCGCGCGCCATGGCCCGCTGGTCGCGCATTTCCTGCGGCCAATGAATCTCGCCGCTGCGCCCGCCGGGAAGTCCGCCCTCTTCCGAATAGGGCGTGCGCCCGGAGGTGAAGAGGACGGGGATGTTGCCGCGCCAGCCATTGATCAGCCCGCAGAGCGCGTTCGCAGTGCCGACATTCACATGCACCATGACGGCTTGGGGCCGTCCAGTCTGGAGGTAGTAGCCCTGCGCCATGGCGATGGCGACGTTCTCGTGCGGCACCGTGACAGGCTTGGGCACTTTGGTGCCGTGCGCCTGCGCCTTGGCATAGGCTTCGATGATCGGCGCGAAATCGGTGCCGGCATTGGCGAAGAGGTAATCGATGCCGCGGTCGGCGAGCAGCGCGAGATAGGCGTCCGCGACGGTGCCGGATTCAATGGTTTTTATGGTCACGCGCTGCTGCTCCATCACGCTTTCAAGAAGGGAATGGTGAGCCGGATGAAATCATCAGCCGCGTCCCACGGAACCAGGTGCTTGCAATCATCGGCGATGTGAATGGCGAGCTGCGGATAGGCTTCCTTCAGAAGCCCTGCGCGTTGCGCTGCGTTCGCGCGGTCGTCGCGCCCGAAGATCAGCAGCAGCGGCACCTGCAATTCGACGAGGCGCTGCCACATCGGTGTCTTGGGCTCTTTCGGCGGCGCGGCTTCCGCCGCTTCGTTGCGCGCGACAAAGGCTGTGAAATTCTGCCCGATGCTGCGGGAATGACGCAGCGCCAGTTCTTCGGGCGTGATCAGATCGTGATGGAAGAGGTTGGCTTCCAGCAGCTTGCGCGTGTCTTCGAGCGTGGGTTCGGCGGCTGCCATGCGCCGTTCCAGGCGCTGCTGCACGGCGGCGCCGCGGTCTTCGGTTTCCTCGCCAAGCGGGGGCAGCAGACTGCCCGTGCCCAGCACCACGATATGGCTGTAGCGCGCGGGTTCTTTGAGCGCGAGCTGCACGGCGGGATTGCCCGCTTGCGAATGGCCCACCAGCGCCGCTTTTTTCAGCCCCAGCGCGTCCATGAATTTGGGGACGCTATCGCGGCGGAAGGCGGGGGAAAGATCGGCCGGCACATCGGACAGGCCAAAGCCCGGCTGGTCGAAGGCAATGGCGCGGAAGCCCGCGTGAGCGAGGGGCGCGAGATTGCGGATGAACACGTCGGCCGAAGAGCCTAGCGACGCGCCGTGCAGCAACAGCACGGCGGGCCCTTCGCCCTCTTCGATATAGCGCAGCTTAAGGCCGTCGACGGTGACGTATTTGTCCTTCACGCGAGTCATGAGATCGCTGCTCATGCTCCACTCCTTTTTTTGGCCATTCCCTCATAACACATCCGCCGATCCTCGCCCCACCCTCACCCGGGGAGGGGAAAGAATCGCCAGAACCGGCTTCGCGCGGCCTATCGGCAGAGAGAGCGAGCTGCCCCGATCACCAACGAAATCATCGGAGAAGAACTTGCGAAAGGCGTTTCAGCCAACTCCACCAAGCAGCGCGATCTCAGCGCACCATCGGCCGCTTCGACTTAGCTGCGCTCGGCTCTTGTGCCGTGGCCGCTGTTTCGAGTTCACGGACGCATCCTTGTGCGATCGCTATCATGTTCGGGTCGAACAAGGTTTCCGCAAGCAATCTGTAGCGCTCTGCTCGGGCTCTTAGTTCGGCAGCTCCGTCTAATCTGTCGTCGTGTTCACTCAGCACCGTCGTCACCGATTCGGACCACCTACCCAGCTTTGGCTGCAGTGGTTAACTGCGAGTTAACGATCTGAGCCACTCAGGCTGTGGCAACCCACAAGTACTAGCGAAAGCGGTTGAAACCCATCACAAGCGATAGCCGTGAACAAATGGCGATGTCTCGTTAGCCAAAGCCGGGTTTTGGTGCTCAACCTTGGCCTTCGCCCAGCAGGGTTACGCGTCGGTGACGTCGATCCAATTGCCGTCGGGATCGGTCATCTGCCATTTGCCCGTGGATTGGCTTTCGAAGAAGCGCCGGCGCACGGATGATTCCGGACTGCCGCCGAGCGGCACGGGCGCGAGATAGGGATTGGCGCCGGCGACGTCCGCGACATGGGCCTTGAACGCATCCAGATTTTCGACGTGAAAGCCGACATGGTCGGGACCGGGCCGCTTGATCGAGATGCCTTCAAAGACCGGAATCGACCAAGGCAGTATCGAGAGCGTCACGCGCCCATCGGTCAGATGATAACCGGGCACGCCGGCCTTGCGATTGACCGGCTGGAGCTCGAACACATCGGCGTAGAACTCGGCGCACTCCTGGGCATTGGGCGTGCGGATGGCGAATTTGTTGAAATAGCGATCCTGATGCCAGCCCTGGGAGGCGATCTCGGCATAGACCTCCTTGCGCGTGTCTTCTTTCTTCTGTGCGAGGTCGAACACATTGCCATCCGGATCATGGCCGCTATAGGCGGCGAAGGGCCGCGCCGAGGGCCGTTTGGCGATCATCGCCTTTTTATGTTTCTTCTGCATGCGTTCGAGCACGGGCTCGACGTCATCGACCACCATGCCGAAATGATCGATGCCGCCGACATAGCCGTCGCGGCGCGGGATCAGATTGAGGCCGACATAGCCATCGCCGATGGTGGCGGCCGAACCGGGGCGGATTTTCTGCGACGGCTTCAACCCGAACACGGCTTCGTAGAATTTCTCCAGGATTGGATAGGCCGGACTGATAATCGCCATATGATTGATCTGAGCGAACACGCGTTTTCCTTTCACAAACTCTGATGGCTTGGCTGTGCGGCCAGATCGGCTTCCGGCGCCCCGAGTCTATGTGCTTGTAGGCGCGCCAGCGCAAAACAGGCAATGGCGGCGCAGAGCGGCGGCACGGCGGCGAACAGAAAGAGCTGCGAACTCGGCAGATTGAGCCCGATCAGCACGCCGCCGATGACGGGCCCGAGAATCGAACCCACGCGCCCCACGCCATTGGCCCAGCCGATGCCGTTCGCGCGAATGAAGGTCGGATAGAACCGTCCCGCCGCCGCATGAAGATTGGTCTGGCCACCGATCACCGCGCAGCCCGCGCCGAAGGTCGCCAGCATCAGAAGCGGCATGGAATCGCCCGCCGAACCGATCAGCGCCACCAGCGGCACGCCGAGCGCGAACGCAATTGCGACGGGACGGATGCTACCATGATCGAGGAAGCGGCTCAGGATCAGGCCGCCGACAATGCCTCCCGCCGGGACCAGAACGGTGGCCGTGGCCGCGATGCCGTGCGGCACCGTCGCGCTTTCGAGCACGGTTGGAAGCCAGGTCAGCAGGAATTGCAGCGCCATAAGGTTGGCGACATAAACCGCCCAGAGGAGCAACGTGAATGCTGCGCGACCCTCGTTGAACAAATGCGCAAGGCGGAAGCCGCTCTTTTTTTCTTCATGGACGATCAACCGCGTGTCGGGGTTGAGCCGCAGGCGCGGCTCGATGCGCACGAGCACGCTTGCCATGCGATCCCGGGCCGCAGAATCGAGCGCGAGAAACCGCACCGACTCGGGCAGGAACGCGAGGACCAGCAGCGCCGTGACAATCGGCAGGATGCCGCCGATCAGGAACATCACCTGCCAGCCGTAAAGCGGAAACAGAAGCGTCGAGACCAGCGCACCGGAAGAAGCGCCCGCCTGATAGCCGATGAGCAGTGTCCAGATGGTCGTCGCCTGCACGCGCTTGGGCGAGAATTCCGTGCCCAACGCGATGACGGAAGGAAGCACGCCGCCGACACCGATGCCCGAACCGATGCGCAACAGACGCAGAGTCGTAAGGTCGGTCGCATACATCGTCATAAAACTGAACACCGCCAGCACCAGGCAGCCGACCACGATGGTGCCCTTGCGTCCGAAACGATCGCCCAGGATGCCGAGCAACACGGCGCCCAGCATGAGGCCGAGATTGCCCGCGCCGAAGACGAAGCCCATCGCGGCACGCGGGATTCCCCAATCCTTGATGATGGCGGGCGCGGCAAAGCCCGGCGCCTGCGCTTCGAACCCGTCTACGAACATCGCGACGAGCAGGAGCGCACCCAGCATGATCTGGAAACGGCCGAGCTTTTGGTGCTCGATCACCTCGTTGACGTCGATGATCTTCGCGGCGGGCATCACAGATTGCAGCCGTCCAGGACGGGATCGAGTTCGCCGAAAAACGCATTCGACCACCGTCTCACACTGTCTGCGGTCATATGATTCCGATCAATCGTCGCGAGATGCGGGACCGACACGTTCAGCACCTTGACCCCGAGAGCCTGCGCCAGGCCGGCGGCGAGTCCGGCAGTATTATAGTCGGGCGCCGGCACTCCGGTTAGCACGATGCAAGCAGGGGATACGGGAACCTGTGCAAGGAATTCTTTCCCGACCCCAATGGATTGATCAAGGGAACTCCGCGAAATCGGTGTCGTGTCAGGCTCGAATGGGGTGTTCCGGTCCGCCAGACGACCAACGAAATTGCCGGAGACCTCCCACCTGCCATCGGAGCGCGAGCGATATAACGAAGGCGCCCGGCCTTCAGCGTTGCACGCAGACGGCGCGATCTTGCAGGTAAGCTCGCTGATCGCCACCAAAAACTTCTTGAAGAGATATTTGCCGCGCACGAGCATCAATCTGTCGTGGATGATCTCGTGCCCTTGCCCCATCTGTTCATGCAAAAAGAAAGGATCCGCGTTGATGATGAGCGCCTTGGGTTGCAGATGGTAACGTCGAACAAGTGCCAGCGGAAAATCGCTCATTTCAGCGTACCCGAAGCCAAGCACGAAATAACGCATCCCGCGTTTGCCGAAAAAATCCGCTACCGCATCGCTCGAAAAGGCATATTGGGATCGGCTGTTTCCAAGAAGCAGGACATCGGCTTTCTTGAGATTTTCGACAGCTTCAGGTTCCAGATCGTAGTAGAAGGCGCCATGCTCGTAATTGCCAAAGGTATTGACTTCGCAATATGCGAGAAAGCGATCCGCGCCGAAACCTGATCGGTTGCACCTTCCTAGACTGTGCGCAGCCAGGACCACGACGCAGAGCGCGGCAGCGAATGACGCGGTCAAACCGAACAAGGCAATGTAGCTCACATACTTCATCGCTAGAATCGAAAATAGAGAAATTCAGACGCGGCGCCGATGGTAATGACACCGACAGCCGTGCCGAATGCCGCCCCCGTCGCGATGGCCCATTGCCACTTCGGATGCCACGCCAGGTGCCTGAGAACCACGCCGCCGCCAACCGGCTCTCGCGCCAATATCGTTTGGGTATTGGGAAGGAACAGGGCGATGCCCGAAAGAGCAACGGCCCAATAGACGCATGAGGCATCCAACGCCGTGAGCCTCAGAGAGTCGATGCTCGACACATGGACCATAGAACGCCAGATCGTCAGAGTGTGATCTAACGTCTTGGCTCTAAACGGCACCCAGGCCCACAGCACGATCAGCAGCGTGAGAATGCGCGATACCGCGGATGGAAGGCGCACCCCGTGCCTGTCCTTCGTGTCATTCCAAAAATGATTCACCGCCAACGCCGCGCCATGAATGCCGCCCCACGCCACAAAATTCCACGACGCTCCGTGCCATAGGCCGCCTAACAACATCGTGACGATCAAGTTGGCGTAGCGTCTTGCGGGACCTTTCCGGTTCCCTCCGAGAGGAAAATACAAATAGTCGCGCAGAAAGCGCGAGAGCGTCATGTGCCAGCGGCGCCAAAAATCCGCAATCGACACCGCTTGATACGGTGAGTTGAAATTGAGGGGCAATCGTATCCCGAAAAGCAGCGACAGGCCGATGGCCATATCGGAGTATCCGGAGAAGTCGAAGTATATTTGCAGCGCGTAGGAAATCACTCCCATCCAGGCATCGACGAATCCCAAGCTCTGCGACGCGGAGTCAAAGACCGGTGCAACAAAACCACCTATCGAATCGGCCAGGATGACTTTCTTGAAGAGGCCCGCTGCGAACCAACTTAAGCCCAAACTGAAGAGAGGCGGGTTCAATCTGTATGTCCGCCGTTCCTGAAACTGCGGCATCATTTCCTTGTGGTGAAGGATGGGCCCGGCGATCAGGTGCGGGAAAAAGGTCACGAACAGCACGTAGTGGTGGAGCTTGTACTCCCGAGCTTCGCCGCGGAAAGCATCGACGAGAAAAGCAATTTGCGTGAAAGTGAAGAACGAGATCCCTATCGGCAAAGCGACTTTCAACACCGCAATGTTGAAGGGCGCGAAGGGAGCTACGGTCTCGATAAAGAAGTCCGCATATTTGAAGTAGCCCAACAGGAGCAAATTGGCGGCGACCGCAAAGAACAGGAAACGGCGATCCGGCCGACGCGCCAGCACGTCGCCTGCCACGAAGTTGAAGGTGATGGAAACGATGATGATCGGAAGGAGGTATGTCGGATTGGTGTAACCGTAGAACACCAGGGAGGCCACGCCTAACCAAACGGCCGCTACGTTGACCCATCCGAGCCAACCCAACAGAAAAAATCCGGCAACCACGAGCGGCAGATAGCCGAACAGAAAAGGAAGCGAATTAAATAACACTCAGCGGGCCCCTGATGCCCCCCCCCGTGAGCACGATAATTTATGAATGCGAAAGACGTATCAACCGATATTGCGCAGATCACCGACCGGGACCGGTCATGCCGAGGGAACCAACCCTCGTTTACCATGTCCGGGCAGCTTGACGGCTCCAGTCGCCGCTATTCGTCGGTGATGTCGAGCCAGTTCCCGTCCGGGTCCGTCATCTGAAATTTGCCCGTGGCGCTTGTTTTGAGGAAATCGCGGCGCACGTCGGATTCCTTGCTGCCGCCCAAGGGCACGGGCGCGAGATAGGGATTGGCGCCGGCGACTTCGGCAACATGTTTCTTGAACGCGTCGAGGTCTTCCACATGGAAGCCCATATGGTCGGGTCCCGGACGCTTGATGGACATGCCTTCGAAGATCGGAATCGACCAGGGCAGAATCGAGAGCGTCATCCGCCCATCCGTCAGATGATAGCCGGGCGCCTCGGCCTTCCGGTTCACAGGCTGCAGCTCGAACACATCGGCGTAAAACTCGGCGCATTGTTCGGCATTGGGCGTGCGGATGGCGAATTTGTTGAAGTAGCGATCCTGCGCCCAGCTGTTCGCAGCCTGTTCCTTGTAGAGGTCGACGCGCGTGTCGTTCTTCTTCTGCGCGAGATCGAAGACATTGCCGTCGGGATCATGCCCGCTATAGGCGGCGAAGGGGCGTGTCGACGGGCGCTTCACGATGTTCGCCTTTTTGTGCTTTTTCTGCATCCGCTCGAGCACGGTTTCGACATCGTCCACCACCATGCCGAAATGATCGATCCCGCCGACATAGCCGTCGCGCCGCGGGATGATCTGCATCCCGACATAACCATCGGCATAGATCGGCGCATCGATGATGCGGAAGCTGGAATATTTCAGGCCGAATACCGCCTCGTAGAATTTCCCGAGCATCGGGTATTGGTGGCTGATGATGGCGGTATGGTTGATCTGAGCGAACATTCATGTCTCCAAAAATCGTTACGCGGCCGAGGTGTCGCCCTCATGCCATGGCGCGGGATCCTTCCGGTTCGGTTGCCGAAATGGCTTTCTTGGCGCGCACATTGGAGAGAAGGATGATCCAGATGCAGCCGAAGAACATCGGAATGGAAACCACGTAATACATCGTCTGCAACGGCCAGTGCAGGGCCAACATCGTTCCGGCAAACATCACGCTGATGAGCGAGCCGATACGGGCCATGCCATGCGCCCAGCTGACGCCGGTCGAACGGATATCGGTCGGATAAAGCGTCGCCGCCAGCGCCGCAAGCGTGATCTGTGTGCCGATATTGAAAAAGCCCGAGGCAAAGATGGTCGCGGCGAGCGGGTAGAACGCACCGCCGGCCCAGCCGATCGAGGCAATGAAGATCCCGCCCGCCGTGAAGGAGGTCGCGAGCACTTTGAAGAAGCCGAAGCGGTCGGCGAGGAAGCCGAGAGAGATCACGCCCAGCATGCCGCCGAATTGCAGCGACGCGGCCGCGCGCAAAGCTTGCGCTTCGGGCAGGCCGGTTTCCGTGGTCAACGTCGGCAGCCAATTGTTGAGATAATTCAGCGCCAGCGTATTCATGAAGAGGCAGAGCCAGATCAGCACGGTGCTGGCGGTGCGCCCCTCCATGAACAGGCGCGCAGGGCGAAGTTTGTTCGCGCTGTGGTCGTGGGCTTCCTGACGCAGCACGAAATGCGTGTCGCGCGGGAAGGACAGCGCCGGATTGATCTTGCGCAAAATGGCGGCGATCTCGCCATCGCGGCCCTTCACCGTGAGGAGCCGGATGGATTCCGGCAGCCAGGTCCAGAGCACCACGGCCATGAAGAGCGTCAGGGCGGAAGCGACATAGAACTGCGCCGGCCAGCCCGCCGCGGGCACCAGATGGGATGCCAGCAATCCGCCGGAGGCCGAGCCCATCGCATAGCCGCACCCCATCAACGTCACCATGGCGGCGCGGCGACGTTTGGGCGCGACCTCGTTCACGATCACGACGCCCAGCGGCACCACCGCGCCAAGACCGAGGCCGGTCAGGAAGCGCAGGACCATGAGCACGTTGAGATTGCTCGCGCTCGGCAGGATCGGGGTTAGCGCCTCGGAAATCTCCGCGACCTGCGTGATGAGAAGCGAAAAGGCGCCGACATAGAGGACCGTCAGAACTGTCACCAGTTTGCGCCCGAAACGGTCAGCCAAAGGCCCGATCACCAGGGCCCCGATGGCGACGCCGAGGACGCCCGCCGAGAAGACCGTGCTCAGCGCTCCGCGCCCCAGATTCCAATCAGTGGTCAGGGCCGGCGCGACATAGGCGATGGACTGGTTGTCGACGCCGTCGAGGAACAGGGTCAGCCAGGCCATGAAGGCAATAACACACTGATAGCGGCTGACTTTCTGAGAATCGATCAGTTCCGCGACATCGACATTGGTGGACATCTACCCGCCTCCCAAATCCCGGCCTTTGGCCTTGTTGGAGGCAATCCTACACGGAAAAAATCATACTGTCCCCGGAGGGGGGAGTGGCTTCGCGTCGCCATCCCCCTCCCCCAACGCGGGGTCGAGGATCGAAATCGCGAAAGGTCCAGTGGACCTTTCGCCGATCCCAGGGTTAGGGGGCGCGGTTCGAGATTCAGCCCGTTTTGCCGTCGAGTTTGTCTCCGGCAGCGGCGATGCCGTTGAGATACAGCTCCCACACCAGAAGGTTCTTGCGGCAGGCCTCGACGACGGCGTCTTCCATGCGGAGTTCGCGGGCAAACCGCGCGATGGTCTGCCAGCCCATGTCGGAATGCTCGATATCCGCTTCCTCGTGCAACTCGAAGAAATCGAGCTTCTCATTGTCGAGCTTGAAGAGCTCACCCCAGCGTTTGCGTTCCAGGCCGAACCAGCCCTTGTCACGCAACACGCCCTCGCCATAGCCCGGGACGTTGGCGCGCTCGGCGCAGGTGTTGCCGACAATGCCTTCGAGCCAATGGCGGTTGGCCATCAGCCCTTCCCAGGCGGCCCAGGCGAGCTGAGTTGAGTCAATCGGTCCGGCGGCGCGGATTTCCTCCAGGCTCATGCCGATAAATGTGCCGAGCTCTTCCAGGATCTGCCAATGCGCCTTGCCGTGGCCATGCTCGTGGTCGGCGATCACTTCCTGGGTGCAGGCGCCGATGATCTGAAGCCGCGTGTCCCAGTCCGGGCAGTTGGTGGCGACTTTCAGCTTCAACACCGAGTTGCGGTGGCGCGTGTTCTGGCGGTGCTGCATGACGAACATGCGCGCGCGGCCCTTGGTCATCGGTTCCTTGAAGAAGCGCGTGCGGCGGCAGAAATCATCGACAACGGCATCGAGGCGGCGGACGACGGATTCTTTCTCGGCTGACACTGGGACTCCCTTTGTGTTTTTTCTTCCAGCAATGGTGCCGGGATCGAACTCGCGACCCCGTAATGACAAATCAAAATCAACCCAAGCACCTAACGTTGGCGCTGAAATCCAAGGATAGCAATGTCGTCAACCGCAGAGTCTCTTGTCCCGGTTTCAATTTTCCGCGGCAGCGTGGATCCCGGCGAGTTGACCAAAGACCGCGTTGCGAGTCTGGCCAGTAAATGCCGGGTAATTGTGAAAGAAGAGCCCAAGAATGTCGCCGGACGCGTATAGCCCTTTGATCGGCTCGTGCAGCGAATTCAAGACTTGCGCGCATCGATTGACCTTCACGCCGCCGAAGGTGAACGTGATCCCGCAGGTGACCGGATAGGCGCGATAGGGCGGCTTCTCGATCCGATTGGCCCAGTTCGACTTCGGGATCGTCAGCCCGTGCGTCTTCTTCCCGTCGGGTCGCGTCGGATCGAAAACCACGTCGTCGCGGCAGGCCGCGTTGAATTCTTCGATCGTGTGGACGAGGACTTCAGACGCCAGCCCAATCTTCCGCGCGAGCTCGGGGATGTCGGCGGCTTCCTCGAAGGTTGCCTGGTGATGCGGATAGCGGTGCTGGGCGATGCCGGTGGAGTCATAGATCTGCCAGGCGACAGCGCCGGGCTGCGCGAGAATGGTGCGGCCGGTCTTGGCATAGGTGTAGGAGTGCTGGGCCTCGCCCTCGTCGAAGAAACGTTGGCCCAGCGCATTGACGGAAATGCCGAAGGGATAGTCGTAGCGGCTCTGCGTGTTGCCGCGTCCGTCCGCGTGCTGGGGCGTTTCGAAATCGGGGGCTTTCGCGTCGATCGGCGACATGTGGCCGCTCTGCCAATGGCCGCTGCTCGCCGCTCCGAGCGCGAGCATATAGTTCAGAACTTCGCCGGTATCGTGTTTGGACCCCCTCACTTTGACCAGATCGGCATTGCCGGCGAGATAGCGTGCGCGCATCTCGGCATTGGCCTGGAAGCCGCCGGCGCAGGCGATGACGGCACGGGCACGAAGGTCATATTCGCTTGCCGCGGTGCAGACGCGCACGCCCTCGACGCGATGCATGTTGCCGTGGATCGCACTGACCGCGGACGAAAAGCGAATCTCGATATTCCGATTCGCAGCGATGCGGCGCCACTGCTCCAACTGGCCCACGCCGCCACCCGCAACGTGAATGGCAATGCCGCGCTCGAAATAACGCTTGTTGCCGATTTTGGCATGCTCCTTAAGAAGCTCCCAACGGATGCCAATGTCCTTCATCCAATGGATTGCGGCATTCGACTGCTCGACAAGCGTTCGGGCCAAAGCCGGGTCCATGCGTCCGAGCGTCATCCGCATCAGATCGGCAGAAAACTCCTCCTCCGAGTAGGGAGAAATTTGCAGGGTCTTGAAATAATCATCGTCGATGTCGGGGACGAATGCGCGGATTTCCTTGGCCCCGCTGTGGCAGAAGCGAAACCCCGTGCCGGAATAGCGAGCATTGCCGCCATATTCCGATTCGGGCGCCTTCTCGAGCATGACGACCCGATCGGCGCCGTTCTCACGAGCCGCGACCGCGGCTTCGAACGCAGCGCTTCCTCCGCCGATGACGATAACGTCGTAGCTCTCCGGCGGCGTGGTCAAGACGGCACTTTATCCTTGTGGGTTCCGCTGCCACGCTTTTCGCGATCGGCTTCAAACTCGGCCTCGTCATATCCGTGAACCGACACGTCGAACAGATTGCCGTCGGGATCCATCGCGCGATATTCCGCGAAGGGCCGGTTCGCGGGGCGCTGCGCCAGCGGCTCCTCGAATTTCTGTAGTCTGTCCTCGATCTCCTTGAGGTTGTCGACATGGAATCCAAAATGGTTGATGCCGCTGGGCGTGGCTTCACCGCGGTTGCGCAGAAGCGCCAGGGTCAAATAACCATCGCTCATATAGATCGCGCCGCCCTTCTCGCCGTGGATGCGCTTGAGGCCAAAGACCTCCTCGTAGAAACCCGCAAGCCGTTCGGGGTTCTTTGTCTTGATCGCCAGATGCCGGATTTTTGCCATTGTCTCCTCCGTCGCCGCCCGCAAATGTAGGAGTCCCTGCCGGCGATGGAAAGCCGATACTGGCAAGGCGCATCGGGTTCCGACACAATGCGCGCGCCGCACAAGGATCGAACGCGAGCGGCATGGGGGAGATACGGTGATCGAGCCGCTGCGGGAGATCAGCACGACGACGCGCCGGCTGAGCGCCCACATCGCCGGCGCGCTTAGCCAATCCCTTCCGCCGGCCGTGATGGAAAAAGCGCGCCAGCACATCCTAGACACCATGGCGGCGATGATTTCCGGCACCCATCTGCCGCCGGGCAAATTGGCTATTCCCTACGTCGCATCGCTGGGCGGTGTGAGAGAAGCATCGGTCGTGGGAACGCGATTGCTGACATCTTGCGTCCATGCGGCGCTCGCCAACGGCATGCTGGCGCACGCGGATGAAACGGACGATTCGCATGCGCCGTCGCGCACACATCCCGGCTGCGCGGTGATTCCCGCCGCGCTTGCCGTCGCCGAGCGCGTGCATGCCAGCGGCGAAGACTTCATCCGAGCGGTCGTTCTCGGTTACGATGTCGCCGCGCGTGTCAACTACGCGCTTGATCCGGAAGCTTTGGCTGCAGCCTTGCGCAGCACGCACAGCATAGGCGGCACGTTCGGAGCCGGGGCGGCGGCAGGGGCGCTGCTGGGACTCGACGAGCGGCAAATACGGCATCTGCTCTCGTTCTGCGCGCAGCAGGCCTCGGGCATCGGTTGCCATGTCCGCGATCCCGAACATGTCGAAAAGGCCTTCGATTTCGGCGGCATGCCTGCGCGCAACGGCGTGACCGCGGCAACCATGGTGGCGTCCGGCATGACCGGCGTCGACGATGTCTTCAGCGGCGAGCGCAATTTTTTGGACGCTTTCGCAACGCATCCCGCTCCCGAGCGCTTGTCCGAAGAGCTTGGGCAGCGCTTCGAGATTTTGGGCACCAACATCAAGAAATGGCCGGTGGGCTCGCCGGCGCAGGCCGCGCTCGATGCTTTGACCGTGCTGATGCAAAGCGATCGGATCGGACCCGGCGATGTCGAGTCCATCGAGGTGCATCTGCCGGGGCGATCCGCCCGCACCGTCGACAACGCGCCGATGTCCAACCTCAACCTCCAGCACCTGATGGCCATGCTGTTGATCGACGGGGCGTTGTCTTTCGATTCCATCCACGCTCAAGAGAGGATGCAAGAGCCGGCGATTTTCCAGCTCAGGGGCAAGATCGTGCTGGTCGAGAGCGAGGAGCTCGCGCAGGCCAAGCCGCGGCGGCAAGCCATTGTCGCCGTCAAGACGCGCGACGGCCGCTCCCTGTCCAAGCGCGTGCTCGCCGTGCGAGGAACGGCCGACAATCCGATGAACCAAGTCGAGGTCGAAGCCAAAGCCTTTGACCTCATCGGCAGCGTGTTGGGTGCGCGCCGCGCAAAAGCAATCCTGCGCGCGATCGCAAGCCTTCAGACCGTTCCCGATGTCGTGGCGCTCCGCCGTCTGTGGCAACCATCAGGCAAGACGGGCATGGGCGCATGACGCTGCTCCTTTCGAACGAGGACGTCGAGACGGCACTGGGAATGCCCGATTGTCTTGAAGCCATGGAGATCGCCTATCGCGATCTCGGGCTGATGCGGGGTGGCAACGGGTTGCGCTCGGAAGTGCTCACGCCCACATCGCGTGTAGACGCGCTGTACTCCCTGCTCACGATGAGCGGCGTGATTCCAAGGTTCGGCATCGGTGCGGTCAGGATCAATTCCGATATCGTCACCTGGCCGGTTTCGCCCTCAGGCCCGCGGCGGGTCAAAGTGCCCGCCGCGCCCGATGGGCGCTATGTCGGTTTGGTGCTGTTGTTCAGCACCGAGACGGGCGAGCCGCTGGCGATTTACCCCGACGGCGTCGTGCAGCGCATGCGGGTGGGCGCCATCAGCGGCCTTGCGGCGAAATATCTGGCGCGGACCGACGCGCGCGAAGTCGCGCTGCTGGGCACGGGATGGCAGGCCGGTGGCCAAGCGATGGCGATCTCGGCGGTGCGAAGCATCAAACGGATTGCCTGCTACAGCCCAGAGCGCGAACGGCGCGAGGCGTTCGCCAAACAGATGGGAGCGAAGCTCGGTATCGAAATCGCGCCCGTCACCTCATCGAGGGAAGCCGTGGCGGGAGCCGATATCGTGCTGTGTGCCACCAACAGCCTCCAGCCCGTGCTTCCCGCCGAATGGCTGGAGCCGGGCATGCATGTCAGCAGCCTGTCGCGGCTTGAACTCGACCCGAGCGTGGTTGCCGCGGCCGATGTGGTGTTCACCCATGTACGCGAGGCCGATGGCAGGATCGTCCGTACCGCGGGCGCCGATCTGGCGCGAGACGCCGAACAGCGCAAAGCCGCGCTCAGCAGCACGATCGGACAAAGCACCCGCCCCGAGCTCTCCGAACTCTTGCTGGGCAAAGCGCCAGGCCGCGGCAGCGCTTCCGACATCACGCTCTTCTTCAACTATTCCGGGCTCGGCTACCAATTCGCCGCGACCGGCCATGTGATCTACAGACGAGCGCGCGAGCTTGGCTTGGGCCGCGAGCTCGATACCAGCCTCTTCACCAGCGCCGTGCCGTCATAAAGACCTTCGTGACGGCTCGCCAAGCAGCTATGCTGCGTCGGCCGCGCGCATGAGGAGACAAAGGTGCCGTCATCTGCGTCAACCATGCTGCGCCGTGTTTTCGCCGCTGCGCTTCTTGCGCTGTTGCCGCTCGATGCATCCATTGCCGCGGATGGCTATTACAAGAACAAGTCCGTCACATTCATCATCGGCTCGGCCCCCGGCGGCGGCTACGATACCTATAGCCGTTTGATCGCGAGCCATCTCGGCCGACATCTGGACGGCCGGCCCTCTGTCGTCCCACAGAACATGCCCGGCGCAGGCAGCATCCGCGCCGCCAATTATCTCTACAACGTCGCACGCAAGGACGGCACGGCGATCGGCATGCTCGATCAAGCGATCTATCTCTACCAAATCCTCGGCACGCCGGACCTCAAGATCGACGCAGTCAAGTTCCAGTGGATCGGGCGCATCTTACGGAACAGCGCCGTGCTGTTCGCGCGTCGCGAGGCCCAGGTTCACAGAATCGCAGATGTGTTCGACAAGGAGCTGATCGTTTCGGCCTCCGGGACTGCATCGCGTTTGAACTGGACGGTGTTGAAAAATACCCTTGGAATGAAATTCACCATCATCCAGGGTTATCAAGGCACGGGCGACAGCATGCTGGCCCTGGAGCGCGGCGAGGTGGATGCCCTGAGCGTGGAATGGCCGATCTTGCGGATCATGGGACGGCCTCTGATCCGCGAGGGGAAGATCAATCTTCTGCTGCAGACGGGGCTCGAGAAAGAGGCGGACATTTCCCAAATCCCCCGCATGATCGACCTCGCACGCAACGAGGATGAGCGCAAGCTGCTGGAGTTGTTCTCCTCGCCCTCCGTGATCGGGCGCTCGGTGGTTGCCCCGCCTGGCACGCCGCCGGAGCGCGTGGCCGAGTTGCGCCGCGCCTTCATGGCGACGATCCAAGATGAATCTTTCCTCGCCGATGTCAGACGCACCGGGCTCTTGATCAGTCCCCTGCCGGGCGAGGAGCTGCAAGCGGCCGTCGCCAAGCAAGGCGACTTGCCCGCTGCTCTGATCGCGCGCGCGCGCCGCGCCGCCGATATGGCGGGACACTGACCTAGGAAAACTTTTGCGAAAGCACGAATGTGGCGAGCATCGTCAAGATCCGCGTAGGCGACGGCACGATGGATATATATCTCGGCGCACCGCTTCGCGAGATGCCGGGTCCGGCCATCGTGCTGATGTACCATCGCGGGGGGATCGACGCCTTCACGAAAGCTGTGGTGG